>OJAR01000530.1_pt1 | contig 11885 bp, 8 predicted proteins | sample 1589431 | NCBI WGS metagenome assembly OJAR01 (sample SAMN03283242) | human gut metagenome | biome: human-associated habitat; material: feces | host: Homo sapiens | place: Peru | collected 2012 | reverse complement strand
TGGCTACGCCGCACTCGTGTTTTAAAATCTCTGCCATATTAGCGGATAAAAAGAAGTTCGCGGTACTTTGGTAAAGGCCACATCTCATTATCTACCATTAGTTCGAGTTTGTCTATATGGTAGCGTATTGTTTCCATCTGTGGCGCCACGTTGTCATGGTACATTATGGCTTTTTGTCGCTCGTTGTCGCATCCATTGGCCTTCTTACGAGCTTCGACCATGGCTTCGACTTCTGTTTTGATAGCCTCCATGTGCATGGATATGCCTTCAATGGTGTCCATGTCGTGCCCAAAAAGCGCTGCCGACTTGTGGTCGCCAAAGAGTGCTTTGATTTTTACGAGATTGTCCACAAGTATGGACTGATAGCGCGTAGCCACCGGAATAATATGGTTCAGGGCCAAATCACCAAGTACTCTGGCCTCTATCTGTACTTTCTTTGTGTACATTTCCCATTTGACCTCGTTGCGGGCTTCCAATTCGATACGGCTGAATACACCTGTACGGTCAAACATTTCCTCGGACTCGCGAGTCAGGTATGCATCAAATATCTTGGGGGCGCTGGTCTCGCAATCAAGACCGCGGCGTTTTGCCTCGTTCACCCACTCTTCGCTGTATCCGTTGCCATCGAAGTGTATGGGTCTGCTTTGGATTATCAATTTGCGCACCTCGCTCAGTATAGCCTGTCGTAATGGAGTTCCAACGGCCACTGCCTTATCAACTTTGCTCTTGAATTGTGTGAGCTGGTCTGCGACAGCAGCATTTAGAACAATCATAGCAGAGGCGCAATTGGCGGACGAGCCCACGGCTCGAAACTCGAAGCGGTTGCCGGTGAAGGCGAAGGGAGAGGTGCGATTACGATCAGTATTATCTATAAGAATTTCAGGAATTTGTGCCAATCCCACCGATATACCTTCGCGATTTGTGAGATCTTCAAGTTGGTTGTCCGTGCTGTCTGCAAGTCGGTCAAGTACTGCGCTCAATTGGCTGCCGGTGAATATCGATATGATAGCAGGTGGAGCCTCATTAGCTCCAAGTCTATGGGCATTGGTAGCAGACATTATGGACGCCTTGATTAGTCCATTGTGCTTGTGTACGGCGGCCATCACATTGACTATAAATGTGATAAACTGCAAGTTTGCCTCCGGTGTCTTTCCGGGGGCAAATAATTGGGTACCCGTATCGGTACTGAGACTCCAATTGTTGTGCTTACCCGAACCATTAACTCCTGCAAAAGGTTTTTCGTGAAGCAATACGCGGAAGTTATGGCGACGAGCAACCTCATTCATCAAGGACATCAGCAGTAGGTTATGGTCATTGGCTAAGTTGACGTCTTCGAATACTTCTTCGCCTTTCTCATTATGCCACACACCCAGGAAGCTACGACAACCCATCGGGCTAACCGGAACACTAGATCCAGTGATACTACGAGGTCAAGCATGAACGCCTCGACTCGGGATGGTATCGACCCGAAGTAATGGTCTTCAAGTTGTTGGTTCTTGGGACTTTCGTGGCCCATAAGTGTACGTCCAGTCATCACTAAATCTGGGCGTGCATTATATAGTGCTTCGTCTACAAGAAAGTACTCCTGTTCCCAGCCTAGATTTGCATTCACGTGCTTTACGGCCGGATCGAAATATTGTGCGATAGCTGTTGCTGCTGTGTCTACTGCGTTAAGTGCTCGCAATAGAGGCGTCTTGTAGTCTAAAGACTCGCCCGTATAAGATATGAATATTGTTGGAATACACAGTGTCTCGTCAAGTATGAATGCAGGAGAGGATATATCCCACGCTGAGTATCCGCGAGCCTCAAAAGTGTTGCGAATTCCTCCGTTGGGGAATGACGATGCATCCGGCTCTTGCTGGACAAGAAGTTTACCATCAAACTTTTCTACGACTCCACCTTTGCCGTCATGTTCAATGAAGGCATCATGTTTTTCAGCAGTACCATCGGTGAGCGGGTGAAACCAATGCGTGTAGTGGCGTGCTCCGTTATCTATAGCCCAATGCTTCATTCCCATTGCAACGCTGTCTGCAAGCGCCCTGGATATGGGACGCTTATTCTCTATGGCAAAGACAAGCGCATCATACGTGTCTTTGGATAGGTATTCAAACATCTTTTGACGGTTAAATACAGCCTTGGCGTAGTATGTTTCAGGACGTTCGTCCGGAACGTGAATATGTACTGCCTTGCGGTTGTAGGCTTCTTCGATGACTTTGAAACGCAGGTGTGACATTGGTCTGTTTTCGCTTTATTATTATGTGTTGTGTGGCTTTTATTGTTTGTTCGTTAAATCCCGCGTTGTTATCTATAGGCCCGGCAGTCAACACTTGTTGGCAAGATAGCCCAACACCCTAAAAAAACTTAACCCCTGCGTTTTCGGAGCGGCAAAGGCCTCGGCAGTGCATCTGAAGATGTCTGCATGCGGCTTTGCCCATCTTAGGCACAGGGGCTTTGCTGTATTTCTAAAATCCGGGAGCTTCATTGTCGCGAGATTTTTTTTGCAAAAACACTTTTCCAAGCATATTTTTCAAAGGATTCGTACGTATGCCTTTTCAAATGCATTCGGTTGCTGCTTTTGACGACGCAAAGTTAGTGTTTTTTTTTGAAAAACATGTCCGCATGCTCGTTATATGCGCTGCAACTACATCAAAAAAAAGTCAAGTTTCGTGAATATAGTGCATGAAAACATATAAGATGCAGACAAAGAGGTGGATATAACTACACGACATACGCGATAGACCCGAAACAATGGGATACATATAACCTGATTACTTCCGAGCAGTGCCCTCTCGGAGTTACTGTCCGAGACACTTACATGAAGGACGATTGGCAAAGGCCGACAAGATTATATGTGCTGATTGGCACGTTCTTATATACGGATTTGACATTTGCAACCGGGTTGCAACGATGGATGATTACCTTTGTAGCGGTTAAATGGTATACAAACACATTAATTATAAAAGTAAAAACGATGTCAATAACCCATAAGAGATTTATACGACATATCTTATATCTGTCGTTATGTGTAGTCGTTGCATCCTGTAACTCCAACGCTAAGGATGAACTCGCTCACCATCATCACCATAATGGTTACGAATGTGAAGGGCACGAAGGGCACGAGGAGTGCGAAGAGCATGAACATGAAGGCCATAATCATGGCGAAGGAGATGAAATCATCCTCCACCCCGAGCAGGCAAAGCGTTTTGGGGTAAAAGTCGCCGAAGTACGCCCGGGCACATTCAGCAGCATTGTAAAGGTCTCGGGCCGGGTACTGCCATCGCCGCAGTCTGCATCGATAATCTCAGCGCCGACAGCCGGAATTGTATACTTCAATAGTAAAGCCGTTGTCGGGCAAGCCATCTCAGTCGGCACATCGATAGCCACAGTAAGAGCTTCTGCTGTCACCGGTGGTGACCCCAATGCGGCCGCACGCGTTGCCGTTGAGGCTGCACGTAAGGAAGTAGAGCGTCTTGAGCCGCTACACCGGCGTGGCGTAGTGTCTACAGCCGAGTATAACCGTGCCGTGGCTGTGTATCAAAGCGCCAAAGCCTCGTACAGCCCTGCCGCTGCCTCCGGTAGCGCTCGAGCCACGGCTTCCGGCATCATTACGGCCATTCTCGCCGAACAAGGACAATTTGTTGATGCCGGCGCGCCATTGGCTTCTGTAACGGCTAATACGCGCCTGACCCTGCGTGCCGATGTGCCCCAAAAACTTTATGGTGCTGTGACCTCGGTCACCAATGCACGTTTTCGCCCATCCTATATGTCCGAATCTTTGGATGTCAAAGAATTGGGCGGAGTACGCAGTTCATCTACCGAGGCCGTAAGTTCTATACCGGGTTATATTCCAGTATATTTTTCGTTCAACAACAACGGCAGCATCGTTCCCGGATCTATCGTAGAAGTATACCTTGAAGGGCAACCACGAGCCAATGTAATCACTGTCCCTGTATCGGCATTATCCGAGCAGCAGGGCGATTACTTCGTATACATACAGCTTGACGAAGAGGGGTACCGGAAAGTGCCCGTCTCCATAGGACAAAGCGATGGTGTACGCACCGAGATTCTCTCCGGTCTTCATTCAGGAGACAAAGTCGTAGTCGAAGGCACTACCACTGTCCGCCTTGCCGAAAAATCCGGCGTAGTACCCGAAGGCCATTCGCACAGCCATTGATATGCATAACTACATCATAGTCTGTTAAATAACGAATACCTTATAGTTATGCTTAATAAAATCATTCATTTCTCGCTTAACAACCGCCTGACAATTCTCATATTGGTGGGATTGGCGCTGATATTCGGCACCATAACGCTTATGCGCACGCAGGTGGATATTTTCCCGGATCTCAATGCTCCCACCGTCGTTGTAATGACCGAGGCTCCGGGCATGGCGCCCGAGGAAGTTGAAAAATTGGTTACCTACCCCATCGAAACATCCGTAAACGGTTCCACAGGCGTCCGTCGCGTCCGGTCGTCCTCCACAACCGGATTCTCGGTGGTTTGGGTCGAATTCGATTGGGGTACTGATGTATATCGCGCCCGACAAATAGTCAATGAACGCCTTGCTTCGCTGTCCGGGACATTGCCTCCGGGCGTAAAGCAACCTACCATGGGGCCCCAATCGTCCATTTTGGGCGAAATCATGATTATAGGCCTGACTGCCGATTCGACGTCCATGATGGATCTTAATACCATTGCCAATAAAACAATTCGTCCGAGACTTTTGTCTTTGGGCGGTGTATCACAAGTCGCAGTACTTGGCGGCGACGTGCGCCAGTACCAAATACAGATGGTGCCGCAACGTATGCAAGCATTGGGCGTATCTATCGATGAAGTACGTGCTGCCGTTGAGGGCCTCAATCAAAACGCTACAGGCGGCATAGTCTATGATTACGGCAACGAATACATTGTCAAGGGCGAAATCAACACCACTGCCACCGGGGATATTGCGGCTGCCGTAGTACGTAGCAATGAAGAAGGTATCGTCACTGTGGGGGACATCGCCGATGTGAAAATTGCCGGAGCTCACCCACGACTCGGAGCAGGATCGGTCAGGGCTCATCCCGCGGTTTTAGTCACGGTTACCAAGCAGCCGTCCGTAGGCACAATCGATTGAGAAGGATTTGGCCGAAGTCTCCAAAACTCTCCCTGCAGACGTGCATATCGCAACAGACATCTTCAAGCAAAGTCAATTCATCGACACTTCAATATCTAATCTTCAGGAAGCATTGCTCGAAGGTGCGCTTTTCGTGATTATCGTTTTATTCTTCTTCCTGATGAACACACGCACGACGGTTATATCCGTTGTTGCTTTGCCTTTGTCTATCATCTTGGCGGTTCTTGTGCTGCACTTTATGGGCTATACGCTCAACACTATGAGTCTCGGTGGTATCGCCATTGCCATTGGGTCGTTGGTGGACGATGCCATCGTGGATGTTGAGAATGTATATAAGCGTCTACGCGAAAACCGCGAATTACCACCTGACCAACGACACAGCGTCTTTGATGTCGTCTTCCACGCCTCTGCCGAGGTACGTATGCCTATCTTCAATTCATCACTGATAATTATTGCAAGTTTTCTCCCGCTTTTCTTCCTGTCAGGCATCGAAGGTCGCATGCTTGTGCCGTTAGGCGTGTCCTTCATCGTGGCTCTGATTGCATCGACCATCGTAGCACTGACTCTGACGCCGGTAATGTGCTATTATTTACTGGGGTCTAAAAAAGCGACAGCTAAGGCCGACCGCGACCCATACGTCACTCGTAAGATGCGCACCGGATACACAGCCGCCCTCGAATGGTGTCTCAAGCACTCGCGTGCCGTACTCACCGGCGTAGGCGTCCTGTTTGTAGCCGCTATGGCATTGTTCTTCACTCTGGGCCGCAGCTTCCTGCCGTCTTTCAACGAAGGCTCAATGACCATCAATATTTCCACTCTCCCCGGAATATCACTGGACGAGAGCGACAAAATCGGGGCGGAAGCCGAAAAATTGATACTATCAGTACCGGAGGTGCGCACAACAGCTCGCAAAACCGGTCGCGCCGAATTGGACGAGCATTCGTTCGGCGTCAATGTCTCCGAAATCGAGGCGCCATATACCCTCAAAGACCGCACTCGTGGCGAAATGGTGCGCGAAATTCGCGAAAAACTCTCCGAAATCCCGGGCGCCAATATCGAAATCGGCCAACCGATCTCGCACCGTATAGACGCAATGCTTTCGGGTACGGAGGCTCAGATAGCTATCAAATTGTTCGGCGATGACCTAAATAAGCTCTTCGCACTCGGCACTCAAATCAAGAGCATCATCTCCGAGCAAGAAGGCGTTGTGGATGTCAATATCGAACAACAAATCGAAAGGCCGGAGATAGCCATACGTCCTAATCGCCAGTTGTTAGCTCGCTATGGCGTCACTATGGAGAGCCTGCGCAATACCATCGAAACATCGCTGGCCGGAACAGCCGTGTCACAGGTATACGAGGATGGTATACCTTATGACATCTCGCTGATGCTTGAGCCCGGCTCGCGAAGCTCGCTGCAAAGCATCTCGGATTTGCTCATTGACACTCAGCAAGGTAAAGTTCCGCTGTCTGACGTTGCGGAAGTCGCATCCACATCCGGGCCCAACACCATAAACCGCGAGAATGTCAAACGCCGTATCGTTATTTCGGCGAACGTCGAAGGCGGAGACCTTCGCGGCGTGGTCAACAAGATACAGGATGAAGTTGCACAAAAGGTTAAGCTCCCCGAAGGGTATTACCTTAATTATGGCGGACAATTCGAGAGCGAAGCTTCTGCTTCACGCACCTTGGCATGGGCCTCGCTGGGTGCTTTGCTGCTGATACTTATGCTACTGTACCAGGATTTCAAGAGCATACCGCAATCGCTGCTGATACTTATCAATATGCCGTTGGCTATGATTGGCGGCGTATTCATCCTGGTGTTTACCGGAGCGGAACTCAATATCCCGGCCATCATCGGCTTTATATCTCTATTAGGTATCACCACGCGCAATGGTATGCTGCTTATCAGCCGGTACAACGCATTGCGCGACCAAGGTATGAGCCTGCACGACCGCATCATGCGCGGTTCGGGCGACAGACTGCTGCCCATAGTGATGACGGCTCTGACCTCGGCTCTGGCTCTGATACCGCTTGCTGTCAACGGCGATGCTCCGGGCAACGAGATCCAGTCGCCGCTCGCCGTGGTCATCCTCGGAGGTCTGGTATCGGCTACCATCCTGAATGTATTTGTAGTTCCGGTAATATATCGCAAAATGTGCCTGCGCAAAGGCGCTGAGCCGACACAAGCATAGCATTTGTCTGCCATCGCACATAGGCAATCATAACACAACACATATTATAATGAACAAGCACATCATTTCATACATATTTTCAGGCATCTGCATGCTCGCATCTCTGTCGGGCAATGCCCAAACGTTGTCTCAGCGAGAAGCCATCGCACGCATAGTGGCCAATAACGCGGGCGTCAAAGGCATACAGGCTTCGGGCAACGCAGATGTATTGTCTTTACAGAATGACAATACGCTGCCCGACCCGGAGGTCTCCGGCGGATACCTTTTCGGCGACGGAACGGACAACCGCTGGGAGCTGGAAGTATCCCAGGGCTTTGCATGGCCGGGATTGTACGGCGCACAGAAAAAAGTTATAGGGTCGGTATCGGCCGCCAACGAAGAACGCCGTCGCGTGGCTGCTTTGACCGTGGCCGACCAAGCACGGCAGCAGATGATACGCGGCACCTATCTGACACAGCACCTGTCGTTGCTGGAACGTCTTAAGGCCAATATGGACTCGTTGGCGCACAGCATCGAATACGGATATAATAAAGGCGAACTCACGTTACTTGACCTCAAGAAAGTCCGGTTTGAAATTTTCCGCCTTGACACCCAAATCGCGCAGGTGCGTTCCGAGCGTCAAAAAATAGAATCTGCTCTGACAGCGCTGAATAACGGCGAGAATATTGCCGTGGATATGACCCAATACGACGTTGAGCCGCTCAATGCCTTGTCTTACTACTTGGACAAGGCCCGTCAGTCGCCCGAAATCGCACTTTCGGACCACGCAATAGAGACAGCGCGTCTTGAAGGCGAAGCTGCTCGCATGGGCCGCCTACCCTCTCTGAGCTTGGGCTATAAACATTCGATGGAAGACGGGCACAGCTTCAACGGCGTTACGGCCGGCATTTCCGTCCCGGTTTTCTCGGGACGGAAGGCGCGTCAAGCCGCACAAGCTCGTCAAACGGCAGCTGAGTATGACCGCGCTCAGACGTCTAACGACATCGAGACACAAGTGTCCGCGCTGTACGACCAAACGCTGCGCCGACAAGACTTGCTTAAGCATTTCTCGCCGGTGGTGCTCGATGACGAGTATCCGGAATTGCTACTGATGGCTTACCATGGCGGCGAGACCAATGTCATCACCTTGATTCAGGAAATGAATTACTATCTGCAAGCACGTCAGGAGTATCTCGAAGCGGACTATGCCTATCGAGCCGGCCTTGCATCTCTAAACCGCTACGACCTCCCGTTCTGACACTTTCTCGTCACATCGTGACCAACCATACGAGGGCCGGCATTCGCAACAGATGCCGGCCTTTTATTTTGCACTTCATAGTCACAGAAGTTTGAATACGCGTCGAAGCATAAGGTATAATGCCGCGCTGACTTTACCATATGCCGGCTCGGTGCGCATCTATTCTCCGATATTAAATCGAAAGATTATGAACCTGTAACGATAAATGAGACAGGTGACATAGTACCTTTGCATTGCAGTCTGCGACCGGGAGCAGTCCGATATGCTAAGTTTTTTGCAATGTGTTTGGTTACGATGTCAAAAAGTTGTATATTTGCGGCGTATAAACTTCAAACGCATACAATACACAACAAAACAGACAAAATAGCACATCACACGACATATTTAGCATAACTTGCTGATAATTATTGATTCGGTTAAATCTGGTAAATTCAACCTCGAAATCAAAGATAATTAGTTCAGTGGTTTTGCCCCTATACAGGGCGCAGACTGCTCCTACTGCTTATCATGATTTCAGGCATTACCAGAGCCCAACCGAATTGATAAGACAAAAAGGAAAAGATTGCGCTCTTTTTCTGTTTACTCCCAACCGCAAAACACCGGCAACCGTGCCGAAACAATAAAACCATAAACAAAAACAACTATGCAACAAGACAAAAAACAGTTTAAAGCTGCACTTGATGATTATTGGAGGAAAGTGCAGGAAATCTATGCTCCGTATGCGAATCAGGACATCGATAAAGACAGAAATCCTCTGTTATACTATGTCTTCCAGACGGACGTTCACTACAACCCCGACCTAATGATTGTAGGTATAAATCCCGGAGCAAGCTATCACGAAAAACCATTTTTGTGCCGTGAAGACGAGCACGGGGTTGTTAAAAACTACTATCTGCTTGGGGCAAACGAGGATGCGTGGGCTCGACGCCTTCAATCCGTTTTCGACTATAAGCAAGGCGAAAGCAACAACAGCTATCTTTCTTCAGCCTTTGAAAATTGCGTCGGCACAAATAAAGTGTTCATTAACACTCGCATCGAGAAAGGTTGCTTATCGTTTAAGGATATTCACCCCAAAGCAAAGGCTCTATTGGAGGAACTCATCCAAATTGTTAAGCCGAAACACATCGTTGCATTGGGCCGCAGTCCGTTCGACACACTCAAACAAGGTCCCGTTAAGCAGATAAAAGACTCCGGCATCAACTTCAAGTATAGTAAACACAACGACATCCCCCTCGCTTATATACCTAACCCTTCGGGGCTGTGCTCGCGTTACTACAACACGGAAGAGAAAGTCAAAAGTTGGCAAAAAACGATAGAAGCATTCCTGAAAGATCAGCTTGATTAGCGGCTTCGCCGTCTTCGGCGTTCTCCATTTCTCGGCTCGCATCTCTTGTGCCAGCCGAGAAATGAGAAACACCTTAAATCCGAGATCAATAAACTATAAAAAGCAACAAAAGAACCTGTATCAAAGCATATCGTCCAATAGCAGAATATTTCTGTGATTATATGCTGAGTACTATTTGGCGATTAGCTTTGATATAGATGCAGAATCTATCGAAAATGATAAATAAAAAGACGTTCTTTACTGTCATATGCTTTGCCGTACTGCCTGCCGTATCTTTTGCCTACGATGTCGAAGTTGACGGCATATACTACGACTTGAATAGCACAGATAAGACAGCAATGGTAACTACAGGGGATATGTTGTATCGAGGCTCTGTCATTATTCCGGAGACCATTATTTACACAGATACACAATACTCCGTCACTTCCATCGGCTACTACGCCTTCTCCGACTGCTCCGGGCTCACTTCCGTGACCATCCCCAACTCAGTTGCTTCCATCGGCATCTCCGCCTTCTACGGCTGTTCCGGGCTCACTTCAGTGACCATCCCCAACTCGGTAACTTCTATCGGCAACGAGGCTTTCTACGGCTGCTCCGGACTGACTTCTCTCACGATTGGCAACTCGGTAACTTCTATCGGCAACGAAGCTTTCTACGGCTGCTCCGGGCTGACTTCTCTGACCATTCCCAACTCGGTAACTTCTATCGGCAACCGGGCCTTCACCGGCTGCTCCGGGCTCTCTTCATTGACATTCAATGCCGAAAATTGCACAAGTTTTTCTTTTAGTGACTGTACAAATCTCACATCATTGACTATTGGCGAAAAAGTCACTATTATTCCAAGCTCAGCCTTCTCCGGCTGCTCCAAGCTCACTTCATTGACATTCAATGCCGAAAATTGCACAAGTTTTTCTTTTAGTGACTGTACAAATCTCACGTCATTGACTATTGGCGAAAAAGTCACTATAATTCCAAGCTACGCCTTCCGCGGCTGCTCCGGGCTCACTTCCGTAACCATCCCCAACTCCGTCACTACCATCGGCATCTCTGCCTTCTACGAGTGCACCGGGCTCACTTCCGTAACCATCCCCAATTCCGTCACTTCCATCGGCTACTCCGCCTTCTCCGGCTGCTCCGGGCTCACTTCCGTGACCATCCCCAACTCCGTCACTTCCATCGGCAACTACGCCTTCTACAACTGCTCCGGACTCACTTCCGTGACGTTTAATGCCGAAAAGTGCACCGAGATGGGTTCTCCTTTTAGTGACTGTAAAGAACTTACATCCTTGACTATTGGCGACAAAGTCACTATAATTCCAAGCTACGCCTTCTCCGGCTGTTCCGGGCTCACTTCCGTGACCATCCCCAACTCCGTCACCTTTATCGGCGGCTACGCCTTCCGCGGCTGCTCCGGGCTCACTGCCGTGACCGTCCCCAACTCCGTCACTTCCATCGGCGATGCAGCTTTCTCCTATTGCTCCGGACTCACTTCCGTGACCATCGGCAATTCCGTCACTACAATCGGCGACTGGGCCTTCGAACGCTGCTCTGGGCTCACTTCCGTGACGTTTAATGCTGAAAGATGCACTAAAATGGGATCTTACGTAATGGGATCTAACATATATCGTGCAGCCTTTTTTGGCTGTGAAAAACTCACAACATTGACTATAGGCGATAAAGTCACTATAATTCCAAGCAACGCTTTCTACGAATGCTCCGGGCTCACTTCCGTGACCATCGGCAACTCCGTCGCCTCCATCGGCGACTACGCTTTCTGGTTCTGTTCCGGGCTGACCTCCGTGACCATCCCCAACTCCGTCACTTCCATCGGCAACAGCGCCTTCAAAGGCTGCTCCGGACTCACTTCCGTGACCATCGGCAACTCCGTCACTTCCATCGGCAACTCCGCCTTCGACAACTGCTCTAGTCTTGCTTCCCTGACCATCCCCAACTCCGTCACTTCCATCGGCAACAGCGCCTTCAAAGGCTGCTC
>OJAR01000527.1_pt1 | contig 11932 bp, 4 predicted proteins | sample 1589431 | NCBI WGS metagenome assembly OJAR01 (sample SAMN03283242) | human gut metagenome | biome: human-associated habitat; material: feces | host: Homo sapiens | place: Peru | collected 2012 | reverse complement strand
CTAATGGGTGATTTGGGGAAAGAACGGATTGCGATAGATGGCACGGAGCAGTCGAGCGCGGCTACAAGTACAAGCAGACTTGGATTGACTGGGAGCCTGCCGGACCGAACAGAGTGACAGGTGTTCCAATCTGCTCAAAGAGAGACATCAACAACACCACCGAGAACAGCGTAAGGTACAAGGCAGAGTCCGACATCAAGAACTTCCTCGCTTCAAACCCTGAACTCGACGACGATGCAATCTTCCTTCCGGGCTACATCGGAGAAGGCACTACAGCCAAGGATTTCGACACAGGATATTCAGTTGTAGTTGTTGTCCCTACAACAATCGACGACACAGCTCATCCAGGCTGCAAGGTCATGACAGTTGTGACCTGCGCAGTGAACGGCGAGACAACTCCTGGCGGTACAGCATGGTACGACCCGTCTGACGGCAGCATCAACCTCAAGGACTGCGCAGGAAGCCTCGAATGGGACAACGGCGCTTCAAAATGGATTTTCAACATGTGCCGCAAGTTCACTCCTGAGAACTAAGCACGACATCACTTCGGGAATGGGGCAGGTTCCGGGAAAGGCCTCCCCATTCTCTTTTTTTCAACAATACAGCCACATAGACAACCACTATGAAACGAAACCGTATTTTTTCCGTCATTTTCGCAATGGCGGCAATCGCTGCAGTATCCTGCAACAAAGAAGAAATCAAAGAACCCGGCAAAACTGATCCGGAACCGCAGAAACCGGAGGGAGTCAAGGAATATGTCCTGAACATCTCCAAAGCGGACAGACTTTCCGGTGAAATCTCAGACGGAATAGGATTCTACTCCACAGCCGAAATCTCAAGCTGCAAAATACAGGACGGCAAGGCGACAGTCCTTTTCGCAAAAGAAACGGAGGGAGAGGAAAAAGTAAGCTTCTACTCCCCTGCATCGGCGGAAGTAAAAGACGGCAAGGCAAGCTTCAGCATCCCTGAAAAACAGACACAGGAGGGCAGCACCTTCGACTTCGCGTCAGTGCCTATGGTATCCGCTCCAGTTGAGTGCAAATCAGGCGAGGCGGCGCTCCACAGCCTTGTCAGCGCCATCAACTTCAAGATTACATGCTCCGAGCCCAAGAAAATCAAGTCAGTGACATTCAATGCCTCAGCAGCCGCAGCCGGCAAATTCTCCGTAAGCCTTCCGGTAGTGAACCCGGAGGTGGAGGCGACTCTCGCAATCAGCGGCGTGGACATAAAGAGCATCACGACAGAAATCAGCGGAGAGCTCACAGCAGAGCCGGAGAAAGCTGCCGAGGTGCATGTCATCGTGGCACCTGGCTCCTACATGGGAACCGTCAGCGTGGCCACGGAAAGCGAAGTCTTTGAATTTGAACTTTCTGACGTCGTAGATACTCCGAGAGGAGAGGAAGCCACAGTAAACCTGGCAATAAAGAAAGCTGCGAAATCGCTGAAAATCGACACAGCAGTCCCTTACAACATCCTCGACCTCACGACATCCGAAGTGAAGGCGAAGTCCACGATGCTCGTATCCAAGGCCGACTTTGACGGCAAGACCAACTTCGGTGCAAAATTCACCGACGAAAGCGTAGAGGCCTACTTCAAGACAGTGAAGGACGAGAACATCGTGCTCTTGGGAGGATATATCGAGAAGGGAGCACCGGACTACGGATATACCTCAATCGCAGTTGTCATCTATGATGAGGAAGACTCCGCACACCCGGGCTGCAAGAGAGGCGAGATGCTCTCGACCAACCTCGCGGCAACCCTCTACTGGGACAAATACACCAGCACTCCGGGAACGGTATATTACAGTCCTGCCGACGGAGTCATCACCATCGAGAACTGCGCAGGCCACCTCGGCTGGGGATACGACTTCAGCTGGAACCGCAGATATGTCCCTGCAGACGACATCGAACTTTCAGAGCAGAGCGTGAGCCTCAAGGTTGAAGCCAGCAAGGAGGTCAGCATCCTCTACAGCAACGGGGAGTGCACCGCCGTATCGGCTGAGCCGTCAGTCGCAACAGCCTCAGTCTCAGGCAGCACAGTGACAATCACTGGAGTAGCCGCAGGCCAGACCACCGTCACGGTCAGCGACACAAAGGGCAAGAAGGCTGAAATCGCAGTAACAGTCAAGGCGGCCGCACAGGGCGGAATCGCAACCGACATCACCTACGACATCACCCTCCTCGAAGGCGACAGCGACTTCTCAGGCAGCTACAAGCCGAAATACACCGAGAGGGAAATCAAGGACGTATACTTCTGCTCAAGGGCCGACTACCTCGAAAAGGCGCCGCAGTCCGACGCATATTACAACGCGAAGGATTCGTTCGTCATCAAGAACTACTTCGACCCAGGCCTGTACTTCTACTACTTCGACCTCTACACCGACGATGACCTAACTGCAATCGGAGGCTATATCGGAAGCGACGGCAAGGCGAACTACGCATACCTCGCAATCATAATACAGCTCACAAATGAGGACGCCCCTGCAGACGGCGGGTTCAAAGGCTGCAAGGTTGTGAATGTCGTACACTCAGTCCCTTGCGCGTCTGATGCCGCTGGACTTGACTGGTACAAAAGCGAGAAATACGAGAGCAGCACGGGCACAGGATATTACAACCCTGCCGACGGCAGCATCACCCTCGTAAACGTGAAAGGCAAGAAGGGAGGAAAGGAATTCTGCATCAACCGCCGCTACACTCCTTCAGAGAAATAGTTGTGTCAGTGTATATATAGAAAAGGCCCGTATGGAGAATTTCCATCCGGGCATTTTCCCTTATTCCTCTGGAGAGGCGTCCTGCGGCTTGGCTGCAGCGGAGGAGGAGCTGAACTCGCCTGGACTTACGCCGAACTTCTTTTTGAAGAGGGTGGAGAAATATTTAGGATCATTGAAGCCGACGGTGTAGGCCAGCTCCGAAACGCGGATTTTCGTGCCGCTGTTCTGCTGGAGTATCCTGTAGGCGGCGTTGAGACGGATGTCGTTCACAAATGCGGAAGGGGTCATGCCCGTAAGGCTCTTCATCTTCTCCGCGAAAGTGGAGCGGGACATGTTCATCGCCTTGATGAAATCGGGCAGGCTGAAATCGAAATCGGAAAGATGCGCGTCCACATAGTCCACAGCCTTCTGGAGGAAACGCTCGTCCATTGTCGTGTAGTTGAGCTCTCCGGGGTTGAACACCAGCTGCTTGCGGTAATTCGCCCCGCTGCGCTCCACCCTGCGGAGCTGCCCTGCAATCACTGCGTCGAGCACGTCCATGTCGAAAGGCTTGGTTATATAGGCGTCCGCACCCACCTCATAGCCAGTGATCTTGTCGGCGGAGGTCTGCTTGGCAGTGATGAGAATCACAGGGATATGGCAGTATTCCAGACGGTTCTTCACATATGCGCAAAAGTCATATCCGTTCATCCCCGGCATCATTATGTCCGAAAGTATCAGACGCACAGGCGTGTTCCGCGAAAGCAGCTGAACGGCATCGTCGGCGGACGGAGTCCCTATGACGCTGTAGGTCTTTTCAAGATGGGAGGTCAGCAGATAGCGCAGGTCGTCGTTGTCCTCGACCACGAGCACGACTCCGGAGTTTTCCTCCGTGCCAGACTGCGGAGTCTTCGGTGTCTTGGCGGCAGGCTCCGGGAGCGCGAGTCTGTCCTCCATCTCAGATGCGCTGTAGGCGTCGGAAGTTATCGGGATAATCACGGTGAAGGTAGTGCCCTCCCCAACCTTGCTGTCCACGGTGATCTTTCCGTGATGCAGCTCCACAAGGTTGTTCACAAGCGAAAGTCCTATGCCGGTGCCGATGGTGTTGTGCTTGCGGTAATCCCCGTCGTAGAAGCGCTGGAAAAGGTTCTTCATCTGCTCCTCGCCCATACCGTCTCCGGTGTCGGAGACTTTCAGCACAAGGCTGCGTCCCTGCAGATCCAGCTCGACGCTGACTGTGACGCTGCCTCCCTCCCGGTTGTACTTCGAGGCATTGGAAAGGAGGTTGTAGAGGATTTTGTCGAGTTTGTCCGAGTCGAACCAGCCGATGACAGGATGGGCCTCATCAGCGACGAAACTGTAGGTAATTCTCTTCTGCGCGGCAAGCGGCTGGAATGCGACGACGCAGTTTTTGGAGAACGCCGTTATGTCACCCTCCTTGACCTTGAGCTTGAGGCTGCCGGACTCTGCCTTTCTGAATTCGAGAATCTGCTGGATAAGGCGCATAAGCCGCATGGCATTCTCCGTGATGAAGTCATACTGCTTCCGCTCCGGCTCCTCCTCCTTGAGCTCCTCCACTGCGGCGAGGATAATCGTCAGCGGAGTCATCAGCTCGTGGGTTATGTTCGTGAAGAACTGGAGCTTGGTGTGGGTCAGCTCCTCGGACTTGCGGCGGTTGATTTCCGCGAGCTCAAGCTCCTTCTGCATCTTCATCCTGTTATGCAGGAGCTTGGCCATGATGCCGATGATGAGCGCGGCCGAAAGGGCATAGAGGCAATATGCCCACCAGCTCAGCCAGGGCGCGACACCCACCTTGACCGTCACGGCAAGAGGCTCGCACCATCCGCTCCCGGACACGGAAGCCCTCACAAGAAAGCGGTACTTCCCGGCCTTGAGGTTGTTGTAGGATGCGTTGCGGTGGCGCGAGTCCGAATAAACCCAGTCGGGGTCATATCCCTCCAGACGGTAGGAATATAGAGCGGACTGCGAGCCCCGGTAGTTCAGCTGCGAAAACTCTATCTTGAAATTGTTCTGGTCATACCTCAGGGCAAACTCGTCCGAACGGTCTATGGCAAAAGGTGTTATCTTCTTCTTTGTCTCCTCCGGCATCTCCCGTATGGATTTGTCGAAGACGAGGAAATCCGTCAGTACGACTCCGAAATCGGACGGGTTGCGCGGTGCGTCGACCGGAGGAATCATCTGTATTCCGTGGGCGGAACCGATTATGGCCGTGCCATCCTTTTTCAGGGCGACGACATTGTGCGGGAAGAAGGTGTCGAGAAGCCCATCCTCGGTGGTGTATATCTGTATGTCGCTGTTCGTTCCGGAACTGTTGCGGCGCATCTGGATTACACCTCGGTTTGTTGTGGCCCAAAGGCTGCCCCTGCGGTCCTCCCATATATTCGTGACCATTATCCCGTGGGAGAGTATGCTCTCGTCAGGGTTCTCCATGACGAAGCTGCGCTCATTGCCACGGCAGGAGAGAAGCCCGTTGTCCGTGCCTGCCCATATCCGTCCCGACACGTCTGCATAGATGCAGTTCGCCCCGTTAGCCTGCCCGGTCTTCACGCTCTCAAGCGAATACCCGTCCATACCCTTGCTCAGGCGGAACACGCCGTTGTCGGCAGTCGCAATCCACAGCCTTCCGTCAGGCCCCATGATGATGTCGTTGACAAAGCATTGCGGCATTTTCTCCGAACCGTCGGAAAGGATGCTATTCAGGGCCGTGTACCTCCCCTCTTCGGAAAGGATTCCGGCATCGGTTCTCGTGCCGACCCAGACGTTCCCTTCCGGATCTTCGCAGAACGAGGTGATGTATGGGTCTGAAAATCCATGGGATTCCATCTTCTCGGGCGCGGAGCCCTTCCTGCATTTCCATACACCGTTTTCCGTACCCGCAAGAACGTTCCCGCTGTCGCCGCCCAATTCATGGAAGGTGTTGATGTAGTTCACGCCATAGCTGCGGTAAGTTTTAGTCCTCACGTCATATTCGGTAAGCCCGTAGCCGGCGATGCACATACGCAGCACCGAATCCGACGACAGATGCAGGGCCCGGACCGAACTCGTGCCGAATTTCTTGCGTACGACGTCCATCCTGTCGCTGCTGACAAGCCTCGGACGAGGGTCGGTGAAGAATACTCCGCCGCCGTAGGAGCTGAGCCAGATGAGGTTGTCGCGTGTCGGGACTATGGAATTGATTTCATTGAAGGGCAGGTCATGGGAGTCGAGTGTAGGGGCATAGTTTACAAAGTCTGCTCTCCCCGGGTTGAGGATATCGCCGTAGCGGAGTATGCTCAGGCCCGAACGGGAACCCACCCAGAGGTCTCCGGAAGAAGGGTCCTGCGAGATGGTGTAGATGATGTTGTCGAGTATTTCCGATGCCACGCCCCTGCTCCTGCGGTAGACGACAGGCTGAGGGTCGGCATTGTTGTAGGGGCGCCTGAGGCGTACAAGACCCGAGCCCCATGTGCCCACCCAGAGGTTCCTGTCCTTGTCGATGAAGAGCGTGTGCGAAGAGCGGAGTTCGGGGATATGGCTGAAACGGAAGGACTTGCGGGTTCGCGGATCGAAGCGTATGAGACCGTCGGCCCAGGTGCCTATCCAGATGTAGCCGGCATCGTCCTGCGCGAGGGTCTTCATGTCCGTAGGGTCGAGAGACCATTCCTTCCCGGAGCACCAGACGAACTCGGAACTGCCCTCCGCCTTGAGGAAAAGTCCCTTATTGGTCGCGACATACAGAGCTCCGTCGCGGGCGGGAAGTATGGCCTCCACATGGCTGGTCTCCAGCACCGGGACTCCGATTTTGCTCAGCACGGCGTCTTTCCGGTCCATTCTGAAAAGTCCGTTTCCCGTCCCTATCCAGAGCGTCCCCTCCGCATCCTCCGCCACAAGCTTCACCATGCCGGAGAGCACCTGCTTGTTGGTGGACTTGTCCACCTTGATGGTCAGGAAGTCGTAGCCGTCGTAGCGCAGAAGTCCGCCGTTGGTGGAAATCCACAGATAGCCTTCAGAATCCTGGAAAAGCTTGTTCGTCTCGACCGACGAGGCCGGAGTCATAGAGTTGATGGTATGAAACGACAATTGCTGCGCCTGTACTGAAATGGCGCAGCAAATCATCGCGAACAAAGTCGTAATCTGCCTGAACATATTATATTGCATATTTTACAGCATATCCTTGCTATTTGAGAGGAGAAGAGTCCGCATCCTTCGTCCAGTACGGGTTCTGATACAGAGGCGACGTGTCCTTGTCCTTTCCATCGGAGCTTGTGAGAAGGAATTCCTTCGCGTTGATAGGAGAGAGATAATATGCCATCTTCCATCCGAGTCCGGAGTATCCCTGCTGTTTTGTCGTGAGCTGGTAAGGACGCAGCCATTCGCTCTCGCTGCGCGGGGAGACATTGCTCGCAGATGTGCCGTCGTTCACAAGGCGTATTCCTGCGTCGGAGTAGATTTTCTGCATTCCGCTGCTCCAGATATGTATTCCCTCCGGGTTGTACGGGGAGGTTATCATCTGGTCGAGAGCCCTCCAGCGGATAAGATCCATCCAGCGCAGACCTTCGCTGCTGAACTCGCTGCGCCTTTCCCTGCGGATGTTGTAGCGCATGGCGTCCACAAGATGTCCGCCGCTGTATGCGCCCCAGTCGTTCGCTGCCTCACGTGACATGTCCGTGGCTGCGACCGTCTTTGTGAAGTCCTCGTCCACGCCTGCCCTTCTGCGGAGAGCCTTCCAGTAGGACTCCGCCTTGGAGTCAAGGGAGCCGTTCTTTTCGTAGCAGGCCTCGATGTAGTTGAGAAGAGCCTCGGCGCTGCGGAAAGTTATGCAGCCGGTGGTGCTGGAACGCTGTCCCGCCTGCTTCTGGTAGAGGGAGTTGCCCTTGCGGGTCGAATATCCCGTGCAGTAGGTCACCACGGCTCCGGTAATCGGAGGTACAGGTTCGGTCTCTATGGCCTGGTTGGCCTCGGTCGTCGGGTAGACATAGTTTTTCTGTCCCGGCTGCTTGAGGAAACAGCTCAGACGCGTGTCCCTGTCGGTGCGGACAGCCTCGAAAGTTTCGTCGCCCTTATAGAGGGGGCTTGCGTAGATCGGAAGTCCGTCCCTGCAGAGGTAGCTGTCCACCAGACCTCTTGTGAGCCCGGTGCCGTTGTTACCCCTCTGTGCGAACATCACGACGCTGTGGCCGACGAGGTTGCTTCCGTAAGGGCACCAGAGTATTACCTCGCTGTTGTCCAGAAGGCTCTCCGTTCCGAACATGTCCATATACGGGTTAGCCGCCTCTTCGGCGCTCTGCTGCACGAGACCGGTGTTTTCAGTGAGGACAGTGTTGTCGGCCACCTGTGCCGCAGCCGCCATCGCCTCGCCGAAGAACCACTCAGCCTCGGCTTCTATCGAGCCGGCAGGATATTCATAGCCGCCTTCTCCAGGCCACTCCGGGCCTCCGGGAACGAATGCTGTGCCGGTGAAATTCTTCAGCCATGAACCCTCAAACAGCGCGACCCTCGATTTCAGGAGATATGCCGCATTCTTTCCGATTCGGGTATTCGCCATCGAAACCCCGCCCATCAGCTCAATCGCCTTGTCGAGGTCGGAAATGATGAAACGCGCCACTTCATTTCTCGGGGCACGCACGCTGGCCGCGATGAGGTCGTCCCTTCTGTCCGGTATCGGTTCTGTCACAATAGGATAGTCTCCGAAACTCTGGAGTTTCGAGAAATAGCCGTATGCGCGGAGGAAATATGCCTCGCCGATGTAATGGTCGATGTTGGCCTTGCTGCCGCTTATCTGTCCGTTTTCATACTTGTCCTTTATTTCGTCAAGGAACCAGTTGATTTTGTAGATGTCGCTGAAGCTGTATCCTCCTCCGGTCTGCGGGACGAGCCAGAGGTTCAGGTATTTGTCTCCCGGTCCGGATGCGCTGATCTGGTCGTCGGTGGTGGCGTCGGTCTGGAAACGGCCGAAGTCATATCCGTCGATGGAGGTCCAGCCGCCGTGGGACGGGAGGAAATCCGTGTAGCGTCCGTCAACGAACGAGAGGATTGACGACTCGTCGGTGAAATACTGGTCCGGTGTCACCTTTGAGAGCGGCTCCTTGTTCAGCCAGGAGTCACATCCGGTGGAAAGCAGCGCGATGGCTGCCGCTGAAGCTATTGCATATATTGATTTTTTCATCGTCTTCATCCTTTACTTAAGTTTCTCAAGCATTAAATAACTGTACTGTTGATATTTCCAATCAGAAAGTGATGCTGAGTCCGCAGGAAATCTGTGTAGAGAGCGGATATGCGTTTCCGTTGTTGTATGTCCTCCAGTCCTTGTCGGTGTTGTTGTTTCCGCCGTCGATGGTCTCCGGATCGAACATCTTCGCAAGCTTGGTTCCAGTCCAGATGTTCTCTGCGGAGAAGTAGGCCCTGAGGCGTTCGATTTTTAGAGGCTTCGTCCATTTCTCCGGAAGGGTGTAGCCTATCTGGAGGTTCTTCAGACGTATGTAGGCGGCATTCTGCAGATAACGCGTCTGCACCTGATGGTTACGTCCGCTGCTGCCGTTTCCCTCGCCTCCCCGGTCGAAGGAAGGACGCGGATAATATGCGTTTTTGTTCACTCCCATGATGCCGTCCTGCACAAGCTTGGAATTCTCGTCTCGGTAGAAGTCAAGGTGTTGCACAAGCGCCGCCGACCACTCCGGCTCAGTGTTCGCGCCCCAGAAATAGGAGCTGCTCTGCCAGTAGTCCCTCTTCATCACGCCCTGGAAGAAGACCCTCAGGTCCACGCCCTTCCATGCGAAGTTCAGGTCGATTCCGAAGTGGTAGCGCGGAGTGCTGTTTCCGATGACCTTGAGGTCGCCGTGGTTGTCGATGGTGTCGTCGCCCGTGGATATGCGTCCGTCGCCGTTGAGGTCGCGGTACATGATGTCTCCTGCGCCCCAGCCGCTTCCGAGAGCGGACTGTCCCTGACGGAGTTCAGACGGGAAATAGCCGTTGCGCTCAAGGAAAGCCTGGTCGAGGGCGTCCAGATGGGCGTCCATCTCCTCCTGGCTCTGTGCGATGCCGATGGTCTCATATCCCCAGATGTCCCCGATTTTGCGTCCCGGGATGTACTGGCGGATGGAGCCTGTGGTGTTGCTCGGATATTTGGTGACTATGGTCTGCGAGTCTGAAAGGAGGAACTTCGCGCTGTAGAAGAGCCCGTTGTCAAGGGCGTCCTTCCATGAGATTTCCAGCTCCCACCCGTAAGTCTTGAGGTCGGTGTTGTTGGTCTTCGGAGTGGTGTACCCGAGGATTGAAGGAAGCTCAAGCGACGCTCCCATCATGTCGAGGGTGTAGCGAGTGTAGTAGTCGAACGACCCGGTGAGACGGTTGTTGAACAGTCCGAAGTCCATGCCGACGTTCCAGCTGCGCACTTTTTCCCAGGTGAGTTCGGCGGAGATTGCGTCAGGCACCCCGATTGTCGTGGTCTTCTTGCCGTCCTGCAGCCATGCGCCGCTGTTGGTCGAAGGGGAGAAGGTGCGGTAGGTCGGATACCATCCAGTCGTGTTCTGGTTTCCGAGGGAGCCGTATGATGCGCGGAGTTTCCATGTGTCCACATATTTCCTGTAAGGCTCCCAGAACGGCTCGTTGGCGATGTTCCATCCTGCGGAGATTGAAGGATAGAGGTTCCAGCGGAGATTGCCCCTGTAACGGCTCGTCCCGTCATAGCGGAGGTTGCCCTCGACGAGGTAGCGTCCCTCGTAGTCATAGTTGATTCGTCCGAAAAATCCCGCCGTCGACCATGAGCTGCGGTTTCCGTAAGGGCTGAGTTCCTTGCGCACCCAGCTCTGGCTTGCGCTGTCCCAGACGAGCCCCGTGGTGAGGTCTATTTCCGGAAGGGACTCGGCCACAAGGCCGTAGACTGTGACACCGTTCTGCTTCTGGAGCAGGTTCTCCACCTGTGCTCCAGCCATGAACGCGAAATTATGCCTGTCGTCGAAGGAGAAATTGTAGGAGCTTCGGAGGTTTCCGTTCATGAAGTCCTCCTTGTAGCGTCCCTCGGTGACGGAAGTCGTGGCCTTGTCCTGATCTATCGGATTGCCGTAGATGTCGCAGTTGTATGTCGCGAGATTCGAGGACTTCGTGTCCTGCGAGAGAATCTTGTAGTTGAATTCAAGAGTCGTGACCCAGTTCTTTATAGGCTCGAAAGAGAGCGAGAGCTGCTGGTAGAGGTTGTCGCTCACCTTGTTGTAGGTTCCGCCCTGAAGGAAGTCCCTTCCCGGCCATACGGCAGAATAGAGTTTGCCGTTGTTGTCATAGAGCGGAAGGTTAGGCCAGTTCTGGCGTGCGAGGTTCTCATAGAGTCCGTCGTTCATCGCAGAAGGCTTGGTGTAGTCCTCGCGGATGAAGCGCACCGAATATCCCATGCGGATGTGGTCGGTGAGGTTCGCGTTTATCTTTCCGGTTGCGGCATAACGCCTCAGGTCCTCACGCCCGAGGTTCAGGAGTCCTTCCTGGAGCATATAGTTCAATGAGGTGTAGAAAGTCACCTTGTCATTTCCGCCGCTCGCGCTGAGGTTGTGCTCGTGTGAGAAGTTCCAGTCCTTGAAGAAGACGTCGTACCAGTCGGTGTTCGCGTTGGCCGTGTGGAAGGCGTCCTGCCACTGCGTGCCGCTCTCCGGCATCGGAAATACCGTGTCAATCTCCCCTTTCTGATATGCGAGGATGCGGTCTATCGTGTCCTGGGTGAAGATGGTCTCCGTCATGTTGTTGGCGGTGTTCCTCTTAGCCTCATTATAATACTTGGCGAAGCTGTAGGAGTCCATCTGCTTCATCTTCACCACCGGAGAGCCCCAGCGGAAGTTGTTGTTGTAGTTTATCTGCACCTTGCCGGACTTTCCGCTCTTTGTCGTGACGAGAATCACTCCGAACGGTGCGCGGCTTCCGTAGATGCTCGCCGAGGCGGCGTCCTTGAGGACGGATACGGACTCGATGTCCTGCGGGTTGATGGTGTTGAGGTCACCCTCCATGCCGTCGATGAGCACGAGAGGGTTCCCGCTCGTGCCCTCGCCGATAGTGGCCGTGCCTCGGATGTTCATCGTAGGGGTCTTCTCCATGGAACCGCTCCTTGATGTGATTTCAAGTCCCGGCACGAGACCCTGGAGAGCGGAGGCGGCGTTGGAGACAGGCCTTGCCTCAAGAGCCTTGGAATCGGTGACTCCGACCGCGCCCGTGAGGTTCACCCTCTTCTGCACGCCGTAGCCGACAACAACGACTTCGTCGAGA
>OJAR01000523.1_pt1 | contig 11961 bp, 9 predicted proteins | sample 1589431 | NCBI WGS metagenome assembly OJAR01 (sample SAMN03283242) | human gut metagenome | biome: human-associated habitat; material: feces | host: Homo sapiens | place: Peru | collected 2012 | reverse complement strand
ACACAACAAAAAAATATGGTTCTGGACCTATGCTGTTTAAGTAATGGTGTATACTTGCGCTCTAAATAAATAGAGCAACGCCGTGTTCTGGACCTATGCTGTTTAAGTAATGGTGTATACAATCACAGAATAAAATTAAACTGATAAACTGTTCTGGACCTATGCTGTTTAAGTAATGGTGTATACAGGTCGCAACTGACGACACTAATTTTTTAAGTTCTGGACCTATGCTGTTTAAGTAATGGTGTATACACTGAGGTCGCAACTAACGAAACTAATTATTTGTTCTGGACCTATGCTGTTTAAGTAATGGTGTATACGTGTGCTTGTTAAATCATTAAGTGTTTGTTGTTCTGGACCTATGCTGTTTAAGTAATGGTGTATACTAACGGTCGCGTCGTTAACTGTATCTACTAGTTCTGGACCTATGCTGTTTAAGTAATGGTGTATACATGGCTAACCAGGAATCTGTGTTTTTGGTCGTTCTGGACCTATGCTGTTTAAGTAATGGTGTATACTTAAATGATAAAGTGTTATGTAATATTGCTGGTTCTGGACCTATGCTGTTTAAGTAATGGTGTATACTGCACCCGAATAACCAGATAGAGCAATTAAGTTCTGGACCTATGCTGTTTAAGTAATGGTGTATACCCTGGTTTATTTAATTAAACTGATAAACTTGTTCTGGACCTATGCTGTTTAAGTAATGGTGTATACTAGAACATATTAAAGTTAATGTTAGACACTGTTCTGGACCTATGCTGTTTAAGTAATGGTGTATACGTCCTTTGTTTAAAGCACTTTAGCCCCCTAGTTCTGGACCTATGCTGTTTAAGTAATGGTGTATACGGTTGGTTGGTTGGGTTGTTGTATCAGGTTGTTCTGGACCTATGCTGTTTAAGTAATGGTGTATACTAATTGTAGGTGATACAAATCTAATGATCGGTTCTGGACCTATGCTGTTTAAGTAATGGTGTATACATAAAAAAATTGACACAACAAAAAAATATGGTTCTGGACCTATGCTGTTTAAGTAATGGTGTATACTAATAAAGCTTAAAGTAGTAGATAGTTTAAGTTCTGGACCTATGCTGTTTAAGTAATGGTGTATACTCTAAGTCAAAAGTCTACACCACAAGACTTGTTCTGGACCTATGCTGTTTAAGTAATGGTGTATACATATCGTGCGCACGTTCAAAACGACGGTTGGTTCTGGACCTATGCTGTTTAAGTAATGGTGTATACTAGTTGATCGTAACGAATGGAGAGAAAGGTTATTCCTTCTCTTTATTGTAAATCACTATCTTTTTATGTGCATCTTCCAATAATTTAATATAATATATAAAAAGGGAGAAAAATGGATATAAAGATAGTAATAAGTGATGTTGACAAAACTCTGGTTAAAGATTATAAGTCAGAGTTTAGTCAACAACTAATTGATAGTTTAATTAAACTACAAAGACAAAATATTATTTTTTGTCTTTGTAGTGGAAGACCAACTTTTAGCTTAATCAAATTAGCTAAAAGTTTAAATGAACAACATGGTAAAATCATTAACTATGTTTCAGGATATAATGGAGCAGAGATCTATGATATGGAAAGTGAAACTTTCCTTTATCAAGATCAACTAACTCCAGAATTAGTGAAACAAGTTAATGATAAGATTGTTAGTTTAGGAGAAGACTTTTTAAATTATCAAGGAAATGAATTAAGAACAAATAATGTTGAAAATGAGTATGGACAAATTGAACAATTAATTTGTCAAACTCATCTTCAAACATTAGAGGAAATTAAACCAAGTCCTAAAGTACTTGGATTAATTAATCCAGAACATATGGATGAAGTAATTAAAGAGATGAATCAAACATTCCCAGCATTAAATGTTACAAAATCAACACCTTATTTTTTAGAAGTAACTAATCCAGGAATTGATAAAGCCCACACATTAGATACATTAGCAGATAAGTATAATGTTGACATTATTCAAACCTTAGCATTTGGTGATAATCTTAATGATTATCAAATGCTAAAGTTAGCAGGATGTGGAGTAGCTGTTGATAATGCACTAGAAGAAGTAAAAGCAATAAGTGATGAAGTTACTAACAGTGTAGAAGAGAATGGTGTTAGTAACTTCTTAAATAAATATGTAATTAAAGGATAAATATGGAATATCAATCAGTAATTAATATTGACAAACAAGTACATGATGATTTTGTTAAACAATCACCACTTTGTAATTTATTACAAAGTAGTGATTGGGGTAAGATTAAAGATAACTGGCAAAACTTCTTATTTTCAGTAACAAGTGGTGGAGAAGTTGTTGCTAGTAGTTTAGTCTTGGTTAAAACAATTAAGATGGGATATAAAGTATTTTATATTCCTCGTGGACCAATTATGGATTATACTAATCAAGAATTAGTTAAATTCTATTTTGATGAGTTAAAGAAATATGCTAAAGATCGTAAATGTGTTTTTATTAAATTTGATCCAGCAGTAATTTATCAACAATATCAAATTGGTGATGTGCCTCAGGCTGATCCTCAGGCACAACAAATAATTAATACTTTAACTAATCTAGGCATTAATCATCATGGATTTAGTATGAAGATTAAAGATACATTCCAACCACGAATTGTGATGGGAATCTATCAAGAACAAGATTATCAAAACAACTTACCAAGAAGAACATTAAAATCGATGCGTAGTGCTACCAAAAAAGGTGTAGAGGTTAATCGTTATGGGATTGAATATCTAGATGAGTTTAGTCGTTTAATGGAATTAACCGAACAAAGAAAAGGAGTTAGTTTAAGAAATAAAGATTATTTCTTAAAACTACTAACTACTTATCCTGATACTGGTTATTTATATTTAGCGAAAGTTGATATTAACAAACGAATTAATCATTTAGAAGAAGAATTAGAACAATTATTAATTCAATACAATGATAAAGATATTACTAATAAAGCGAAAAAGAAATTAGAGCCACAAATTACATTAGTTGATGAAGAGCTAGATCAACTTCGTCAACTAGCTAGTAAGTATCCAGAAGAAGAATTTATTTCTGGAGGAATTATGGTTGGTTTTGGTGATCAGATGGAATTATTATATGCAGGAATGAATGATGATTTTAAACATTTCTATCCCCAATATTTAACTTATACTAAACAATTTGATGATAGCTTTAACCTAGGTTATAGTTTCTGTAGTATGGGTGGTGTTGAAGGTAGTTTAGATGATGGGTTGAGTATGTATAAAAAAGCATATAATCCATATGTTATTGAATATATTGGTGAATTTGATTTAGTGCTTAATCAGCCATTATACATGGCTTATAAAGCACTAATGAAATTACGTTAGGATATCTATGGATAATGTTTTTAGTGATGAGACTTTAAGAAAGGCATTAAGCCTTAATTTAATTAAGTTACCTGAGGGTATTGATAATATTTATGAATTAAAAAATAACCATCGTCGCGCTTTAACTTTCGAATTGATTCAAAAGTTAAAAAAAGTACAAAAAACAGAAACTTTGATTAATAAAATGGATATTGATAATACTAATCAAAGATACTATAACAAAGCAATAGTTTTCACAGTGGTAGTGTTGATTTTTAATTTTACAGTTTCTGGTTTAATTTCATTTAATGTTATTGATAAAAAGTTGGGTGTAATATTGATGAGTATAGTGAGTATTGCTTATATAATTGATACGATCGTCTCTATTACTAAAACACTTCGCAATTATTTTAAAATGATAAGAAAGCAAGTTGCACAAGGAACATTAATGGTTGATGAATTATATCAACGACAATTTAATAATTAATGTAAGGAGAATTATGATTAATAAACGTAGTATGATTTATGGTATTAGTTTAATAATGATTGTTAGTTGTATCGATATAATCATTGGATTGTTTTATTACTTTGATGGAGGATTGGCACTAATAACGCTAGTAACTGCCCTAATCGGGATTGGACTTGGTTTATTTACGTTATTTAGTAAAAACAAAATAACTTTAATCTTAACTTTAGTATTTTCTATTATTAGTTTAGTTATAAGTAATATTATTCACCATGTTTTTGTCCCCGGTAATAATGATGTTTTAGGCGGTGGTTATGTTTTTTATATTATTTTTCAAGTATTACAATATATTATTATGATTGGAGGAGTTGTAGCTACCTTTATCTTAAAAGATCAAGTAGATGAAGAATATCCTGGACTAAGTAAAGCACTAGCTATGGCAAAAGGATTTACTTTATTTAATATTGTATATGCATTTAATTACATTTTAGGACAACTTAGTTCATTGTTCATGCTAGGAATGAGAAATGGTATTCCTAGCATGATCGTTATTGTTTTCGCTATTTTTATCATTATCTTTAGTTTTATTACTATTCGTCAAGATAATAAATTTACAGGTAACTATATTGCTGCTAGTTTCTTCATTTATAATGCAGTGATGCTGGTGCTTAATTTATTATTTCTATCACTAAGGGCATACTCTTATAGAGCACCAGGAATCTATCTAGAATTTGGAATTAGTGGTGTATACTATATTATCTTAGCTATTGGTAATATTATGAGTAGTAATAAAGCGAAAAATGCATATTATTATGCTTACTATTTAGGTAATGGAGCTCAAAGCTCACAACCGATGAATCCGAACGTACTTAATCAACCTCGTCCGATTATTCAACCTAATGGTTGTCAACCGGTTAACAATCAACCACAACCACCTGTTAATAATCCACAAGTAGGTCAAACACCAGTTAGACCAACTTACGAAAACAACGATCAACAAATTGATTATCAATTCGATGATTGTAATGATTGGAATTAAATGAAAACATTTAATCCAGATAAATAATTTATATTTTTACCAAATTATAATAAAATGGGTATAATAATAATGAAACATATGTTTCAATAATTCGTAACACAATAAAAGGAAGAAAAAGGGAGCCGTCAAGTTTTAACCACTTTTTTCTATTTAAGTAATTCGTCTATAAGTTGTATTGTCTTACGAGAACAAAACAAATAGCTTTAATATAATGCTTACATATTTAATTTATACCCTTTTTGCAGAATTGTTTAGATTAATCGCAAGGCCTAATTTACACAACAATAATGTAAATAGTTGTACAAAATTTCAAGAAAAAGGGTATAATAATAGTGAAACATAAGTTTCAAGTATTTGTATCAAATAAAAAGTAAAAAGGGGGAGCTGGCATGCTTAACCCCCTTTTTATTATTTAAGTAATTCATCAATAAGTTGAATTATCTTAAGACAAACTAGACGAATTAACTTTAAAAGTATTTGTATCATATTGTCCTCCTTTCTACTTTATTAAACCCCTTTTTTACAAAAACTGGTCCAGATTAATATCAATATTTAAATAAAATATTAGGTAATTGGTATAATATAGAAAAGGAGTATTATGGAAAGAAGTGTTAATACCATCAGAGGATTAGCAATTGATATGATTAATCAAGCTAATTCAGGACATCCAGGGATAGCAATGGGTGCTAGCCCAATGCTATATACTTTATTTAAAAACCATATGCATGTAACTAAAGATCACCCCCATTGGATTAACCGTGATCGTTTTGTGTTAAGTGCAGGTCATGGTTCTAGTATGTTATATGCTCTATATCATTTATTAGGATATGATATTAGTATAGAAGATTTGAAACAATTTCGTCAAATTGCATCAAAAACACCAGGACATCCAGAATATCTAGATGTACCTGGAGTTGAAGCAACCACTGGACCATTAGGTCAAGGAGTTGCGATGGGAGTTGGTTTAGCTTTAGCTAGTAAAAAACTAGCTAAAATATTTAACCAAGGACAAACGTTAATTGATAATTATACTTATGTATTATGTGGTGATGGTGACTTAATGGAAGGAATAAGTTATGAAGCTTGTTCTTTTGCCGGTCATAATCAACTAGATAACCTAATAGTATTATATGATTCTAATGATATCTCATTAGATGGTAGTTTAAACTTAAGTTTTTCAGAAGATATTAAACAACGTTTTACAGCTCAAGGTTGGGATTATCTAAAAGTTGATAATGGAGAAGATATAAGTAGTATAAATAATGCCATCAATGAAGCTAAAACTAAAGATAAACCAGTTATAATAGAAGTTAAAACTACCATCGGTTATGGTAGTCAACTACAAGGAACTAGTAAGGTGCATGGAGCACCACTTAGTAGTGATGATTATCTAAATGTAAGACAATTCTATCAATTAGATGAAACTCCTTTTAGTGTTAGTGAAGAAGTATATGACGACTTTAATACAATTAGTACCAATACTAATCAATTATATGAAAATTGGTTAGCACAAGAACAATTATTAAAAACGAATAATCCTGAATTATATAGTTTATGGCAACGTCTAATTAATCAAGAAAAAGTTGATTGGACTATTGAAGGTGTTGAAGAAACAATCGCTACCCGTAAAGCAGGTAATATTGGTTTAAATCAATTAAGTCAAGTAGAACCATTATTATTAACTGGTAGTGCTGATCTTAGTGCCAGTAATTTAACTAATGTTGATAATAATGAACAAAATATTTTTTATGGTGTAAGAGAATTTAGTATGGGTGCGATTGCTAATGGGATTAATTTATTTGCTAAAAGTCCTGTTGCTGTATCAACATTTTTTGTCTTTAGTGATTATTTGAAGCCAGCAATTAGACTTGCTAGTTTAATGAAATTACCAATCACTTATATCTTTACTCATGATAGTGTGTATGTTGGAGAAGATGGACCGACACATCAACCAATTGAACAAATTGCAATGTTTAGAAGTATGCCTAATGTCAATTTATGGCGTCCTTGTGATGCTAATGAAGCATTATGTTGTTTAAAAAATGCTTATTTAGCAACCAACACACCAAATATCCTAGCTTTAACTCGTCAGAATTTAGTCAATGTTACAGGAAGTAACATAGACCAAATTCAAGCTAATGTTAATCGTGGTGCTTATGAGATTTATGTCCCTGAAAGTTATAGTAAAACCATCATTGCTAGTGGTAGTGAAGTGCAATTAGCAATAGAGATAGCTAAAGAATTAGTGAATATTCGCGTAATTAGTATGCCATGTTTTGATGTCTTTGTTAACCAAGAACAAGCATATATTGATTACATTATTGGTAACAAAGACACAAACTATGTAATTGAATTTGCATCAACTTATGGTTTAGATTATTTTGTTAATAATCATAATCATATTATCGGAATTGATCGCTTTGGTGCTAGTGGTCCTGCGCATGATGTAATTAATTATTTACAATTAGATAAAGAAAGTATAAAACAAGTGATTAATAATGACTAAGAAAGTAGTATTATTTGGTGGTGGAACTGGACTTAGTCACATCCTTAGTGAATTAAAACACTATGATTTAGACTTAACTGCTGTAGTAACTGTTGCTGATAACGGGGGAAGTACCGGAAAAATCCGTAACTTCTATGATATTCCTGCACCAGGAGATTTACGTCGTTGTGCGATAGCTTTAAGTGAAGATCCTAGTTTACAAGAAATCATGAATTATCGCTTTGATCAAAAATTAAATAAACATACAGTTGGTAATTTAATTCTAACAGCTTATACTGATATGTATGGTGATATGAAAAAAGCTTGTGATGCTTATTGTAAAATGTTAAAGGTAAAACATACTGTTTTACCGATAAGTAATGAATCATTACAATTATGTGCAACAATGGAAAGTGGAGTAGAAATTTGTGGAGAAACACAAATTTCTACCTATCCCGAAAAAATCTCTAAATTATATTACCAAGGTGAAGTAAGTATTTTACCTGAAGTAATAAAAGCTGTAAATGAAGCTGATGCGATTATCTTTAGTTGTGGTAGTTTATATACTTCAATTGTCTGTAATTTATTATTTCAAGATTTAATTGATGCTTTTGATCAAAATCAAGGAAAAATTATCTATATTTGTAACTTAATGACTCAACGTGGAGAAACTGAAAAATATCAAGTGTCAGATCATATTAACGTTATTAATAGCTATCTTAACAAACATAAAATTGATTGTGTAATTGCTAATAACAACTATGATGTTAGTGCTAAGGTGCTTGAGAATTATCTTCAAGAAAAAGCTAAATTAGTCACACTAGATCAAGACAAGATTATTAATCTTGACTTGATTAGTGATGACTATTTATATATTGATCAACTAGATCATATTCGTCACAATATTAGAAAAATATGTAAGACAATATATCAATATATTAACCAGGGAAATTAACTACCAGATTGGTAGTTAATTTTTACTTTTTTAATAAGATGAAAACCATTTCATCGCTATAATATTTTTTAAAAATGTTATAATAGGGTACAAAGGTATATTGGAAGGATAATTATGAAAGATGAATTAATATTAAATAATCGCACAAATAAGTCATATCAACAAGGAATTCAAGCAGTAGTTGATCAAGATTTTGAAAAAGGAATCGATTTATTAGAATTCTATTATGAAACTACACCTAATATTAATGAGTTAGAAGCATTACCGATGTTAATGATCGCCTATTTCTCGATTGGGCGTTTTGAGGACGCTTATGCGTTAGTTGATTATTTAGATAAAAAGGAGAATTTAGCACCAGATTTATTAATGTTGATGCGTCAAATTAAGATGCATCGAGCAGCTAATGATGTGATGGCAAAAGCTAAAGAAACTAAAGAAGTATTAAAAGAAACGAAGGATGCGGTGGACCGCATCGTCGATGACATTAAAAGAGAAACTGGTGGTGATATTAACGTTGATTTAATTGATACACGGATTTTTAATATTAGAGAGTTATTAAAAATGTATCCTAATAGTGAATTATTACAAGCATTTGCTAATCGCAATATTAATAATCCTAATATTACAGCAACAGCAATTATTAATTTCTTGCCAATTGCTAGAAAAAGTATTGATACGTTAATTGATTTTAACTTGACGCAAGTAGATAAAGAGAGTGCAAAAAAACTTAGTCAAGCAATCTTACCTTTTGTTGAACACCCAGAGTTAGTAATTTTAACAACTAATGTTGATTATGAATTAATTGAAGAAAATAAAAGTTTTGATTATTTTCCATTTATTTGTAATTATTTATTTACTAAATTTGCTAAAGCAGTGTTTCCTTTTGAACAAAATCAAGATTATATGATGAATTATCGTTTTATTCCTTTTACGATTAATGAGTATCATGAAATTTTTGTTCATGAATATAATGTTGTAGTTAATAAACTACGTTTAGTTTATGGAGATGAGTATCTTAAGGCCCACTCATTCTTATTGGATTTATTATTAGATATGTTACTAATTGAAATTATGCATGAAGATAGTGATAGCAATGAAGTAGTAACAATGATTATTGCAGTCCTTAATTGTTTAGGTATTAGTAATGTAAGTACAGCGGAAATGAAACAGTTATTTAATGATGCAATTGATGCTAAGCAAGATGATATTGTACAACAATTAGCATTATTAATTGATCAAATATTTAGTGATTTAGAACGGATGAAAGATGGAGATATTTAGTATTATCGGTCCTATCGGGGCAGGGAAATCAACTTTTGTAGAAAGTATAAAACCTTATAATTTATTTAATTATTATTATCATGAAGATGTTAAAGGTAATCCTTATTTAAAATTACCGCCGACAGTTGAGAATCAAATTAAATGTCAAGAATATATTATTCAACATAAAATTGATTTTTATCAACAATTTGCTAATCAAGATTTAAGTCAAGTAAAAATTTTAGAAGATGCAAGTCTATATCAAGATTTATTTTATGTATATTTAAATATGTATTATCAAGATCGTGATAGTTTTGATTTTATTTTTAAACAATATGAACATCTAATTGATACAGTTTATGGTAATTGTGATAAACATACCATTATCTTTATTGATTTAGATTCAAAGCAAAATCTCGCTAACGTTAAAAAACGTGGAAGAGATTTTGAACAGGATCTAGATTTAGAATTCTTTATTAAACAAAAAGAAGTATTATTAAAAATTTTAAGTCATTTTGAAGACCGATTTACTATTATTAATTATCAACCGCCAACACATATGTTTGAAGATGATGATGTGGCATTAAGTGATAAGTATCATCATGTATTTAAAAACCTAGGACTAATTTAGTTCTATGTTTTTGTATTTTTATGGGAGGATATAATGAAACGTAATGAAATTATTATCAAAGGAGCTAGAGAAAATAATTTGAAAAATATTGATATTAATATTCCAAAAGACCAGTTAGTAGTTATAACAGGTCCTAGTGGTAGTGGGAAAAGTACACTGGCTTTTGATACGATTTATGCAGAAGGTAAGCGTCGTTATATTGAAAGTTTAAGTAGTTATGCTCGCCAGTTTTTAGGTGGTAGTGAAAAACCTGATGTTGATAGTATTGATGGTTTATCACCAGCAATATCAATTGATCAAAAAACTGGTTCAAACAATCCTCGTAGTACAGTTGGTACTATTACCGAAATTGCTGATTATCTACGTTTATTATTTGCCCGTATTGGTACTCCTTATTGTCCAAAACATAATATTGAAATTAAAGCTAAAAGTGCTGAAGTAATTAAAGCTGATATTTTAAATACATATCTTGGTGAAAAAGTTGAAATTTTAGCACATAGTTTAGAAAAAGAAAAAGGGACGCATCAAAAATTTTTAGAACAACTATTAAAAGATGGATATATTCGTGTTTATATTGATAATCAATTATATGATTTAAGTGAAGAAATTGAAAATATTAAATTAGAAAAAAACAAAAAACATGATATCTTTCCAGTAATTGACCGTTTTAAATTAAAACAAGAAGATAGTAGTCGTTTACTTAATAGTATTGAAGAGGCTTTAAAATTAGGTAATGGTCAATTACTAATTAAACATAATGATAAATATCAATTAGTATCAAGTAATTATTCTTGTCCTAAATGTGATTTTACCGTTCCTAAATTAGAACCACGTTTATTTTCATTTAATGCGCCAATGGGAGCTTGTCCTAATTGTCATGGATTAGGAACATTAAAAGAACCTGATGTTAATTTAATTATTCCTAATCCTGATTTAAGTTTAAATGAAGAATGTATTACAGCCAATGGTTTTAGATATGGTACTTATTATTTCCGTCAAATTGAACTGGTTTGTGAGAGCTTTGGCATTGATATGGATAAACCATTTAAACAGTTAACTAAAAAACAACAAGATATGATTTTATATGGAACAACTAAACCGATTTTATTAGTTGATTCATTTGGTGGTAAAGAATATGCCCGTGATTTTATCTATGAAGGGGTGTGTAATAATGTTAAACGCCGTTTCTTAGAAACAAGTAGTGAACGTCAACGACGTAGTTTAGAATCACTAATGAGTGAAACTGATTGTCCGGTATGTCATGGTAGTCGTTTAAATGAAACGGCTTTAGCGATTAAAATTGGTGGATTAAATATTCATGAAGTTTCTAATTTATCGATTAAAGATGGATATAAATTCTTTAATAAATTAAAATTAACTAAAGCCCAACAGACGATCGGTCAGATGGTCTTTAGTGAAATTAAAGCCCGTTATGAGTTCTTAATTAATGTTGGTTTAGATTATTTAAATCTAACGCGAAGTGCTACCACCCTATCTGGTGGTGAAGCCCAAAGAATTAGATTAGCAACACAAATTGGTTCAAAATTAACCGGAGTATTATATGTATTAGATGAACCCTCAATTGGATTACATCAACGTGATAATGATCGATTAATTAATACCTTAAAAAGTATGCGTGATTTAGGAAATACATTAATTGTTGTTGAACATGATGAAGATACGATGTTAGCAGCTGATTATTTAATTGATATGGGTCCAGGTAGTGGTACTTATGGTGGAGAAGTTGTAGCTCAAGGTAGCCCAGCGCAAGTAATGAAAAATAGTAAAT
>OJAR01000522.1_pt1 | contig 11972 bp, 10 predicted proteins | sample 1589431 | NCBI WGS metagenome assembly OJAR01 (sample SAMN03283242) | human gut metagenome | biome: human-associated habitat; material: feces | host: Homo sapiens | place: Peru | collected 2012 | reverse complement strand
CCACCGTGTAGGTGAACACGTTGCCCAGCACATGGGGGTCATAGCCCAGCTCACCCTCCTCGCAGCACAGCAGCAGCGTCCGATCCTCGGCGGCGAAGCCGTCCCGCAGGATGCCGTTGATGAAGCTGGTCTTGCCGGCGTCCAGAAAGCCGGCGATGAGATAAACAGGAATATCCATAGTCGTTCCCGCTCCTTACAGTCCGAACAGCTGGCGGAGCTTATCCTCCTTCAGCCCGGAGCCGATGACGCACAGCCGGCCGGTGTAGTCCGCGGGGCCGAAGCGCACCTCGTGCTCCTCGGGTACATAGTCAAAGTGCAGCCACTTGCCGCCCTCCGTGGGCACGATGCCCTTGGCGCGCAGAATGGCGCCGTATGCGCCGCCGTCCAGCTCCGTGAGGATGCGGTCGATGTCCGCCTCGGTGAAGGTCTTGGGCGTTTCGGCGCCCCAGCTGGTGAACACCTCGTCGGCGTGGTGGTGATGGTGGTGGCAGGCGCAGTCGGGGTCGTCGCACTCCCCGTCGTGGTGGTGGTGCTCGTGCTCCCCGTGGTCATGGTCATGATGATGTTCATGCTCGTGCTCATCCTCATCATGATGATGGTGATGGTGCTCATGCTCGTCCTCATCATGATGATGGTGATGGTGCTCATGCTCGTCCTCATCATGGTCGTCATGCTCATGCTCATGGTCATGGTGATGATGTTCATGCTCGTCATGATCGTCATCATCGTGGTCGTGATGATGACGGTGTTCCGCCTCCTCGGCCTCGTGCTCGGCGCGGATGCGCTCCATCAGCTCGTCCGCCAGCGACACCTTCTCCATGGCCGCCAGAATGGTCTTGCCGTCCAGCTCATCCCAGGGGGTGGTGATGATGGCGGCGTCCGCGTTCTTCTCCCGCAGCAGCGCCACGGCGGCCTGCAGCTTCTCGGGGCTGACCTTCTGGGTGCGGCTGAGGATGATGGTGCCGGCAGTCTCGATCTGGTTGTTGTAGAACTCGCCGAAGTTCTTCATGTACACCTTCACCTTGGAGGCATCGGCCACGGTGACAAAGCTGTTCAGCTTCATCTCCGGCACGTCCTTCACGGTGTTCTCCACCGCCAGGATCACGTCCGAGAGCTTGCCCACGCCCGACGGCTCAATGAGGATGCGGTCGGGGCTGAACTGCTTCTGCACGTCCACCAGCGCCCGCCCGAAGTCGCCCACCAGCGAGCAGCAGATGCAGCCCGAGGACATCTCGCTGATCTGCACGCCGGCGTCCTTCAGAAACCCGCCGTCAATGCTGATCTCGCCGAACTCGTTCTCAATGAGCACCAGCTTCTCGCCCTTGTAGGCCTCCGCCAGCATCTTTTTGATGAGCGTGGTCTTGCCTGCGCCCAAAAATCCGGACACAATATCAATTTTAGTCATAAAATGCGCTTCCTTTCCGATTTTCATATGACATTTGTATCTAAAAGAATAAACAAGTTCCTGTCGGCGCCAACGCCCGCCGCACTTCCTGCTGAAATCTCTGTCATTGCGAGGAGCGGAGCGACGTGGCAATCCGTACCCCTAAAAGCACCATTGCACCTCGTCATGCACACCGGCGCGGTGATCTGCCCTCTCTTATCCTATTTATCTTATCCCATTTTTCAAAAAAAGCAAGGTTTCCCTTGTGAATTTTTTGTGATCTCCCCCACATCTTCTTTTTTTCTGTTGCCAAATGCCCCAACTTGTAGTAAAATAACTCCATTGACAGTCCTCCGTGTGAAGCTGCGGAGCCGGTCTTGCGCAATGGATGCCCACGAATCATGTCAGGCGGGGAACCGAGCAGCATTAAGAGGGATCATCCATGTGCCGCAAGGGCGCCGGCTCTGTGGCTTCATGGGGAGGACTATCTATTTTCATAAAAATTCCAAAGGAGTTTTTATGAAAAGGCTTGCGGCCCGCTGCGGGCTGCAAATTCTGCAAGGATTTTTATTTTATTACTAAAGGGAGGCAGGCTCATGTATCAGGCGCTCTACCGCAAGTGGCGGCCGACTACCTTTTCCCAGGTGGTAGGCCAGCAGCACATCACCGACACGCTGCAGCGGCAGGTGGCGGAGGGACGCACCGGCCACGCCTACCTCTTCACCGGCACCCGCGGCACAGGCAAGACCACCTGCGCCCGCATTCTGGCCAAGGCCATCAACTGCCTTTCCCCCGTGGACGGCGCCCCCTGCAATCAGTGCGAGGCCTGCCGCGGCATCGACGAAGGCCGCCTGCTGGACATCACGGAGCTGGACGCCGCCAGCAACAACGGCGTGGATAACGTCCGTGCCCTTCGGGAGGAGGCGGTGTATACCCCCTCGGTGCTGAAAAAGCGCGTGTATATCATCGACGAGGTGCACATGCTCTCCACGCCGGCCTTCAACGCCCTGCTTAAAATTCTGGAGGAGCCGCCGGAGCATCTGGTGTTCATTCTGGCCACCACGGAGCTGCACAAGGTGCCCGCCACCATCCTCTCCCGCTGCCAGCGCTACTCCTTCAAGCGCATCCTGCCCCAGGACATCGCCCGCCAGCTTCTCCACATTGCCGGCGAGGAAAACATCGACCTCACCCCCGACGGCGCGGACATTCTGGCACGCATGGCAAACGGCGCCATGCGCGACGCCTTGAGCCTTCTGGATCAGTGCCGCAGCTTTGAGGGGGTCCTGAACGCCCCCGCCATTCTGGAGCTTTTGGGGCTGGCCGGTGGGGTGCAGGCTGCCCAGCTCATGGAGTTTATTTTGCGGCGCAATACGCAGGACACCCTGCTGCTTTTCGACAAATTATACCGCGACGGCAAAGACATTGCGGCTCTGCTGCGGGAGCTTTCGGATCTGGGGCGGGATCTGCTGATCCGCTGCTCCGCTCCCCAAGGCGGCAGCGCCCTGCTGACGGGTCTTTATGACGAGATGACCCTTGAAAACCTTAGTGTTTTAGCCTCCGGTCAGCGCCTGCTCTTTATGCTGGACACGCTGGCGCAGACCCTGGCCGCGCTGGCTTCCAGCGGCAGCCTGCGCACGGAGGCGGAGCTGTGCCTGATGAAGCTGTGCGACGAAACGCTGTGCGGCGACCTTGCGGCGCTGAACGCCCGCATGGAGCGGCTGGAGCGTGCCGCCGCCAAGGGCTTCACGCCAATGCAGTCCCCCGTCGCCAAGGCGGAAAAGGCGGCTGTTTTGTTGGACAAACCTTTGGCTGTTCCGGCGGAAAAGCCTATTTTCAATGCAGCCGCATCCCGAGCAGATGAGTCGCCTACTGCGCCCCAGCCGGAGCCGCCCAAGGCTCCAGCAGAAAGTCCGGCGCCGCCCGCACCCGCCAAACCCGCCCCGACGGGGCACAGGGACATCTGGCAGCGGCTGCAGGATCGCTACAAGGGTGCCCTGCGCATTGACAAGCGGGTCTTCCTCAACGGCGCCTCCGGCACGCTGGCAGACGGCGTGCTGACGGTGACCTGTCGGGACGACATGGTGAAGAACTATCTGGACTGTCCGGAAGTGGTGGAGGTTCTGGAGCGCGTCACAAGCGAGGAGGCGGGCTGTCCCGTGCGGGTAGTCTTCGTGCTGGGGGAGGTAAACGCCGCGGCAAAGCAGGTGATGAAGCGTCCCGCCGCACCCGAAAAACCTGCGCCGCAGCAGGCTCCGCAGGCCGCGCCGGAACGCAGAGAGCCGGAGCAGACGCCCCCCTGGGAATCCGCTACGGCGGGCAGCGACCCCATGAACGAGCTGCTGGCCGAGGGCAGCCGGCTGGATAATTTCAACATTAAATAATATAGAATAAGGAGCGAAAAAACATGGCAAAGGGATACAGCGCAAGAGGCGGATTCTCCGGCGGCGCCGGCATGATGCGCCAGCAGCAGCAAATGCAGCAGAGGATCCTGAAGATGCAGCAGGAAATGGAAAAGGCACAGGCGGACGTGGAGAACGCCTTCTTCTCCGCCACGGCGGGCGGCGGCGTGGTGAAGGCCACGGTCAGCGGCAAGCGGCAGCTCACGGAGCTGATCATCCAGCCGGAGGCCGTAGATCCCGAGGACGTGGAGATGCTGCAGGATCTGGTGCTCTCCGCCGTGAACGAGGCCATGCGCCAAGCCGAGGAGGCCATGGAGAGCAGCATGCAGAGCCTCACCGGCGGACTGAACATCCCGGGCTTCGGGCTGTAATTCTGCAAAAAAGAAGCACCCATCGGCACGAATGCCGATGGGTGCTTTTGACTGAAGCAACGCCCAATTCATTGTTTTAGAAACGGATCGCCACGCCAGTCTGCAGACCGGCTCGCAATGACAGGCTGTTTGCATAGGTTAGCACCCGCCGGCAAAAAATGCCGGCGGGTGCTTTTTTGTTCAAGAATAGGTGCGCAGGACGGCGGCTACTTTGCCCAGAATGGAGGCATAGCGGCCGTCAATGGGGCTGTAGTTCTCGTTTTCCGGCAGGAGCCACACCTCGCCGCCCCTGCGGGACAGGCGCTTCACCGTGGCCTCGTCCTCCAGCAGCGCCACCACGATCTCCCCGTTTTGCGCCGTGGGCTGGCGGTGCACCACCACAAGATCTCCCGGCAGGATGCCGGCGTTCAGCATGGACTCGCCCCGCACGCGGAGGGCAAAAAACTCCCCGTCGCGCCCCTGGGTGTCGAAAGAGATATAGTCGTCAATGCACTCCTGCGCCAGAATGGGCGAGCCGGCGGCCACATCGCCCAGCACGGGCACACGACCGGACGGGATCTCGGCCTCCTGCGCCGGCGCGGGGGCTGCGGCAGGGGCTGCCCGCTCCGTCAGCGTGAGGGCGCGCCCCTTGCGGCCGCTCTTGCTGATGTAGCCCAGCTCCTCCAGATGCTTGATGTGGAAATGGACGGTGGAGGGCGACTTCAGCCCCACGGCCTCCCCGATCTCGCGGACGGAGGGCGGATAGCCCTGGTTCCGGACGGTGTTTGCGATATAGTCGTATATTTTCTGCTGCATGGCAGTGAGCTTTTGCATCAGATCCCCCTCCTCCGTTGTTTTCCCTTGCAGTATACCACACTTTTTCGCGCATTGCAACAACTGTTCGATTATTTTTTTGAAAAATCTTTTTTCTTTTTACTTGCAATTTATACAGGGGTATGGTATGATGAGCAATACATGATGGATATTATGCCTGCGGGCATCCAATAAATCGGAGGGAAAAACTATGTTGATCGCTATTACTATCGTGCAGCTGCTGGCAGCGCTGGTTCTCATTCTCATCGTGCTGTTCCAGTCCGGCAAGAGTAAGGGTCTGTCCGGCGCCATCGGCGGCATTGCCGATTCCTATATGTCCAAGGGCAAGGCGCGCACCATCGACGCCAAGCTGGCCAAGGCTACCAAGTGGGTGGGCGCGGTGTTCATCATTCTGACGCTGGCGCTGGACTGCATGGTGGCGGCAGGGATGTAATCACATTATATTATAATAAAGAGCATCCGAGGTGAAGGGCTTCGGATGCTTTTTTTGCGTTTTTTAGGTGGGGGGAAGGCGGACAGAGGCATCCGCCCCTACGGCGTGGCAAGGAGCGCGGTTCAAGCGGGGCGTCGGGGACGCCGCCCCCTACGGAAAGGATAACAAGAGGCGCGGTGCGCGACAAGCGGCGGGGTGTGGGCACCCCGCCCTACGCATGGATCGAGGGTGCGGTGCATGGAGATATTACGGATTGCCACACCAGCCTGCGGGCCGGTTCGCAATGACAGGGGTTTGGGAGGTGCGGCGGTGGTCGGCGGCGGGGTGAGGGCACCCCGCCCTACGAGTGCGTAACAGGGAGTGCGGTGCAAACGGGGCGTCGAGGACGCCGCCCCCTACGGAAAGGACAACAAGAGGTGCAGTGCGCGGCAAGCGGCGGGGTGAGGGCACCCCGCCCTACGCATGGATCGAGGGTGCGGTGCATGGAGATATTACGGATTGCCACACCAGCCTGCGGGCCGGTTCGCAATGACAGGGGTTTGGGAGGTGCGGCGGTGGTCGGCGGCGGGGTGTGGGCGCCCCGCCCTACGGGTGCGTAACAGGGAGTGCGGTGCAATATCGGCGATGCGGGGGAGTACGGATTGCCACACCGGTGACGTCGGTCACCGGTTCGCAATGACAGTTTTTAGATGATGCGGTGCGGACGGGGCGATGTGGGCATCGCCCCCTACGAAAACAGTAATATGCCCCGCCGTTTGGGGTGCAATGCGTGTCGGCGGCGGCACACATGGGTGCCGCCCTACAGAGGGAATTTATAAATTTACGTAGGGGCGGCGCCTTTTTTATGTCGGTGACTGCTCCAGCGCCGCGTAGATGGCATCTTGGCTGGGAACGATCCAGACCCACTCCATCATGCTGTCGTCTCCGGCGGGGGCGAGGTCGTGAACGGTGATCTCGCCCAATTCGGACTCGATGTGCAGCGTCTGCCATCCCACAGCGGGCACTGCGTCAAAGCATATCCAGCTATATCCCCAGTTGCCGGCCACATAGGACGAGCCGTTCTGATCGTCTATGGTGACGAAGCTGTCCGTCAGCAGATCCATGGCCATGTCGTAGTTGTTGGACAGGAAAAACAGGTACGTCTCTCCGTCCTCGTTCGTCAAGTAGCCCATGAACTGCAAGGCCAGGTCGCCACTGACCCAGAAGGCATCGCCGCAGGAGGCGTCAATGCCCACGTCGTAATTGTAGTCCGGCTTGGGCGGCTCCGGATCCCAGCCGTCGTTGTTCCAAGGCGCTTTTTCCAGCAGCCCGCCGTCTGCTACCAGCGCAATGAGGATCGCCAGCACAAGGGTGATGACCACGGCCGCCGTGCCGTTATCCCGAAGTTTCCCTTTGGCGCGGCGGGGCTTTGCGGGCTTCGGGACGGCCTGGGCAGCCGGCTTTTTCCGCGGTCTGCGGGTCTGCTCCTCGAAGCACTGCTTCTCCTCGTAGCAGATCTTTTCCTCATAGCAGACCTTGCCGGAGCGGGCGGACGCGCGGTCCGCGCCGTGGTGAACGGAGCCGTCGGCGGCCACCCATTCCCGTCGGGGCGGACGGTTGTAGGCGCCGCAGCGAGGGCAGAAGCCCTCTTTTTGGTAATCATAGCTCTTGCCGCAGGCGGCGCAGCGAACTGTCTGCATTGGTCGTGTCCTCCCCTTCCGTTTTTTATTATCCTACAGGCCGCCGAGCGGTTTCAGCACCCGCCGGAGGCTGCACGGCCTTTTTCGGCAGGCGCGCGCCGATCTACTGCATATTGGCAAACCGCTCCACGGCTTTCGTGAAGCTCTCGATGGTCTTGTCCGCGTCGCCGTGCTCAATGCCGTCCTTCACGCAGTGCTTGATGTGCCCCTCCAGCACCACCTTTCCGCAGCCGTTCAGGGCGGACTTTGCAGCGTTGATCTGAGACAGCACATCTTCGCAGGGCACGTCCTCGTCGATCATGCGGTCGATGGCCTGCACCTGGCCGATGATCTTTTTCAGCCGCCTGTGCAGATTCTCCGCGTCCATACATTGTTTCATATAATTTCCTCCATACCATACGGGGTATACCGCATTGTACCACGGCACCCCGCTCCTGTCAATGCGCCGCCATCACCCGCCGGATGACCTTTATAAACCGCTGCCGATCGAAGACCACCGGCACCGGATACACGGGGTTGGCCTCCGCCTCCGCCCACGCCGCCATCTGCGGCAGATCCTCCGTCCGGATGCAGGCAAAGTCCGCGGGGATGCCCAGCTGCCGGTTCATGGCGTAAATGGCGGCGATGAACGCCTGCGCCTTCTCCGCCGCGCTCCCTGCGGGGCACAGACCCACCACGTCTGCCAGCTCCGCCAGCCGCTTGTGCGCCGCGGCGCCGTACTCCTCCAGCACCACCGGCAGCAGCACGGCGTTGGCGCGCCCGTGGGGCACATCGTAAAGTCCCCCCAGCGTGTGGGCGATGGCGTGGACGTTTCCAACGCTGGCGCGGGTGAAGGCAAAGCCCGCCCGATAGGACGCCGTGAGCAACTCCTGCCGCGCCTGCAGGTCGCTTCCGTCGGCGCAGGCTCTGGGCAAAAACTTGAAAATGGCCGCCACCGCCTGCCGCGCCAGCGTCCGCGTTTCCTTTGTATTATATAGTATATTGGTATACGCCTCCACGGCGTGGGTCAGGGCGTCCATGCCCGTTTCCGCCGTGACGGAGGCCGGCAGGGACACCGTAAGCTCCGGATCCAGGATCGCCCAGCGGGGGATCAGGCACAGGTCGCTGACGGCGTACTTGTGGTGCGCTTCGTCCGTCACCACGGCGGCAATGGTGGTTTCCGACCCCGTGCCGCCGCAAAGGGTACGATCTTTTTTCGCACCCGCAAAAGCCCCTTCATCTGCGCCACGGTGCGGTTCGGGCGAGCCAGCCGCGCCGCTGCGGCCTTGGCGGCGTCCATAGGCGAGCCGCCGCCGATGGCCACCAGACTGTCGCACCCTTCGGCGCGGAACTGCCGCACCATCTGCTCCACGGTTTCGATCCTGGGGTTGGCCGTCACCGCGTGGAACCCGCTCCATGCCGGCAGCTTTTCCGTCATGGCGATGAATTCCGGTGCGGCGCACTGGCGGCGGCTGGCCACGATCATGGGCTTTTTGCATCCGGCATCCTTCAGCAGCTCCGGAAGCCGTGCAAGGCTCCCCGCTCCCGTGCAGCACTTCGGTTTCCGCCACGGCAGCACCCGCGCCCCCAGCGCAAATGCCGCCTGAAAGATCCGGCAATATATTTTTTTCAGCAGCATGGCTTTCACATCCTCTCTGAACCCTATTATGCCGCTTTTTTGCGCATAATGCAAGGCGGAAAAGCGGTCTGTTTCGGGTTTGAAGGCGTGTCGGGGGCGGACAGGGGCGTCCGCCCCTACGGAGAGCAAGGGAGGGTGCGGTGCGTGTCGGGCGGCGGCACACATGGGTGCCGCCCTACAGGGGATACCAGGGGGTGCGGCGCGGACGGGCGGGGTAGAACCCCATCCCTGCGCAGGGTTTGGGGGCAGTGCGAAAGGGGGGCGGATTGCCACGCCGGTCTGCGGACCGGCTCGCAATGACGTTTTTAGGCGGCACGGTGCAACGCGTTTCGGCGGCGGGGTGAGGGCACCCCGCCCTACGGGAAGCAGGAAATGCAATGCGTTTTGGGGCGGGACAATGTGGGCATCGTCCCCTACGCAATTTCAGGGTTTTTCCGTCAAGTTCTCAAAACTTTTCACTTTCAGCTTTCCGTTTTCATTTTATCTCATGGCAGCCGAAAGAAAAAACCGGAGCCTAAGCTCCGGTTTTAATTGTTCCAATTCTGTCAGTCGGTTTCGATGAGGCCGTAGCCGCCGTTGTTGCGGCGATAGACCACGCTCACCGTCTCCGTTTCCACGTTGCGGAAGACATAGAAGCTGTGATCCAGCAGGTTCATCTGCAAAATCGCCTCCTCGGTGCTCATGGGCTTCACGGTGAAGCGCTTGGTGCGCACCAGATCGTAGGCCGGCTCCTCCGCCACGTCGAACTCCGCCGGCACCTCCGGCACCAGCGCCTCCGCACGCAGGTTCTTGGCCAGACGGGTCTTGTTCTTGCGGATGCGGCGGTCGATAAAACTCACGGCCTCGTCAATGGCGCCCCGCATATCGCCGTCGCGGTCTTCCTCCTGGGCGCGGAACAGGGTGCCGTTCTGGCTGCGGATGGTCAGCTCCACCACACAGCGGTTTTTCTTCTCCACGGCGAAGGTCACAAATGCCTCGGCTTCCTCCGGGAAGTACCGATCCAGCTTGCTGATCTTCTTCTCGGCGTAGTCTTTCACGGAATCATTCAGGGGCACTTTCTTGCAGGTAAATGTGAACTTCATAGTTGTTGGCTCCTTTCGCTTGTGTCTGTACCAAAAGGGTCGGGGAGGAGTTTCCCCTCATCCTTGTGGGCATTATACCACATTGCCATGAATTTGAAAAGCCTTAACTTTGTTTTTGTGAAAAGTTCACAAATTTGTAATCTTCTCCCCCGCTTCGACAAAACCTCTCCGTCTTCGGCAAAACCTCCTATTTACAAAGTCCCCCGCCCGTACTATTATAATACACGGAAGCTTTCCAATATCCCACCCGCTTGGGCCGCTCCTATACAGGGGGCGGCTCCTTTTTTTCTTGCCATTTTGCCGCCATGTTGCTATACTGTGGGTAAGCATAAGAGAGGAGGTTTCCTATGAGCCATTTATCCCTTCGTGAAAACAGCTATCGCCGCAAGCACTTAGCTTGCGTGCGTCATATTACCCTGGACCCCACGGGCCCCGGCGTGGTGCGCATCCATATGATCCCGCCCCACTCCCAGTCCCCGGAGGACCCGTTTTTGCTGCTGCTCAACGGCGCGCAGCTGGTGCCGCTGAACTTCTCCTGGGCGGTGCTCCTGTCGGAGTTCATGTACTGCATGGAACCTTACGCGGGGCTTGAGATCAGCGCCGACGACTGGGACTCCATGCTGGAGCAGGCCGTCCGCGGCGCCAAGAAAAAGGTCTATCCCTTTGTAAAGGCCGAGGTGCTGCGGGAGGACATGGGCATTCTGCTGCGCTCTCTGGTGGCCATCGCCCGAGGCGAGGAGCCGGAGGTGGAGGTAGCCCCCCTGTCTCTGGGCGAGTATGCCGACAAGATGTCCGCCCCCCACCGCATGGATCTCATGGTCAGCGCCATGACCCGCGACGGCCTGTGGCACTGCAACCAGAAATGCCTGCACTGCTACGCCGCCGGCCAGCCTATGGGCGAAGTAAAGGAACTGGACACCGCCCAGTGGAAGGAAGTTCTGAAGCGCCTGCAGGCGGCCAACATCCCCCAAGTCACCTTCACCGGCGGTGAGCCGACTCTGCGGGGCGATCTGGTGGAGCTGGTGGACGCCGCCCAGTGGTTCGTCACGCGGCTGAACACCAACGGCCGCCGTCTGACGCCGGAGCTGAGCAAGGCGCTGTATGAGGCCAGCCTCGACAGCGTGCAGGTGACGCTTTACAGCGACAAGGCCGCCGTGCACAATGCCCTCGTGGGGGTGGACGGCTTCGGCGACACCGTGGCCGGCATCAAAAACGCCGTGGCCGCCGGCCTCATCGTGTCCATCAACACGCCTCTTTGCAGCGTGAACCGCGACTATGCCGACACGCTTCGCTTTGCCGCCTCGCTGGGCGTGCGCTACGCCACCTGCTCCGGCCTTATCCCCTCCGGCAGCGCCACCACCGAGGGCAGCGTGGCCACCCGTCTTTCCGCGTCCGAGCTGGAGGACGTTCTCCGCGACGCCGTGGAAATCGCCGCGAGCCTGGGCATGGAGCTGGACTTCACCAGCCCCGACTGGCTGCCGGAGGAGACGCTGCGCGGCCTCGGTCTGCGGCTCATCCCCTCCTGCGGCGCGTGCCTGAGCAACATGGCCATCACCCCCGACGGCACCGTCGTCCCCTGCCAGAGCTGGCTGGGCGGCGTGACCCTGGGCAACATTCTCACCGACCCGTGGGAGAAGATCTGGACGGATCCCCAGTGCGCGGCTATCCGCGCCGAAAGCGCCAAAATGGAGCACATCTGCCAGCTCCAGACCGGCAACCGAAAGGAGGCAGAGGCATGAAAAAGAAGCTGCTTTCCCTTCTGGTGACCGCGCTGCTGCTGGCGGCGCTGCTGCCCGCGACGGTGCAGACCGCCTTTGCGCAGGACTACGACCGCATCCTCTCCTATCAGGTGGATGTGACCCCCAATGTGAACGACGGCAGCCTTGCCATCCGCCTCATCTTCCGCTGGAAGGCGCTGGAGGATCTGCCCGCCGCCAACAGCCAGCAGGGCGGCGTGAAGATCGGCATCCCCAACGGCTCCATTCGGGACATGACGGCGCTCACCGACAACATCGACGACATCCAATATGACAACAGCTATGCCTATGTGGATTTTGTTCACGGCTATGACGCTGGCGAGGAGTTCTCCTTCTCCTTCAGCTGGGTGCAGGAGTACATGTACCGGCTGAATGGCGGCGCCGTGGTCTACGACTACACCCCCGGCTGGTTTGACGGCATCCTTGTGGACGAAAT
>OJAR01000520.1_pt1 | contig 12010 bp, 7 predicted proteins | sample 1589431 | NCBI WGS metagenome assembly OJAR01 (sample SAMN03283242) | human gut metagenome | biome: human-associated habitat; material: feces | host: Homo sapiens | place: Peru | collected 2012 | reverse complement strand
TGTCCATAGTGGAGGTGCATGCCGTGAGGATGTTGAAGAAGAAGGGTTTTCCGTTCAGCATCGGGATGGGTCCCCGCGGGGTCTGCGCCACCTTGGACACGGCGGGCTCCCCCTCCATGGCACGCTCCTCCGTCACCACGTCCACTTTCGTCATTCCCAGGAGCTGGCGTCTGTCGGTCATTCCGAACACCCATTGGAAGTGTGCGGGAGTCCCGTAGTAATCGCTTTCGAAGGCCTTGAAGCGGAAGAGGATGCCATCCTCGGTGGTGGTGCCCTGCAATTCGCCTGCAGTCCCCTCGAATGCCTCCAGGACCTGTCCGCTGGGGCTGCAAAGATGGGCGTAGAAGCGTTCATTTGGCGTGAACCCGTCCTCCGGCTCCATGAAGAGGACATCCATGGAGAGGATGTCGTTGGCGACCACCTTGACGCGCACCGGCGCGCCGTCCTTGCCCTTGAGGCTCCTGTACGCGGGGCGGAGGCTTGTCCAGGGTGCGGCAGGTGGACCGGGGCGTGTGGCGGCCTTTGCCCAGGCGCCGTCGTCGAAGTCCCTCCGTTCCCAGCCGTCGGGCGCCTCCCCTGCCAGGCTCCGGGAGTCCTCCGGGGTGACGACTTGGATCTGCCCGTCTTCCCTGACAATCTGGAGATCCATCATCAGGCCGCCGATGTCTCCGGTGTTCTGGTAACGGATGGCCAGCAGATTCTCCCCTTCGATGAAAAATCCCAGGGGGACATCGAAGACATCGGGGTTCCTCCATAGGTCGCTCCACCTTCTTTCCAGTTTGTGTCCATTCAGCCAGGCCCCTTCGATTTCGTCATCGCAGATGCTTTGCCAGAGTGCCTGCGAGGGCTTTCCATCCAGATGGAATCGTTTCCGCAGGTGGCATGGCCCGACGTAGTAGAAGGAGGGGTCGGGGGAGACCATTGGGGAGAAGAATGCATTGACTCCGGGGACGGCGGCCTCCGGCTTCCTGTCCCCTGCATTCGGCATGTCCACGGGCATCCTCAATGGAATTCCCTTGGCGAACTCCTCGGGGTGCAGTTCTGCAAGCGCCTTGTCTTCATCCAATTTCAGGAATTGGATTGACCTGACGAGCATGGTTGTCCCCGGCTGTGGCTCGAAATCCAGTCGCAGGGTGGTGATTGCGGTTGCATTCGACCAGATTGCGAAGGCATTCGCCCGTGCCTTTCCCTGCAAATCCACCACCATCCTATGGGGTTTTCCGTCGACAATGAGCTGTGGCAGATAGAATTTCTTCTCCTCGTCCAGCGTCGGGTCGTCACTGGTTCCGAAGAATGCGAATCCCCCGCCGATAGGCGTCTCCGGCGCCGTCGCCTCATATTCGACGACCAGGAAGTTCTTCCCTTCTGGCGCGAAATCCACCTGGGGGGCGTGGAGATTCGGGTGGAGAGCCGTGCTGGTGATTTCCAGTCCATCGGGGGTTTCGGCCACGGTCAGCATGCTGCTGTCAGTCCAATCGGAACGGGTGTTTTCGAATGTCCATTCCTGGGCAAGGAGCGGCAGGGTGCAGGAAAGCAGGAGGATCGTCAGGAGGTTTTTCATGCGGTTGGCGGGCAGGTCTTCGGGTGGCTAATGCGACACTTCAGAATGCTATCTTCCCTATCAGGGCGGTCAATAGAATGGCGAATGGACAGAAATGGACACAAGTGGACAGAAATGCACTCTTCATTAGGGAGCAGGTTCACTGATTTCCTGGAAAGCGCGTTCTACGGCAATCCGTGTGCTTCGTGGTCCAGGAACCGCCCTCCAGGGGAATCCGGCTTTCAAAAAAGGACTGCCGCGGGTGGCGGCAGTCCTTTTTTGTGGAACCGGGTGTGTTCTAGGGCTAGCGGTCCTTTTCGCCGCCGTAGCAGTCGGCGCCTGGATACCAGTAGAAGTCCGTGTAGAGTGGCATGGAGTAGTTGTAGCCGATTATCACCTTGTTCTTGTTGACGGCTGCGACATGGCCATCGCCAAAGGCGAAGTTGCACATGTCACCGTGGCGGAAGTAGCGGCTCCTGGTTTCCAGGTCACGATGCATCGACGGTGGGAATGCAACGACCCCCGTCAGGTTGTCCGTGCCCAGCTGGTTGCAGGCCGTGCCGTCCAGGACGTGGACGAAGATGGAGGGGTACTTGATTGCGGAGATCCGCCTCCAGGTGGAGGCCAGGTGTTCTCCGACTTGTCCCCAGTCTCCCCAGGGGGTTCCGTCGAGGTACTTCTTGCAGTAGCTTGCGCCCATGTTTGCCTGGTAGGCGATATTCCCCGTCACACGCTGGCTGGTTGGTGCGGACGGGCATAGCAGGACCTTGTGCCAGGAACTCTTGTCGACGCCTGTGCCGGGGCCGGTTGCCCCAAAGGCGGCGGCGGGGTCCTTTTCACACCACTGGGAGCCTGTCATCGGGGTGCCGGGAATGAGTGGATTCAGGGAGAACCAGAAGTAGGTGTTCGGGTCTTCAATGATGGCGCCGAAGAAATTGACGCTCTGGTTCTGGATGTGGAAGACGTTTGGCGGCAGGTAGTCGTCGTAGTCGTTGCCGTAGAGGATGTTGCCCAGCTGGACTTGCTTCAGGTTGTTGGTGCAGCTGATGGCACGCGCCTTCTCACGCGCCTTCGACAGGGCAGGCAACAACATGGATGCAAGAATTGCGATGATTGCAATCACAACAAGCAACTCGATAAGGGTGAATGTTTTCTTCATTGGCGAATCTCTCCTGGGGTTGTTTGTTTTTGTCAAAGTAGAGAATAGGGAGGAGAAGGTAGAAAGTAGTGCGTGGTCACTTTGCAGTGGGCGTCCAAAGTAGAGAATAGGGAGGAGAAGGTAGAAAGTAGTGCGTGGTCACTATGCAGTGGGCGTCCGTCAAGTAGTGAGAAGGGAGAAGAAGGTAGAAGGTAGTGCGTGGCTGGCGCGCTTGGGCGCGCCCGCACGGCAGAATCGCCGTGCGTACAATGAGGAGGGGATGAACCACGAAAAACACGAAATACGCGCAACAGGGCGTTTCCTAATCGTTATTATAGGAAAAAAAACGAAAATAGAAAGTAGGGAGAAGAAGGTAGAAAGTAGTGCGTGGTCACTATGCAGTGGGCTTCCGTCAAGTAGTGAGAAGGGAGAGGAGGGTAGAAGGTAGTGCGTGGCTGGCGCGCTTGGGCGCGCCCGCACGGCGATTCCGCCGCGCGTCTCTGTGTGGTTTTTCTCTCTGTCCTCTAACCGGCACGGCAATTTTTGCCGCGCTCAACGGAAGCCCACTGCTTTTTTCAAGGGAGAAGGGAGAAGAGGGTAGAAAGCAGTGCGTGGTTGGCGCGCTTGGGCGCGCCCGCACGGCAGAATCGCCGTGCTCAACGGAGGCCCACTGCAAAGTGTCCACGCACTTCTCCCTACCTTCTTCTCCCTATTCTCTACTCATCACACTTTAACCCATTCGTTGAGTCTTGCTTCGCTTTCGATTATCACCCTGAGGATTCTGACGATGTCGACGGTTTCCTTTGGGGGGATGGGGACGATTCGGTCCTTGAAGAACTTGAGGATGACCTCGACCTGGTTTTCGAAGTAGTCCGTCACCTGCGGGACAGCCTTGTAGACCTCCGGGCCGCAGGCGCAGAAGGAGTATGGCCACAGAGTCGAGTGCATCGTCATGTCCGCGACTCGTCCGTCATCGAATCTGAAGACGATGTGGTGTGCCTCTCCTGAGCGTGTATGCATCAGGCTGGTGATATTTGTCCCCATGAGTGTGACAATCATTTCGAGGGGGTGGATTGCCTCCTCCCAGAAGACATGTCCGTCTCCGAACACCGAGACATATTCGATTGGGAACGTTCCCTTGACCTCCTGGATTTCCGTGCCGTACCTTAGCGAGGAGCATGAGAACATCGGGGTGTTGTGTGCTTCCGCCCGTGCGAACATCCGTTCAGCGGCGGCCTCCTCGAGGGCGAGGGGCTTGTCGATGAAGACGGGCTTTCCGGATGCGAGGGCTCCGTATGCGATTTCCTCGTGTGCCTCGGGGTTTGACGGTGCGAGGATATAGAGTCCGTCGCACTCCTCAATCAGCTTGTCGAGATTATCGTATGGCCTGACATTCCTTTCGGCGCACCACTTGTTCAGGGGGGTTGGTCCCGGGGTCTTTTCCCAGGCGCCGGCGATTTCGAACTCATCGGCGAGGCTGGACTTTGCGATTATGCCGGGGGCGTGGTTCGCGTGCCATTCGTCAATGCTGTAGTCGATGAAGGCGATTTTTCTTTTCATCCCGTGGGTCTCCCTGTGATTAGAGTTCGATGGTGCGGCCGGTCTTTGCGGAATCGTAGATTGCCAGAGCCACCTTGAGCGCCTTGATGCCGTCGTCGATGCTGGTGGGGAAGGGTTCTTCCTTCAACTCCGCCTCGATCAACTTCGCCATCTGGTTCTCCCATGCAGCGACGGTCAGGGTGCCGATGACCTCGCTCCTGGTCTCGAACCTGCCGTCGGGAGTGAAGCCGCCCTGGGTCAGAATCGTCTTCTCCTCCGCATAGTTCGCCAGGACGGCTCCCTTGTCGCCCATGATTTCAAGGCCATAGAAGCCGGCGACACTCGTCCACCCGCACTCGATATAGCCCATGACCGGCCTGTCGAACTTGAATGCCGCGACAGTATTGTCCTCGACCTCGATCTTCTTGCGGAGAGTCTCCGAGAAGCCGGTGACCGCCTTTATGTCGCCGATGAACCAATGCGCCAGGTCGATGGCGTGGATTCCCATGTCCAGGACCGCGCCGCCGCCGGCCATCTCGGGATTGTAGAACCAGTCGGTCTTCGCCCAGCCGGGATATGGGCCGGTGTGGGCGAAACGGACGTGAATCATGTAGGGCTCCCCGATCTTGCCGGCCAAAACCGCATCACGGGCGGCAATCGCCAACGGGTTGAAACGATGGGAGAAACAGACTGCCAGACGGCGGCCTGTGCGCTGCTGGGCGGCCTTGATGGCCTCCGCCTCCTCCATGGATACCGCAACGGGCTTCTCAAGGATGACGTCACACCCGCACTCCATCGCCTCAATCGCATAACGGGCATGATACTTGTTCGGAAGACAAATCGAAACCAGGTCGGGACGCTCCTTCTGAAGAAGCTCCGAACAGTCGGAATACTCATGCTCAAAGTGCCACTTCTCCCTGACGCCGGCCAAGGACGACGGAAGTATGTCCGCTATCGCAGTCAGCTCGCAGTTCTCGTTCGCGGCATACCCAGGAATGTGGGAGGCGCGGGCTATCGCACCACCACCCAATACACCAATTCTCAGCTTCTTCATGGACAGATTAACTCGTGTTGATGAATTTGTAGGGCAGGAAAACACACGGAAGCACAGGCTCCACGCCGGAGGGTCTCAAGACTCCGCAGGAATTACTATGCGCCACATTCCAGACTTTCACTGGAACACCCTAGACAAACCTGCGGAAAAGTTGCGCAAAAGAATACAAAAATATTGCAACAATGGGTATATTCTGGAGAAAAGGAGGGTTCTTTTTCCTGCCGTCAACTGCGGCGTGCAATCTCCGCTTTGCGGCGTCGCGGGCGGGGTCTCCTTCTGCATTCCATTCCCCTGTATCCCATGCGTCCCAAGTTAGAGACCAGCCTAGCCACCATTGCCGCCGAGGCGGGCGTGTCGATATCCACCGTATCGCGTGTCTTGAACAACCGCGGGAGGATATCGGAGGCGACCCGTCGGCGCATCCAGGAGCTATTGCGTTCCCACGACTTCTTCTTCCGCCGTGGCAGCCGGAACGTTCTGCTTGTCATGTCGGACATCCTCGGGGACATGGGCTGCTACGACCTGCGCGTCCTGTCCGCCATCCGTTGCGAGGCTCTGCGCCGTGGCTATGGCCTTGAGATGGTGGGGTGCGACGACCTCTCCATGGTATCCGACCACGACTTCCTTGGCGTCCTGAGCATGGACATACGCCAGGACTTGTCCTTGAAGTGGCGCCGCATCAGCAATTCGCCCCTGGTCTGCATCAACGACAGCGGCAATCCCGTGACGGGGATTCCGTCGGTATACTCTGACGAGAAGTCATCGGTTCCCCGTGCGATAGAGCATCTCGTGGGCTACAACCACCGCAGGATCGGGTTGTTGCTTTGGGGCGAGGACAACTTCTGCAGCAGATTTCGCAAGGAGACCTTCCTGGAGGGGATGGCGTCCCACGGTCTTTCCGGCAGTGCATTTGTCGTGTCATACGCGAGCGAGCCCCTTGGTGCGATAGACACCCTGTTGAAGTCCGGCGTGACTGCGATAATCATACCCAGCGAGACCATGTCGATACAGACCCTGCATTGTCTTCGCACCCTTGGCAGGCGCGTCCCCGAGGACCTTTCGCTGGTGGCCTGGGAGTACCGTGGCGTCTCGGAGTTCCTCGATCCTCCCCTTACCGCCCTTGAGCAGGACTTTGAGACCATGGCGTTGTGCGCCTTCGAGACCCTTGAGAAGCTGGCCAACGGCCTGAAGGTCCAGCTCCAGCAGAAAATCGCCTACAAGCTCTTCAAGCGGGAATCGGTGGCACTTCCCCCGTCGCGCCGTCAATGAAACACCTCGCACTTGCCATATTATTCCTTGTGTCGTTTTCACCTGCATTTTCGCAGAATCCAACCACGCCCATGAAATCCTACCTGCTCCAGTACTTCAAGCCATCCCCCCAGAGCGAACCCCGCACCCGTCCCGACGTCATCAAGCGTCCTGGCGGCAAGTTGCTTGACTTAATCAACGGCGGTGCGAACAAGGAGCGCGGCTGGGAGAAGTGGGCCCTCCCCCTGGGGTGCGGCTGGTTTGGCGCGAAGATTTTCGGCGGCGTCCCCACGGAGCGCATCCAGATTACGGAGAATTCCCTCGCAAATCCCTCCCCCGAGGGACTGAACAACTTCTGCGAGTTCTTCCTCGACTTCGACGGCCAGAAGGAATACTCCCAATACCGCAGGGACCTCTCCCTCAACGACGCCGTCGCGTCGGTGGAATACACCGTGGACGGGGCGCGCTTCCGCCGGGAGCTCTTCACTTCCTATCCCGACCGGGTGGCCGTCCTGAGGCTCACTTCCGACAAGCCAAACGCCCTCTCCTTCAAGCTCTTCGCGGAAATCCCATTCGTCAAGGACTTCGGGTCGAAGGTCGGGGACGGGCATGGGAAGTCAGGCAAGGTGGAATGCCTCCCGGACAGGATTCTCCTCACAGGAAAGATGGAGTTCTATGAAATCCACTACGAGGGGCAGCTCCGCTGGCAGGCGGTCGGCGGCACGGTCGCCTGCACCCCCGACGGCCTCCAGTTCCACGACGCCACCGAGGTCGTAATCTACTTCACCTGCGCAACAAACTACAGGCTGGAGTCGAGGGTCTTCCTGGAACCCGACCCGAAGAAGAAGCTCGCGCCATATCCAATGCCGCACGAGACTGTGGAAAAGACCCTGGCGGACGCGATGGCACAGGGCTACGACGCCCTCAAGGAACGACATCTGGCCGACTACCACGCACTCTTCAACAGGGCGTCAATAGACCTCGGAGGGGTGTTCCAGCCGGATGTGGAGACAAACCAGCTGATCGAGGATCTGCGCAAGGGAATTCCCTCGCGGTATCTGGAAGAGCTCTATTTCCAGTTCGGAAGGTATCTGCTTATCTGCTCGTCAAGAAAGGGAACGCTCCCCGCAAATCTCCAGGGAATATGGAATGTCTATGATGTAAGTCCCTGGACGGCAGGATATTGGCATAATATCAACGTGCAGATGAACTACTGGCCAGTCTTCACGACGAATCTCGCGCCACTCTTCGAGTCATACGCAGACTACCACTACGCCTATCTGCCGCTTGCACAACGCCACGCCAGGGAGTCGGTCAAACGGCTGCATCCGGAAAGGGAGACCGATGCCGCAGGATGGATTATCGGAACAGGCGCATGGCCGTATACCATCGAAGGCGGCCCCGTGGACAAGGATGGCCACTCGGGGCCGGGGACAGGGGGCCTCACGGCAAAGCTCTTCTGGGAATACTACGACTTTACAAGAAGCCCCGAAGTCCTCGAAAAGGTCTATCCCAGCCTCAGGGGAATGTCGGAGTATCTGATGAACTGCCTGGTGGAGAAGGATGGCGCATGGCTCATCGACCCCTCCGCGTCCCCGGAGCAGATGGATGAAAACGTGACCTTCGAGACGCCTGTCCACGGCTGGAGGATGCATCCGTATATCTGGACGACCGGGTGCGCCTTCGACCAGCAGATGACATACGAGACTTTCAACGATACGCTGAAGGCCGCCAGGGCGCTGGGAGTCCCCGAGGACGACTTCCTGAGGCGCGTCGCAGAGGTCCTCCCACGCCTGGAGCCCGTCATCGTAGGCGATTCGGGACAGGTCAAGGAGTACCGCGAGGAGCATAAATACGGCGAGATGGGCGAGTATAAGCACCGGCATCTCTCGCAGCTTGTGGGGCTGATGCCAGGATCGATCATCACGGAAAAGACTCCCGAATGGCTGGCGGCCGCAAAGGTGTCGCTGACCGAACGGGGCGACGAGTCGACGGGATGGGCGATGGCTCACAGGCTCAATTGCTGGGCACGGGTCATGGATGGGGAACACGCACATCTCATCCTCGAAAATCTCCTGAAGATCGGGACGCTCCCGAATCTCTGGGATACTCATCCCCCATTCCAAATCGACGGAAATTTCGGCGGCACGGCGGGCATTGCGGAGATGCTCATGCAGTCACACGCAGGTGTCATACATCTGCTGCCGGCACTTCCAAAGGCCTGGAAGGATGGAGAGTTCCACGGCCTCAGGGCAAGGGGAGGCTTCACGGTGGATGCAACCTGGAAGGACGGAAAGATCACATCCTTCAATGTCTACCCGGAAACCGACGATAAACCGATAGTTGTGGTTGAGTAGAGAGTAGGGAGGAGGGAGGAGAAGGCAGTGCGTGGTTAGCGCGCTTGGGCGCGCCCGCGCGGCGATTCCGCCGCGCGTCGCCTGAGGTGGGAGGAAGGAAACCACGAAAAGCACGAAACACACGAAAAACAATTTTGAACCACGAATGGACACGAATGGACACGAATATCATTTTTTCATGAGACGGTATCACTGAATTTCCATATTTCGTGTGTTTCGTGTATTTCGTGGTTATGACTGTTTTGTCTTTTTAGTGTCCATTCGTGTCCATTCGTGGTTCTTTTCCCTTCTTCTCTCTACTCCCTACCTGACGGAAGCCCACTGCAAAGTGACCACGCACTTCTCCCTACATTCTTCTCCCTATTCCCTACTTTCCATGTCCATAGAGAATCCGATTCATTCCGTAGGCCGCAACATCCAGGAGAAGGCGTCAGTCATCTGGAATGTAGCCAACTCCCTGTTTGGCGCATACAAGCCCCATGAGTATGGGCTGGTGATTCTTCCGATGACGGTTGTGAAGCGTTTTCACGACTGCCTGCTGCCCACCCGCCAGGCGGTTTTGGACAAATACGAGGCGGTGCGGCATCTTGCCGTCAAGGACGGCTTCCTGCGCGAGGCATCCGGATACGCCTTCTACAACACCAGCCCATTCACATTCGAGACACTGCGGGCGGACGCGGAGAACATCGAGGACAACTTCCGGGCATTCATCAACGGCTTCTCCGACAATGTGCAGGACATCCTGGCGCAGATGGGCTTCGGCGAGCAGATAAAGCGCATGGCCGACTCGAACCTCCTCTACCAGGTCATCGTAGACTTCTGCTCCGAAAAGGCGGACATGAGCCCCCGGAAGGTGACAGCCGTGGACATGGGGTATGTCTTCGAAAATCTCGTCCAGAGGTTTTCCGAGAGCTATGACGAGGAGGCGGGGGCGCACTTCACCAGCCGCGACATCATCTACGCCATGTGCGATCTGCTCGTGACCGGCAATGACGGCGGGGACGCCAAGACTATCTACGATATGACGATGGGGACGAGCCAGATGCTGACATGCATGGAGGAACGCCTCCACCAGCTTGACGCCGAGATGGAGACAACCACCTTCGGGCAGGAACTCAATCCCTTCACATACGGAATCGCCAAGGCGGACATGCTCATCCGGGGCGGAAATCCCGACAACATGAAGTTCGGAGACACCCTGAACAACGACCAGTTTGACGGATATGCATTCGACTTCATCATCTCGAATCCACCCTTCGGCATCGACTGGAAGCGGGAGGCACAGGCGGTGGAGGCGGAGGCACGCAGGGGCGCCCGGGGACGCTTCGGCGCAGGGCTGCCCTCCAAAAGCGACGGACAGATGCTCTTCCTCCTCAACGGCGTGGCAAAGCTCAGGGAGGGCACGGGCAGGATGGCTATCATCCAGAACGGCTCATCGCTCTTCACGGGGGACGCAGGCTCCGGACCCTCCGAAATCCGGCGGTATCTCATCGAAAACGACTGGCTGGACGCAATCGTGCAACTGCCAAACGACAGCTTCTACAACACCGGCATCGCCACATACGTGTGGATTGTGACCAAGAACAAGCCGGAACTACACCGGGGAAGGGTGCTGCTCGTCGACGCAAGCCAGTGCTACGAGCCACGCCGAAAGCCCATCGGAAACAAGAGAAACGACATCACTGACGCATGCCGCGCGCTAATCGTCCACGCATACGGGGAGTATGCCACGAAGGACTATCAGGAGACGCTGGAGAATGGACGCAAAATCGTCTGCCGCGCCAGGCTGATGGAGAACGACGACTTCGGATACAGGAAGATCACCGTGGAGAGCCCGATGGTGGACGAAAACGGCAGGAAGGTGATGAAGAAGGGCAGGCCAGTCGCGGACGCGGCACGCCGCGACACGGAAAACGTCCCCCTCGGAGAGGATGTCAATGAATATCTCGCCCGCGAGGTGCTTCCGTACAATCCCGGCGCATGGATTGACAAGACCAAGACCAAGGTCGGCTACGAAATCCCCTTCACGCGGGTCTTCTATGTCTACAAGGAACTGGAAAAGGCCGCCGATATCGCCACACGCATCAAGGCCCACGAAAAGACTCTGACGGAAAAGCTGCATTCGCTCTTCGGGGAGGATGCATGACCATGCCACAGACACGGCACTACGAAATGAAGGACTCCGGAGTGGAGTGGATTGGAAAGATGCCAAGCCATTGGTCTGCATCTCCATTCAAGAAAATCATCGCTCAAAATGATGGAGGCGTGTGGGGAGAAGACCCCATTGATAATGATGGTGCAGTAGTTTTGCGCTCAACAGAACAGACTGTTGATGGGAAGTGGAACATAGAACAACCAGCGAAACGTGATTTATCGCATGTGGCTAAACTACGCTATTACAAATTGGAAATAGGAGATCTTTTAATAACCAAATCAAGTGGTAGTGCATTGCACATAGGAAAAACAAGTATTGTTGATGCTGATATCGCCAAGCTACATTGTTATTACTCAAATTTCATGCAACGGGTGCGTCTAAAACAGAATGTGATGCCTAAGTTATATTGGTATATTATGAACTCAAGTATAGCCCGTTATCAATTTGTATTTTTACAAAACTCCACATCGGGGATTGGTAATATAAACTCAAAGCATATTGACAATATTATTGTCCCCGTCCCCCCGCTTTCCGAACAGACCGCCATTGCGGCTTACTTGGACAAGAAGTGCGCGACTATCGACGCTATCATCGCGGAGGCGAAGGCGTCCATTGAGGAGTACAAGTCCTGGAAGGCCTCCGTCATCTTCGAGGCTGTCACCAAGGGACTGAATCCCAACGCCGAAATGAAAGACTCCGGCGTGGAGTGGATTGGTAGCATACCGAAGGCTTGGCAATACGTTCCCTTGAAATACCTTGCCAGTTGTAACGACGAGGTGTTAACGGAGGCTACGCCTGAAGATTATACCTTTGATTATATTGATATTGGTTCAGTACATACAGGAAATGGAATCGGCATGTGCGAACGAATGCAATTCAAGGATGCTCCCTCGCGTGCTCGTAGAATAGTACGGGACGGAGACATCATTGTCTCAACTGTAAGAACCTATTTAAAAGCAATCGCCCAAGTTGGCAACTA
>OJAR01000518.1_pt1 | contig 12046 bp, 14 predicted proteins | sample 1589431 | NCBI WGS metagenome assembly OJAR01 (sample SAMN03283242) | human gut metagenome | biome: human-associated habitat; material: feces | host: Homo sapiens | place: Peru | collected 2012 | reverse complement strand
AGAAAATTAAGTCTAAACAAAAGACACCTGAAAATGATGGTGAACTTGCTGATAAAATGCTTGAAAAAGTAGAAGAATTAGAAGATAAAGTTGAGGATAAATTAAATGGACGAAATCAAAATAAGAACAATTGAACACATTAAAACTATTGAAGATTTACAACCAAAAGAAGAGGAAAAACCTAAAATCAATTATGAAGAAGAATATACTAAACTATTAGAAGAAAACAAAGAACTCAAAGAAAGAGAACATAAACTCTTGGTTGAGAATAACAGATTGTTTCTTAAACTCACATCAGAAGATAAACCTGAAAAAAGTGAGTTGGAAAATATAATTTCAAATTTTAATTAAGGAGATTAAAAATGAGTGTAGTAAAAAACGAACAATACCTAAAAGCATTTAATGATTATTTGCAAGACCATAATTTAGTTCAAGCAAAGACTGATGGTAAAATACTTGCAGGTCAAACAGTTGTTCCCGTCAACTTTGATATGTTTTTTCAATTCTTGGTTGACAAAATTGTTTTGTCAGTAATTAATTCACATTCTTTTATTGACAAACTTGATGGTCTTTATAATGGTTCTCTTGATGTTGGTGCTGTTATTGAGGACAAACTCACAGTTTTGAAAGGAAAAAACTATGAGTATGACACACAAGATTTTGAGGCTGATGTCACAAACCCTTACAAAAAGTCAAAGAAAGGTCTTTCTGTATGCTTTCATAAATTGAATGCATTTAAGAAAATCAGATTGACAATTTCTTATGACCAATTGAGAACAGCTTGTTTGACAGAGGGTGGCATTAATGATATTGTTTCTAATATGATTAATGATGTCCAAGTTGAATATTCTGCATGGGCATATGATGAAAAGAAAAAACTTCTCACAAACAAAGATTATGCAGAGGTTGTTTACTTTGATGATTATGCAGATTTTACACTTAAACTCAAAGGTGTTAAAATTGATTTAACTAACTATGATGATAGTTGGAAACATAATGCATCATTGCTGTTTACACCAACAAATCAACAAAATTTGCGTATTGTCATGAGTGAAAGATGGAAAAACAAAGTTGATGTTAATTTCTTCACAGGTTTGTTCAATGTTTCATATGCTGAAATTAAAGACAACATTATTTACATTGACCAATTTGATGACCCTGATGTTGTTTGTGGTATTTATGATAGACGCGGTTTCTTCATGAAGAAAGCACTTGACACATCACGCGAACTTGAAAATGGTGAAGACCTTACAAGAAACAGATTTTTGCATTTTTGGAGAATGCACAGTGTATCACCTCACTATGCCGCTGTTGTATTCAAACAAACACCTGCAACTGCTATTGCAAAAGGTCAAAACATTTTGCTTAAGTCTGAAACAACTGATGTTCAAGGTTCTATTACTTTTGACAAGAATGTTATTTATACTCTTGATGGTTCAACACCAAGTGGAACATTCCTTGCAAAAGAAACTGCATTGGCAATTACTAACCCTAAAACAATTGCCCCTGTTGTGATTAAAACAATCACTCTTGCTGATGAGGCAACAGATGTTAATGGGACACAAGTTGAAAATTCATTGTCTGTTTCTCATGTTCGTTTTGAATATCCAGCAGACATTGACGCAACACTTGGAATGAAAGGTCAACAATAAAACACACTAGTTCAACCTACGGGCAACTAGTTTTGATAAAGGTTTGCTATGATTGGAAATATAAGACTATACAAATCGTTAGGTTTGAAACAAGATAATACAATGTATTTTGCTAGTCTCCAAGACCAGCAAGCCTTTTTCAATGCACCACCAAATGTTCAATTTACAGACTATGAAAATGTGTCATATAATGGAGCAAGAGCATTCAAAATTAATATAAACTTTGTTAGTTTTATGTTTCTTGAATATGACTATCTTCGTTTTGAATTTCCTAATGGTGATGGAACAACAAGAACAATCTATGCATTTATTAATGACATAACATATGTTAATGATAATTGTTGTGCTATACAATCTACTATTGATTTAATGCAAACATTTATGTTTGAAATATTTAATAGTTATAAATATGGTGTTGTTAAAAATTATACATTGAAACAAAATGATTTCAAAACATATTTACCATATACAAATAAATATCCTGTTTCTGATTATAAAATTGAAAAAGGTATTGAATTAACACCTAAAAAAGAAGATGGTTTGATAAATTGTGGTTGGGTTCTTGTCACTGTTGACCCTGTTTTTGATGATACAAATGTTTTCAAACATTATTGCTATGATAATGGAATGCGTATTCCTTTTATTAAACTTGCAATACCTATTGTTTTAAGTTATCTTATTGATGATAGTTATACATTTCAAGTTCCTGATGGTGCAGGCGGTCAAACTAAAATCATTCAATATTCAAGATTTGTAAACACTGATTTTTATAAGAAAATTGCTCCTTATATTCTTGACATATCTATTTGCACAACGCAAATTGCTGATGAATATTTTTCATCTTCAACACTTGAAAATAGAATTAGTTTAACATTCACTGATACAGCAGAAAAACATTTTGAACTCAAAGGTATTACAGGTGATACTGAACTTGTTGAATATTTAATACCACAAGTTATATCTAATGCGTCAAATGAATATAAATATGAAATACCTGCAAGTATTAGAAATAATTTTAATCTTGCAAGATTACCATACTCATATATTAAAATAGGCAACGGGTTTTCATCTGTTAATGTTAATCTTCTTGACTTTGTCGGCGATATAACATTACTTGATGTTGACAATTATTTACACATTACATTATTAACATCTTTAATATTTCCAACACAGGCAACATTATCATTAAACTTGTATGATGGAAACGATTTTATTCCTATTAATACACCTTTGATTATTGGTGCTAGTGAAAATGTTATTTATTCAACAAGTGCTTGGTCTACCTATGTCTCACAAAATAGACAATATGCTAATATGGGGTTAGCAACACAACAAAACTATGATAAGCAAGTATTTGAAAAACAAATAAGTTATGAACAAAGAACAAATGTGATTAATGGTCTTACTGGTATTGCTGGGGGTTTGGCACAAGGTGCTATTGGTGTTGCAACTGCTGCAATGACGGGCGGACTTGCAGGTGTTGGAACTGCTGTTGCAGGTATTAATAGTGTTGTAAATTCTGCAACAGGTGTATATACAGGTATTTTAGGTTTAAGAACAAAACAAGATGTATTTGCAATGGAACAAGCAAAAGACAGAGCAATGCAACAAATTCAATTTAATGATATTAAAACATCACCATCTGCATATGATAATTTAACATCACCTGTGACTGCAAGATTTAATGCAGTATATTATCCACTTTGTGTTTACTTGTATACTGCAAGAAATATTGATGATGTTAAAAAATATCATGAAATATTTGGTTATGAAATTAATAAACCACTTAATAATTTTTCTTTCACATCTATTAAAAATCATGAAAACTTTGATTACATTTCTTTTGTTTCATTGTTTATTCATGCAAATATACCAAGAGATATGGAAGAAACAATTGAACAAATTTTAACTAATGGTGTTAGGTTTTGGTATGATTATACAAAATTTCTTGATTATTCATTACCTAACAATGAGGTGTCATAATGGCAAAATTACCTGTTAATAAATGGATAAAAGAAATTAGAGATTTATTGAGATGTCAAACACTCGAAGAGTGTTATTCTGAATATCAATTTAATCTCCATACTATTGACTTAATCAATAAAGGCTTGCGTTTTCTTAAAATAGAAAACTTGCCTGATGAGATTGATACAAGGGTATTTCTTTATCTTATATTCTTTCGTGGCAGATTGCTTTTCTTCAAAGATGATACAAAAGGATACTTTTGTTTGCCTTATGTAAGAAAAGGTGGCATAAATGCATACGGAAGACAAGTCGAGGCAAGTCCTGTTGCTCTTGGAAATATGGGCAATGAATTGAATAATAAAACATATACTATCAATGAAAATTGTGTTGAGGTTCGTGCTAATGATATTGGTATTGCTCCTGTGTTATATGCTATTTATTATGGTGAAAAAATTTCAAACTTATATGACTTGCGTGACAACACTAATAACTGGTTAAAGTTTCCTGTTATCCTAAAATCAAGCGGAGATGTTGACAAGGATAAAAAGAATGCAATTGTTCTCAAATCTATATTTGAAGAAGATGGTGTAAAATTCCCTGTTATCAGTGACGCATTTAGTGGTCTTGAATTATTCAATATCAAACAACAATATTTTGGTATGGAAATTCAAGAACAAATAAAATGTTTGCAAAATGACTATTATGAATTTCTTGGTGTTGCTCATCATGAAGAAAAGAAAGAAAGATTGACAAATGATGAGGTTGCAACTAACCAACAAGAAAATGATTTGAACACTGCTAAAATGGTTGATTGCTTGCGTGAAAGTTTTGATAAGGTTAATAAAATGTTTGGTCTTAATATCAAAGTATCTGTTAATAAGAATGCAAATGTTATGAATGATACTGACATTGATAGCACACTTGCATCAAAAGGTGGTTATAATGGTTAATACACTTACACTTAATTATATAGTTAATGAATACGGAGAAGACATTTTTGATTTCAATTATGTCTTCCCTGACATAACTATTGATAATGTCCTTATTAATAAACAAACTTTACAAGACCAATTCATAGATTATTTCCTTTATTATCAGATAGGTTATTCAACTATTGATGAGTTTAAGTGGAGATTGAAACGCAAGTGGTATGAAAATATCCGTCAACTTACCAAACAACTTGAACTTGAAAATAAAATCACATATGACCTTAATGATGAAATTGAAAAACTTACACGAAACAAAACAACAGATGAGGCTGGTGAAACTAATATCACAAAAGGACGCACTGGAAACACTGCTGTCAATGGAACGCAAACTAACGACAACAGGTTTAGTGATACACCTAACCAAAATATGGGAACAATGGAAAGTCCTAATTTCCTAACTGAGCGAACACTTGATGATTTGACTACAACAAATGAAACTGATTTTAGTGAGAACGAAACAAACAAAAATCAGAATATAAAGAATGTTGGTGAAGAAGAAACAATCACAAAAACATTATCCAAAAATAACATAATGAAATTTGACAATCTTTCTGATAAATTTCACAATATTATTTTTGAGTTTTATAAAAAATTTGAGGGTCTGTTTATCACAGATTGCCTAACTTATGGGGGTATTCTTTATGTCTAAATTAAATGATAGCACACTTAAAATTTTTAAGAAATACAGACTGGACACAAATATGTCTGTGTTTGGTGATGAAAACAAACTATATGATGTTGTCAAAGTTATGGACGATATGGTCGGAAATCAGGTTGGAAAATATATTGGCAATGTTGGTTATTTGTCAAGCACACAAACTCAAAATGCAAATTTTGTAAATGCAAATGCTGGCAAATCTGTTGATGTTCAAAAAGATGATTTTATATCTTCTCGTAGATATAGTGATAATGTTATTTATTTTAACCCTTTTACATTCAAATATTTGGGCTCTGTTCCTGCAAATTCATCTGTTGTTCCTATTGCAACAATTATTGATGAAAATCTTAATTCAATTTGCTATGTTGGTATAAATTTAACTTTGGGTGCATTTTCTACTTATTCTGATTTATTGTGCCTAAATAAAATTGAAGTCAATTTTGAAGATAAAAAATCATATGGTTTTATGACATTATTGTTTTTTACAAATAGTAATACAACTTTTTATAGTTCAACCTCTTGTTATCTATTAGATATTATGTCTAATAAAGGTTCTTCTATTGCAATTCCAAATAAACCAAAGTATGTTTCAAGTCCTATTGTTTTACCAAAAGAAATTGATGAATTAGATTTAACAAGACCAATTTTTTATTCAGGGGGGTCTATAAAACAAAACATCACTTTAACTGATTTGAATGTTGGACAACTTTATATTTTAGAGGTATAATATGACATTTGATAACACATTTTCAACACCGATTTCTGTCCTTAAATTTATGTATGATACTGAGAAGAAGATGAGCAATTTGCTCACCTCTCCTGTGTCTAACATAATTTCGACATTTACTCTTGAAACTGCTGAACTGGTTGTTGCTAATGAAACAATACCTGTTCCTAAAAGTTCTGTAAATGTTGAACCTAATGCAAATTATCTTGATAAAATAGTTCTTGTATTTAAGAATTATATTTCATCAACAGGAAAAACATATATTGTTTATTCTAAAATAACAGAAATTCAAGAAGAGTTGTTTGTTGTTTCTGTTATTTCAACAGAATATTTTAACGAGTTATCACTTAACCCAAGAAATGGTTGGATAAGTGGAAACGAATATCACATTAATGATATTGTTAATTCAAATAATGCTCTTTATATCTGCATTAACTCTATTGTTTCGTCAACTATTAAACCTGAAAATGACACAGAACATTTTAAGTTGTGGCTTTCTGCTCCAACAAGTGGCTCTGTCACTTATGATAATACTAATCTATATCAACATGAAAACGAAATATTTTCACATGTAAATACAGAAAATGGGGGGACACTTCAAAGTATTCATTTCAAACCATTTGCAAATTTATCTATGACTAGAAATAAATTGACAATTAAGGCTGATAGTTATAGTTTTTCAACTGATACTGACACAATATTGTTTATTTCAACGGGTTATACCTTTATTCTTAGTCAAAGTAGTTCCAATTATGTTGATTTTGTTGGAAACATTGGTAATTATTCTGCAATACTTACTTATAATAAACAACTTGGAACATGGAAATTAAAACTATTTAGAGGTGATATTTCAAATACAGGGTTTTTTGTATCCTGCACAGAAGATATTACAAATCTTCAATTGGAACATCTTACAATAAATTATATGGAGTAAATATGTATCTTGATAGAGGAAATGTTTTGTCTTATAATGCTAGTTTGAATTTTATAGTCTTAAAAAGAGGCTTTGGTAAATCATGGACTTTTAAGGATATGGCAATTTCTGATTTCCTCAAAGATGGCTCACAAACTATGTGGGTTAGAAGATACAAGACTGAATTGTTTGGAGAAGACGGAACAGCAAATAAATTCTTTGATGATATTCGTGACAAATATCCTAATGTTAAATTAGAGGTTAAAGGTCACACTGGTTATGTTAATGAAAAGAAAGCAATTTTGTTTGTTCCTCTCTCCACTGCTCAATCTAAAAAGTCTGTCCCATATCCTCGTGTTAAAAACTTGATATTTGATGAGTTTATTATTGAAAATAATACTCTTCATTATCTTGCTGATGAATGTTCTGCATTTGCTGGTTTACTTTCATCTGTATTTCGTGACAGACCTATTCGTGCTTTCCTATTAGGAAACAAAGTTAAACAAGTCACACCTTACAATATTTATTTTAATCTTCCTGATTTTAATACAAATAAATACATTGCTGATAGAAAGATTTTAATATATTCTCTTGATGGTGATGGACAAGTTGAAAAGAATTATGCAAAATCTGACCTTGAAAAAATATTGAAAGGCACTGCATATTATGATTATTCTATGAAAAATACAGCACTCTCTGACAACTCTGCGTTTGTTGAAAAAAGACCGAAGAGTTTACAGACTGCTTTCATTATAAAAGTAAATTCTGTTGATATTGGTATATTCTTTTCATCAGAAGATAGCAAAGTTTATTGTGATATTCATTGCGATAAATCTATCAACAGAAAATACTGCTATGACAGAAATGATTTATCAAAATCTTATTTTCTGTTTTCCAAAACAATGCCTCTTGCAAAAATGTTGCGAGATATGTATAAGAATGGACGCCTGTTCTTTAATGATACAAGAACAAAGACTATTATGCAAGAGGTTTTGGACTTTATAACATAGTCTATATTGCAACATATATCTAATGTTCGAACCGAGTGACTGCAACCCTGAAACATGGGACACTTGTATTCGTGGAATTTGCAACTCCGCCTTACAATTTATATAGTTGCGTAAAGATATAGAAAAAATAACACCCGAAAGGGTGCTATTTTATTGTATGAATATCTTTGAATAAGTATACACCACCAATAACTCTTTTAGTTTTTAATTTGTTAAAAGTTGCACCTAAATGAAACATATCAAAAGATATTTGTGATTTGTCAATCAAGTCTTGGTTAAGTCCTGCACACTTGATATCCCATGTGTCAACTTGTTGTCCGCCCTCTTCTTGTTTATGAATAATATATGTCTTTTGTTTAATGTGCTTTCCAAGTCCATAATATTCATATTTGAAATAACCTAATTGTTTGTTGTCAATAGGAAGATACTTTGCTGGTTTTGTAAAGTGAATACTATCAGTATCACAATACACAAAATCTTCAATTTGTGATTGTGCGTGTCTTAACAATATTGCTCTCCCATATGCTGTTGTCCAAATAGCAACAGGCAAATATATTGTTGATACCTCTTCCTTGACACAATCACATCTCTTGACAACCCCACTCTGCAACTCATATCTCAATGAATTTCGTTGCGGACTTGTGCCAAACTTTCCATATATGTTATTGATAAACAATTTCGAGAATGCCCTTTCACCTTTATCAGTTGTATTCATTTTAATTGAATACCACTTGTCAATGTATTCATCAAACAAACCCGTTATTGCCTTAAATTCATATCCATCATAATATGTTATATCATAAACATCATAATTTTCAAAGAATAAATCAAGGTCAACATTTGTCAAATACAAGTCCATTTTATAATTGCAATGCTTTATCCACTCATTTTTTGCAAACATCATTGTATTTTTTAACTGAATACAAGGGAGTTTATTTGGTTTCAAGTTAAATGAACAAGCAAGATGTTGAATATATAACTTGTCTTTATCCCCTGCAAACTTTCCCTTGAAATACTTTGGTGTGCCATAAGGCATAGGTCTGTATCTTAATTGCGTTGGATAGTGTGAGTTAATATCATATGAATATGTTGGCACAATTTTATTTGCGTATTGTTCTGCAACCATGCAACAACCACCCTTGTATGCCTTTCTGCAAAATTCATCAATGTTTTTAGGTATTTTTGGAAATATAATCTTAAAATTTTGCTTTCCAATAATGCTTGTATAATCAGCAAGAGCATTTGCACCAATAGTCATTTTTTTCAAGCCTTTCAAATATGCTTGCTCCATTGCCTTACGCAATATAACAATATCTTTTCGAAAGTATTCTATTTCATCTGCTGTCATTTCATGATTTGGGTGTCTTAACAATTCATAGTCCATTTCACCTTTTTGTTCTTGAAAACCAAATTGTTTTGCAACAACTTTCAATGAATATGGATATATCTTCATGCTATCAAGGAAAGTCACAGTTTTGATTTTTCCTTGATTGTTTTTGAATGAAACAATCAAAGCATAGAATGTCCCAAAGTCATCAATGATATATTTCATTTGTTTTTCTTTTGTCAAATATTCTGAATACTGATAACCAAGATTAAAGAAATAAGAGAGCAAAAATTGACCATCAAATTTAAGGTTGTGGAAATATACTTTTTTACTGCGGTTTTGCATTAATAATGAGCAAAAATCTGCAATATTTCCTTGCCGTTCTATATGTTCATTGAATAACCTTGAAAACCCCGCACACCATACCCAAGCATACTCTTTTTCTGCAATTGCCTCATGTGAGGTTTCAAAGTCTGCAACATATATCTCAACGCGTTTCTTTTGGGAAATAACCTAATATCCTCTTTTCTTCATATGTTAATTCTTGACCTTTTTTGATTGTTAATTCTGTTGCTCTTGCTTTTTCTTTTTTGTCTTCATAATCATCTTGTATTTTTTCAAATTCACCAGCACGATATTTTTTAACAAAATCTTTCATAGTCATCTGCTTAATATCTTCTGCGATTTCATCAAGACCTTGCCTCAATGCCATTTCCTCAACGCTTTTCTTGTAGTTTTTAACCATTTCTGAAATATAATTGCGTCTTAACATATCCTTAACAATTGTCATTTTGTAGTTAATAGCACCAGCAAATTTTGTCTTAAATTCTTCGAGAGTTATTATTCTTCCTGTGATGTCGTCAAATAGTGACGACTTGTCAAACGCGGTTTGCATTTCATCAAGTAAAACATTATTGTGTTTTTCTTCATTGCGAATATATCTGCGTTTTTTGTCCCTCAATTTTCTCAATAAAGTCCTAATCTCTTCGTCACTATATTTCATATGTCACCTATTCTGCGTCAGAAAACAATTCATTTACAATTTTTTGTGCTGTTTCGTCTTCAACTTTTTCATAATCTTCAACAGAAACAATTTTTGCAACCCACAATTCAGGATATTTTTTGCTCTTGTTGATAGACAAGTCTTTTTCTTCACAATTCATGAAATATCTTCCACACTCTTTTGGCAAATTATTAACCTCTTTTCTAAAATGTGCTCTGATTTTCTTTCCGTCCTTTTGATATGCTGTGACACTGTTGAATGTTTTTCCGTTTTCAAGTTTAATTTCTCTGATTTCAATTTCAATTTTTTTCATAATATTTTCCTTTTAATTTTTATTTTGTTTTTTATTTGAGCATATTAAAATAAGTTGTCAGCGCTTTTATATTATATGCTCTGATTTTCTTGATTATCCAAGAATTTTAATGAGTTTTGTTTCAATTTGTTCTGCAAATTTAACAACATCTTTTGAGTTGCTTGATTTTGCAAGTGCAATAATGTCTGCACAAGCAACATTCAAATCTTCTTTCAAAAGTGCTTTTGCACTTTCAATTCTTTCATTAAGAGCAATAACTCTTTGTGCTTTTTCAAGTTGGGTATATCTCTTCTTTTTTTCCATACCCTCAACTTTCATATCGATATCAAATTTGTTTTCACTAACCATTTTTAATTTCCTCACTTTTATTTTGATTTATATTTTGTGTGCTGACCCACTTATTTTTTATTTTTTCCAAGGCATCTTGCATTATTTGCTGTATACGTTGATATGATACGTTATACATTATTGCAATTTCTCGCTGTGTAAAACCCTCTTGATAATATAATTGCAAAATTCTTTGTTGTCTTGGTGAACATACACTTATCATTTTTTCAAAATTTCGTTCATTGATTTCAATTTCATAATTTTCACCAACTTGCTCAATGTTAGTAAAATTATTTAACTCTTGCACTCGTTTTTTACGGAATTGGTGTTGGTTTTCTTGACGCATACACTTGATTGCATAAGTTGAAAACCTACCTTGATTATCATTGTAGTTTAATATTGCTTTGCCAAAACCTATGCAAGCAAGCGAAAAATCAAGATTATATTTGTTGCAAGCAAAATATACCAAACCTATGTTATCCATGTAAAATTCTTGTTGTGTTTCATTCAATTTTTCCATATAATTTCATGCCATCCTTTTCCATCAATTATTATACTTTTACAAGATGACAAGGGTTTTTCATATAGTGTTTTGTTGCCTTTAATTATTTTGTTCATCTTTCACCTCACTTTTCATTTTATACTTTATAGCATATTGTTTTCATGTTGTCAATAGTTTTTTCAAAGTTTTTTTCAAAAATTTTTATTTTGCAAATATGTTTTTAGTGTTGGTTTTTGTTCGCCTTGTAGTATTCTTTGATTAAGTTTTGCAAGTGTTATGTCAAGTTTTAACATTGCTAGCACGCTTTCAAGTTTGCCACAATATATAAGTTTATTTTTTATATTGTTCTTATCTTGATTAAAAGGTTTTATTTCATATTTCATTCTATCACCTCACGCAAACATTATGTTGCTTTCTTGAATTTCAAGCATAACACTTTCTTGATTTAGTCTTGTTTTTATCAAATCTATTATTTTTAATATGTTAAAATAAATACTTTCGTCTGAGATTATTTCAACCCTTGTTGATTTTTCAATTTCACATTTATATACTCCATCACACTCATATAATGTTGCACCATCAACATATTTTGTTATAATTGAAATAATAGTGTTGCTGATTACATTATCACTATATAATTGCTTGTGTTCGTCCTTGTCA
>OJAR01000515.1_pt1 | contig 12086 bp, 7 predicted proteins | sample 1589431 | NCBI WGS metagenome assembly OJAR01 (sample SAMN03283242) | human gut metagenome | biome: human-associated habitat; material: feces | host: Homo sapiens | place: Peru | collected 2012 | reverse complement strand
CTTACAGCAGGTACATATGCTCTCTACACTGTAACACTTTCAAAAGAGCAGGCAGAGGCTGTTAGCAAGGCAATTTATGTAGTACTTGTAAACAAATCAAATACATACAAGACTTATGTAAGTTCAAAGTACAATCTTCTTAAAGCTCCGACAGGAACATATAGTGCAGATTACAACACAGCTAAAACATCTCTTGCAAATCTTAATGATTACACATTCATTATGAATGGTGAAGTAAAAACAGGAACAAGCATAGACGGTTACGGCACATATACAGGATACTGGACAAAGTGTACTACAGTATACGCAGTGACACCGGCATCAACAAAGTGGAAGAACTGTTGGAATCAGGGCGTATATATTGGATACAGCAATGATTACAAGATTGATTCATTCAATAAGATTAAGATGGCAAGAACAAGCACATATGTAGATGTAGATTCAAAGACGAGTCAGCTTGTATCAGGTACATATCCGGTATATACTGTGACTCTTACAGAGGATCAGGTGGCAGCAATTGATGCATCAGCATATGTAATCTTTGAGAATGCTTCAGGTACATACAGAACTTACATCAACGGCAAGTACAGCGTAATGAAAGCTCCTGCCGGAAACGAGTATTCATCAGAATACACAAAAACAAAAGCTAAGCTTGCCGACAGAGCAAAGAACACATTTGTAATCTGTGACGGTATTAGCACCGGTTCAAGTATTGAGGGTTACGGCACATTCACAGGATATTGGTCAACATCAGAAGTTAAAATCGTAGAAAGCGCAGCAACACTCTACTGCGTATTCCCGGCACCTGTAAAGGGCAAGACGGCAATGAACAAGGGAGTATATCTTGCGTATGGTTCAAGTAACTCACCGGCTGATCTTACTAAGATTGAAATGAAGAAAACAGACGATAAGTATACTCCATCGTTAAAAACTAATGCTCTCGTAGGTGGTGCGTATTCTGTATACTCGGTAACACTTAACAGTGATCAGATTGAGGCAATTGATAATGCTAAGAATGTTGTATTCTGCAACAGTAACGGTAGTTTCAGAACGCTCCTTTCACCCGGATACAATGTATTAAATGCTAAGAGCGGTAGTTATAGCGCAACATACAATAAGGGTACATTTACAACAGCAGACCACAATGGTGAAACATTTGTTGTATGCGACTCAAAGGTAACAGGTTCCAGTACTGATGGTTACGGTATGTTCCTTGGCTATTGGAATCTCGGTGAGAAATAATTGCTAAATTGCAATTGATAACAAATATTAATGCATAAAAGAAGATCCGATGTCTTTGGTGACATCGGATCTTTTATTAGTATGACGGATTATATATCAATGCTCTAAGGTGAAAGTTCACTGAGAGGTAGTTGCCAACGAAGTCTCAATGTCAATAGTTGGGGTAACCCGAAAAAACGGAATATATGAGAATTACAAGCGGCGGCGAATTAAGCTGTCGCTTGTTTTGTTGCAGAACTGATATGTTTGTTGGAAAACATATGTAAGATGCGGTTACGAAAACGCTTGAAATTTCTGCTGCCGTAAGCATTTCTTTTGAGAATGTAACCGTCAAAACAGCCACCGTGTAAATTCACGGTGGCTGAAATACTAATCGCTTGTTTTTGTTGTTTTAGTGCGGCACGGTTGTGGTCAATTTCCAGTCTGCCGTCTTCGATGTACCTTCTCAAATACGGTTCTTCCTCAATCAGATAATATTGACCGCCTTGCCGAGCTTACTCTTCAGCGCGATGTTTCTCAATGATTTTGCCCACGCAAAGAACGCATTCATTCAGCAGGATTATCGTTCACTTTGATTTTGTTGTTGCAGGATTCAATAAAGCCATTGGTGGTTAATGTAGAAAAAGAATTTATTCGCTTATGATCTATTATTTTAGAAAGTTTGAAAACCTCTTTGTTAAAAGTGCATATGCCGCATAAAAGATAAATCCAACAATTGCAATTATCCAGCGTGCTATCCAAAACTCCATCAAAAGATAGGCAATAATGATTGCTATAATAAAAATTAAGGTTGGAACCGCAAACTGTTTAAGGGGAAACAATTCTCTGTCAAGCTTGCGTGAATGCTTTGAGTGCATTAAGAATGAAACCATATAGGAGATCACCGTAGTAAAGCAGGCTGCCATTCCTCCGTATAAGGGAACAAAAATGAAATTAAGCACAATGTTTGTGATTGCGGCAACAATGGTGTTAAACGCAATGTATTTTGTTGACTTATAGTAGTATTCTACATTTACATACACAGTGTACATATACATCTCATAGGAGGCAAATACAAGAGGGGGAATCATATATATACCACTGTAGTACTGTTTTGTCGCCATAATTTTTACTACTTCAGGGGCTACAAACATAAGGCATAGCATAAGCACAAGAGCAATTTCAAGATATTTTGTGATATTTTTATTAATAGACGACTTTTCATTTGTTATAAGTTTTCGGGTGAACCAAGGCACCCACACAGCCTCAAGTGATGATGTGACTGCCACAGCAACCATACTCAAATTATAAATTAAACTGTAAATTCCGGTTTCAGATGAGCTATATAAGTTTTTAATCATGATTCTGTCTGAGCTTGATAGAAGCACAAGTGAAAGACCATGGAATATAAGTGGTAATGAATATGTAAGAGCATATTTCCAATATGAAATGTTTACTATCTTTTTCCCTTTTATAAACGATGATATTACAAAATAAATTCCGACCACCATATACACGGAAGCATAAGGAATAATATATCCGAGATATTTTTTATCACCGTGCATATTCATAATGGTGAAGATTGCAATAATTTGAATCAACAGATTTGGAAGTGCCAACAAAAGGGCTTTTCTTATATAGTCAACTTTCATCATATATTTTGTCGTCATAGCAGTTGCTACAAATTGAAAATATGACTGTACAAGACAGCATATGACGAGAATTATATCAATGTTACCAAAAATAAACATTCCGGCAATGATTAAGGCTGATGATACAAGAAAACTGAGTAATGACAGACCAAAAATTGATGACATATAACCTTCAATGTCATCGTGAAAATCAACATATGCTGTTCGGATTGAGTTACCAAGTGAAAGTCCGACAATAAGAGTTAATATGCTGACCCATGACAAATAGGTTTGAGCAATTCCGTACTCAGAAGTTGTAAGAAGTCTTGTAAATATTGGTATGGTAAAAAATGCAAGAGCTTTGTTAAATAGGTTGCCAACCATATAAAAAGCGCTTGCCTTTATATTTTTATCGTTTTTCTTACTTGTATTGTTCAAGTATGAATCACATCCCTAAAATTTAATCGTTGCTTTTTTAGATTTAATTCGTTTGTTATTTTTATATATAAAGTTACCGTTACTATCTCTTTTGGGAAGAGCATACGATATAAAAGTTGATAAGGTGAGAATTGAAAAGAAGTAGTATATGTTGTAATAAGCCTCGCTTTGAAGCATGATCATAAATGCACAAAGAGCACCTGACACAACAAACGGTATCTTGCCGTTTTTGCGATTCTTGTATAAGGCAATACCACAAATAATAAGGATGGTAAAGAAAAGCAAAAATCCGGGGACTCCGCTTTTGTACAAAAGATTCAGGTAATAGTTATGGGCATGTGTAGCGCCTATTAGATCTCTTGAAGCCTGATTATCGATTTCTCCGACACCGAAAATAGGTGATTTATAAAAAGCCTCAAGAGCACTGTCCCATATGTTGGTGCGACCTGTGAAAGTTAGATCCCTTCCAAGCACATTAACAATTATAAATGAAAATGCTTCCTGTACTCGCAGGATAATTACTCCAAAGAAGTAAATGATATTTATCATAATATAAGTAACAATGTTAAGAAAGTTTGGCATCCAGTTGATGAGAGCCAGAAAAAGGAACAGTATAAATATCATAATACCGATAACACTGGTTGCAGAAAATGCTAATATTACCGTTGCGGTTGATATGACGCAAATTAGAAAAGAAGACACAGACAGTCTGTCATATAATCTGAGGGATCGAACAACCGAAAAAATCATTGCAGGAAAAATAAGCATAATCGAATTATTTCTATAACCAAGGAAGTAGTTTTGTGTGAATGTGTTAAACTCATACATTCCTTGTGGAAACAAAAGTACAGTGATAAAGTTAATTAACACGAATATTCCCAAAACAAAGGTCGCACCGTCAAGCAGTGCATCAGGGTCAGTTTTTAGTCCCATTTCAACAACTAATACAATTGCAAGAGAATTGAATATTGTCAGAAACAAGGAAGAATAGTTTCCGTCACAATAAATCGTTGCCAGTATCCTCCAAACTTCAAAAAACAAAAATATTACAAAGTACATTGAAAATTTCTGATAAAAGAGGCAAAACCACACCAGAAGGACGGCAATGATGAGTACCTTCAGCACATTTGAAATTATATCAAATGTCTGATATTGAGGCATTTGTGAAAATATTGCAGGTTTATACAGAACCATAAATACTATGGCGATAAACCAGTTTTGATTCATTAGTTTTTTCATCAGTACTCTCCCGTCATAATTTTCTTTTTATCTTTTTAAGTAATGGAAGGACTCCAATTTTATTAAGAATTTTGTTTCGTTTTATTTTATACTCCCGTTTTCTGTCTATTGTTGCGTATCTTTTAACAAGTACATCAAATGGGATTGTGTCAAGCTGTTCAAAAAACTTGCTTCGATTCTGATGTGCTTTGGTTGGAGAACCCATTACAGGGTAGGTGAGATTAAGCATATCTTTTGGAATTTCTTTGAATGTTATTTCATTCTTTATTTTTTCAAAAAGCTTACAGCCTTTATCACTGTTTAGGATAACAAAAGAAGTTCCTTTGTGGTCATCAAAATCAGGGAAAATCTGTCCGATAAGCCACAAGTCGCCAAGAGTAATGTCGCTTACTCTCGGGAATGATTTAAGACGGCATTTGCTGCATGACGGACGGTTAAATAATGAAAAACCAAATCCACGGGCATAGCTGTCATCTTTCCAAAATGCACTTTTTTCAGTTTCATCATATTTGACGGTTAGTGAATAGTCCTCCCAACTGATTCGTTTATCTCTGAATGAAACAGATTGTATACATTTTTTTTCAGGATTTATAAATTCAAGATACTTTTGCCATATTTTGGGAGAAGGTACTCCATGGCAGAAAAGATCTATCAAAATAAGATTATCGTAATTTTTGTCAAGATAGCTTTTCAATGCTCTTATTTGACAAGGTGTGCCGGAAAACATAACTGTTTTCCCTGTATTAAGAAGTTCTTTGACTTTTTTATAGATGCCTTGAGTACTGCTTTGCACATATTTTGAACCGCTGATTTTTTTTATGTCTTTATCATTTTCGATTACAATGTGTTTTACATTAAATTCTTCGTCAAATGCAGCTCCTACAACTACACCGCCATTTGATATGATTGCTTTTGCAAGGTGGGTAAATATACCGCCGGATGTGCTTTCGTGTCTGATTTCTTTGTCGTTACTTTTAGCAGCAAAAGCAGTAAAATCATTTTCGCCTTTGCGAAACTGCTTTATCGGGCAGGCTTTAAGGCAGGCCGAACATTCAACGCATTTTGATTCGTCAATTTCAGGATATAAAAATCCTTCTTTATCGGGCTTCATAGAAATACTGTTTGTTGGACACTTATCTGCACATGCAGAACATCCGCAACAATCATACTTGTCAAATAATTCAATATGCTTTGATTTTTTCGGGGGGATTCCGTCAAGTGCTTTTAAAATGTAGTTGAATGACTCGTTTTTGAGATTGTCAAGAAGTGCATTGGTTTTATTATAGTCAATAGATTTAGCAATCTTTTTGTCCCAATCCGGTAAAATATCACTGCATTTTATGTGTCTGTACTCAAGCTTAAGACTTTTTAAAAGTGATTCAAGTCGGGTGTTGGTTGAGCCTTTCATTCCGCTTGCAAAACGCTCAAAAACAAAATACTGACGCTCAAATATAGTTGAAAAAACACTGCCGTGAAATGAATCCGTACATACAAACTGAGCATTCTTTATCAAGTTGATAAAACCGTCGGGTCCTATATCATATAGTGAAATATCTGCATAATTATCATCACTTTCCGTATATCCTTCAACATACGGAATACAAACAACTTTAAGGCCTGTCTGTTCTGAAAGTTTCTTTACAACCTTTCTGTGTTCAGGGTTCTGTCCAAGAAAATAGCAGAATATGTATTTTCCATCCACGATTGGTGTGTCACCGCTCATCTTATCCCAACTCTTTTTGTTTACCATAAGGGTAGGATCAAGAACAAGCTGAGCGTCACGACCGGTAAGATTATGTACGAGCTTGCAACCGCTTTCTTCTCTGCATGAGAGAAAGTCAAAATTATTGATTGCATTTTGGTAGAGTTTTTTGTCAGAATTTTCAACAGTGCTTATGCCAAAACTTGGGGCATAGGCAATTTTCCGTGTTCCCTCCGGAACAAATGAAAGTGTATAATAATTCTGTCTTATATGTACAGGCAGCCATATCTGATCGCTTCCGCATATAACCGCATCGTATCTTTTAGAATATTCCCTCAATGAATCAAGATTTACAAAGTTACGCGTTGTATGCAGATTGTTGTTGACAAATTTATTAAATTGGTTGTCTCTGAGAGAAATGCACTCCGCATAAACGGCATTGCTGACAGCTTTTTTTGTCGCTTTTTTATACTTGGCTTTTTCTCTGAGCTTCTTGGGTGAAAGCAGAGTTAGAATTTTGTCTTTTTTACTTGAAATATGTGTATAGTTGATAATTTCAGTGTCGTATCCTATTTCAGAAAAAATTGTTTGCATGGCATAGGCCTGCAATTTTGTGCCGTAATTTTGAGTTTTGTATGGAGTTGCCAGACCTATCATTTTATACCGCCTCCGGTAGTTAATATTTGCTTGCTTTTTCAATATAAAATCTTTGCAATTTCTTTGCTTCAACGGCTATTTCAAAACCAGAATTTCGAATTTCAGTTGACAGATCTTCCCTTGCATAGTTTAAGCTTTTATTCAGAATAATTTCCGCCCATTCTTTGTCAGTTTTCTTTGAATCAATAAAGTTCATAAGTTTTGTGCAGTTGACTTCTTCGGGTACTACCTTTGCTGTTCCGAATGTCATAAGACCGGCGGTTTGCGCTTCTATGTATACTATTCCGAAACCTTCGTAACGAGAGGGAAGAACAAATGCGTCAAATGCCTGCATAACATCGGGTACATCCTGACGCAGACCTGTGTAGATGATTTGGTTGTAAATGCCGTTTTTTTTAGCATAATCCGTAAGTTCTGAGAATTTGGAATAGCTTTTATAATCACCTACAATGACAAGTTGAGAATCAGTGTGCTTTTTGCAGATTTCATTAAAAATTCTGATCATACGCTCGGGGTTTTTTTGATAATATAATCTTCCGACAAATCCTACCACAAATGTATTATTGCTGATTCCAAATTCTTTTCTTATTCTGTTCCTTGTTTCGCATTTATAAATGTATTTGTTTGTTTCTATTGCGTTTGGAAGAACCTTAAAATTATCATTTTTAAGAATAGAATCACCAAAAAGGTATTTTCCCGCATCACGACTGCAAGCAAAAAAATCAGTCGCATAGTGTTTTAAACCTGTTTTCAAAACACGGTTGTACATTTTTTTAATCAGGCTCGGTGTGTTTACATACGCAAGATGTGCATGAGCAATGCGTGTATTTATACCGTGTTTTTTTGCTATACAACAGTACAGTGCCGACCATTCCTCCATATTAGAATGTAATACATCATAGTTGCCGTTTTTCATTATCTCGCTTACCTGTCGGATATTTTCTCTCAGATTAACTGATTTTGGTGTGACACGAAAAATATTGCAACCCATCTGTTTAAAAGTGGCTTCATTAAGACTGCCGTTTTTTACCGATGGAAGATCATCAATGACAATATCAAATTTTACATCATTATGATCCATATGGCTGTAGTAGTTTAATAATACAGCGCCGACACCTCCGCCGTTTATTCCAACAGCAATTTGCAGTACCCTCATTATCGGTTTTCCTTCCTTTATCAGCGTAATTTTCTCAGAAACCTTTTTACTCCGAGAGGAATCATTTTTTTGATTTTGGTTTTTGGATTTATTTTAAAAGCAAGCTTAGTTTTGGCATATGTTTCAAAGTTGCCGCAGTCAAAACCGTCATAAATTGAATCCCTGCAACTTGGTCGTTTTGAGGGATGTACAAGATTTGCGTTCATAACAGAGGCTTTGTTATAATCAGACTCAATTATTTCAAGCTTGTCTTTTATCTTTTCAAGGTATTTCTTGCCCTTCTCGGTATTTACAAGGACGAGGGAAACACCGTTTTCATCAAAAAATTCGGGATGAAATTTTTGTATTCCCCAGTAGTCGGCAAGGGTAATGTCACTGACGCGATTTTTGTTGGCAAATTTACATTCGTAACAACTTTCGCGGTAGGTTTTACAGTACAGAAAAGCACTGTAGTATGGGTCAAAAAAGCCATAATCGGATTTGCTTTTTTGTCCGTTTTCAGCTTTATAGTACAGATCCCAACCACGCTTTTCTTTGCTTCTAAAGTTATATGAGGTTAATGTGCCGCCGAGCTTTTTGCCCATATAGTCAATATAATTTTTGAAAAGTTTTGGACTCGGCACACCGTGACATACAATATCTGTAATCAGCAGATTACCATAATCTTTGCCGAGAAAAGAACGCAGTCCCGCTGCTTGACAGCCTGTGCCGCTGAAAAGAACTTCTTTGCCGTTCTGAAGTTCGGTTTTAACCTGTTTATAAATTCCTCTTGTGTCGCTTTGAACATATTTGGAGCTTTGCAGTCGGTAAAGCCCATCTTCGGTTTCAACCTTAATATGTTTTGCAACAAGGTTTTCATCATATGCACAGCCGAAAACAACACCGCCCATAGATAGAACGGATTTTGCGATAGGTATAAAAAGTCCGCCGGAAGTACTTTTGAATGTACTTTCACGGTCTTTGTATTTTGCAGCATATACTTTTGGAATATTGCATCTTGATACATCGGTCAAAATAGGGCAATGTTTAATACAAATTCCACATTCAATGCAGATGCTTTCATCAACCTCGGGATATAAAAAGCCTTCGTGATCCGGTTTCATGGATATACAGTTTTTAGGGCACATCTGCTCACATCCGGAGCAACCGCAACAGCTTTTTCCAAGTTGCATTATATTGTTCACAATTAACCACCTATCATATCCTTCAGAATATCAAACGATTTTTTTCTTTCGGTTGAGATTATCTTGTTTACCTTATTAAAATCAATTTTTTTATCTGCAATTTCAAAATCATAATAGCTCTTTAAAATTCGATCCTTACATCCGATCAGTTCCAGAATACTCGAAATTCTTTCACTGTAATTTTTGGGCAGAACATTTGCAAATTGAGTGTTAAGACCTATAGAAAATGCAGTACCGTGAAATGAATCGGTAAGGAAATATTCTGCGTTTTTTATATACCATAAAAAATCACCGACAGGCGGACAACAGATGAATTTTCCACTGCGGACAATGTGATGAAAACAATGACTTACTCTGTAAAGCCTTAACCCTTTTCTTTTTGCAAACTCTTTTGCGTATGTGTCAAACTGCTTACTTGGATGAAGCTGATATACGAGCACATACTTTTCATCGCATTTGCGATTCGGAATAAGCTTTTTCCATTCGTTTTTATCAAGCAAAAATGTCGGATCAAGAACCTGCTCTGCGTGAATTCCCAGTTCTGATGCAATTTTAATTCCGCTGTTTTCACGGATAGTGATTTTGTCGTATTCTTTAAGCCAACTTTTTATTCTTGTTTTGTTTTTTTCTTCAACATTCGCACCGCCAAAACTTGCGGCATATGCAATCTTTTTTACTTTTTTTGGCAAAAAGGACAGAAAGTAAACAGGATCAATTTCTCCGCAGACAACGGTATTCCACACCTGATCACTTCCTGTCATATATATGTCAGCTTTTGGAATATCGCTTTTAAGCTCTGCTTCGCTGTTATATTCTTTGTCCGTTACTTTGACAATTTTTCTGTATTCTTCAAAGCGTTTGTCAGCAAATTTATAGACGGGCTTTTGGGTTGCCTTAAAAAAAAGTCTGGTGAGTGCGTTTTTATTCCATTTTGCACTTACGCTTTTAAGCCTCGTATCAACTATATTCTCTGTTTTTTCATCGGTTCTGTAATAATTTATGCATACAGCATTACAGCCGAGTTTTTCGAGTGCTGTTTGTGTTGCATATGCCTGCAAAACAGAGCCGTAGTTTGAAACTGTGTGTCTTGTCAGATATGCAACTGTTTTTTTATTGTCCATAATCAGTCCAAACTTTCAATAGTAATACCACCGTTGCTTTTTACAACAGAATTTGCGGGAATGTCATGATGAATAACACAACCTGCACCGATAACGCTGTTATCCCCGATTTCAACGCCTTTGAGAATGACTGCATTGGTGCAAATCCAACAGTTGTTTCCGATTTTTACACGACCTGTTGAATATCCCTGTTCACGGATAAGCTTAGTTCTGTCCCTGAATTTATGATTCTGGTCATAAATTTTAACATTTTCTCCGAAAATGGTATGATTGCCGATTTCGACACTTTCGAGGCAATTAACAGAACAGCCACGATTGAAGAAACAATCATGTCCGATTTTTATTGACGCACCTTTTTCAAGGTAAATACCGAAATTCTTGCGAAAGGTTGTATTTTTCCCGACCGAAAATCTCTTTCCAAACATAATTTTAAAGCATAGTTTTTTTATTGCGGCTTTTGTTCGCCAGTATATTTTTAATAAGATCATATTTTATTACCGCCCTTAGCCTTTATCAGTTCCTTGTAGCATTTCATAAGCTTATTATAGTATGCTTCGCAGTCGCAGCTGTCTTTGGCTTTTTTAAGTGCAGACTCTGACATTCTGCTGTATTCGTCATCCGAGAGACTGTTCATTTTCTTCAGACATTCACAAAGGCTGTCAGGATTATTGGGTTCACAGATAAAACCCGTAATGCCGTCATCAACAATTTCCGGAAGTCCTCCGTAATTGCTTACGATTGCAGGCTTGCCGACCGCAATTGCCTCAAGAATTGAATACGGACCGTTTTCATACCATTCACTCGGCAGGATTACGCACTTTGCGTGTTCAACATATTTCTTTAATTCGTCACCGCTCTGAAAACCTGTAAAGATAACCTTGTCGGTCAAATTGTTTTCTTTTACATAGGTTTCAAGATCTTGCCTAAGAGGACCGTCACCCACAAGATACAACTTGTTTTCAAAATTTCCCTTATGATAAGCTTTTACAAGCGACATAAGCCCCTTTTCAACTGATAATCTGCCGAAAAACAGAAAGTAATCGTCAATATCCTTACAAAGGTGATATTGAGTACCTGACGGCAAAAAATTCACCCAATGAACAATTGGATTTTTGGTTATGTGTGATTCAACAAATTGTCTGCGGTAGAAATCGGAAGGACAAATATAGAAATCTATCTTATCGTACATATGCATCCGCTCGTAATTTTTCGCTTCAAATACAGCAAGATATGTTTGCATAGTCGAATTCTTTACACATTTTTGTTCAATTGCCGGCTTATAACTGTGTTTCCTAACACAACGGTCGCAAACTTTTCCGTCACAGAGCATGGTGTGCGTTGGACACACACAGTTTAAATCATGTGCAGTCAGCACAACGGGTATATTGAACTTTTGAATAGTGTGGAGTATTGAGAGTGTTATGTGACGGTGAACAAGGTTGATATGTACAATGTCGGGTTTTTCGTCTTTGATAAGTTTTTTTATCTTTTTTTTTGCGTCAAATGAGTAGAGCGCATGAAAACCCGCACTTAATTTTTGAACGGCAGACATACTTTTATTGAAATCAACATTTTTTGAGAAATATTCGGATTGCGGACAAGCGTAATTTTTTTCGTCCTGCATTGCAAAATAAATAACCTCGTTACCGTGTTCCTCAAGAAGTTTTGCAAGACCGAAATAGTAGGTTTCACTGCCGCCTTTTACATAGTGGTATTTATTAACAAGCAGAATTTTCA
>OJAR01000514.1_pt1 | contig 12103 bp, 11 predicted proteins | sample 1589431 | NCBI WGS metagenome assembly OJAR01 (sample SAMN03283242) | human gut metagenome | biome: human-associated habitat; material: feces | host: Homo sapiens | place: Peru | collected 2012 | reverse complement strand
CAAAGTTCTTTGATACGCTGCACTCGACTTTCATTATTATTTATTTGAATCGATTGCCCACGAGCCAGGACATCGAGACGTCGAGAGAATTCTCTCCCGCCCATTTGGTTCAAAAGTCGAACTTCCAACCACAGACAAAAATGGAAAAGAAGAACACAATGAGTGCAACTGTCAAAGTCTTCAACACATCCACCATCTCAGGTGAAACCGCTCTACGCAGGATGATAGCCCGCAATAGCAGGAGCATCAGCCGCGTAACAAAGGGCCATCTCTCCCCCGTTGCCGGTAAGGAACACGTTTGGCCGATTGCCCGCACACCTGAACTCGCTGACGTTGTAGACCTGGAATGTCTCCTCCGCAACTCAGATGAAGCCAAGAGGATGACCGTCAATTCCCACCTTGCCATCAGACGTGTCCGTACGGATCGCAAACGCGAAAAGGTACGCGCCACAGCATCACGCAACGAAAAGGTTAGGATGCGCAAGAAGGATGGAGAGGACAATTCCTGCCGCATCAGGTGCAAGACCTACTGTTCGAAGTACGGTCGTCCCAAGGTTCTGTTTGAAACATACGAAGCGGCCGAACGCTACATTGCGTACGAAAATGTCCTCAATCGGGCAGAGTCAGGCCGTCTCTTCGCCTATTACTGTGAGAGCTGCCATGGTTGGCACATATCTTCATGGGAGAAATACAGGTGCCTAGCATCTTGAAAGTCTCCTGCTGGCCACAGTCAAATCTGACTGTCCCTATTCCCAAAATATCGTTTACAAGTCATGCAAGGGGTTGGTAGCATGATGACCGGCAGCGACCGGGAAAGACCAGCCAAAGTTCAACTGCTAAACAGAACAGAAATGCAGAAGAAAAACAAAAAGGCAATGGGATCAGCACAGTGCGCAGCTGCTACCGCCTCAAGCGCACAGAGCACACAGAAGAACATGCAGTACGCCCAGTACCGTAACAGACAGCGTCATGGGTGGGCTGCGGAAGATGCCAACGCGATGGCAGATCGTCTCAAAGGAAAAAGAGTCGATCAGGTAGGCCGTGACAACTCCGCCAATGGTGCAGACCGCATCGTCAACGGCGTGAAAATCCAGACAAAATACTGCAAAACCGCCAGTGAGTCTGTCGGTGCTGCATTCAGCAAAGAGACAGGCACCTATCGTTACGAGGGAATGAAGCTTGAAGTTCCGAAGGATCAGTACGAAGATGCTGTCAAAATCATGGCAGAAAAGATTCGTCAGGGAAAGGTTCCTGGAGTAAGCAATCCTGATGCGGCAAGAAGCATGGTACGCAAAGGCAGTGTCACCTACAGGCAGGCCGGAAGGATTGCCAAGGCCGGCAACCTGGACTCCATCCGATTTGACGCAAAGACCCAGCTTGCAACAAGCGGAATGACCGCAGCCCTCTCTGGAACCACGACTTATGTCAGAGCGCGTAAAAACGGCCTCTCGAAAGGTAAGGCTCTGAAAGAAGCCGGAAAAAGTGCGGCGGTTTCAGGCGGTACAGCCATGGCCGTAGGCGTAGGAACACAACAGCTTCTTCGCACATCGGCCGGACGAAGCATGGCTGCTGCAGGTACCGTGGTATCACGCAAGGCAGTCGATGCTGTCTGTCGTAGCGCCGCAGGCAGAAAGGTAGTCGAGCAGACTGCATCACGCATAGCAGGTCAGCAGGTTGCCGGACAGGCCGCTGAAAACGTCATCGCACGTGGAATGCGAACAAATATGGTTACAGGAACAGTAATGCTCGCTGCCCAGACCATACCGGATGCAGTCAAGGTTTGTAGAGGCAAGATGTCTGGTGGTCAGTTCGCTGAAAATCTTGTTTCCAACGGAGCAGGAATAGGCGGAGGCTACGCCGGAGCTACAGCAGGCGCTGCGATCGGAACGGCGATATTCCCTGGCGTCGGCACTGCCATAGGAGGCTTCGTCGGCGGTCTAGCAGGCGGAATAGCAACCTCGGGAGCAGCACGCGGAGTCTGTCGTCTATTTAGGAAATAGAGCACCCCTTCTCGTTTCCATGGAACATGGATTGGTTCCACTCTCATGGAACCAATCCTCCAATCCTAATCCTTTGCAAGTCTTTGAAAATGCCCTATATTTGCACCCAGTTCTTTAACATACTGCACTCGACCTTCACTTATTATTATTTCAGATCGCCCGAACGAGTCGCGGGCATCACTCCGGGAATACTAATCCCAGAACAAGCCGACTCGAAAAGGTCAACTCTCAAATCCCACAGAACATGGAAAGAGAAAACAGAACACAGAGTGCAGCAAACAACAAAACAACAACCGGCTTCCTAGCCACCACATTTGAGAACTACTTCGACGGTACCGTAGGATGCTGGTGTCAGATTGACGAAGTTCCGGAAGGCGCAGAGTTCATCCGCAACAGTACAGATCGCAACGGCAACATTACATCTACCTACTGGAAGTTGGGACGATGCATCATCCGACGCTCCAACCATTGGGGCACCAGGATAGCCAACTGTGACTGGTGGATCTTCAGCGCAACCGAAAAGACCAAGATTCCTTGCTGGGTCTGGCTCCAGCAACACGGTGGCGAGTTCACAACGGCAATCATCAGCCTTGACAAACTCAAGCATGATCTCTCCCGACCTAGTAAGTACGGCACTTACTAATCGAAAAAAAGTCGCAGATTAGTTCTTAACTCTTGGAACCAATCCTCTCTTCAAATACTCTTGCAAGCTGCAAAACTCTATCTATATTTGCATCCGCAATCGAGCCGCAACAGGCTGATATGCAACAAGCTCGTTGAAATACTGCACTCGACTTTACCTATTTATTATTTCTGCCGAATGCCTAACGAACCGGGGCAACGGGGCTTGAGAATAGACTCAAGCAAAGTCGGTTCAAAAAGTCGAACTTCCAATCCCATCGAAAATGGAAAAGAAGAACACAACACTGAGTGCAGTCAACAACAGGCAACTCGCAAACCTTGCAGAAAGAGCCCTCCCGTGCCTTTCTGGCGACTCAGTCAGCTACAACGCTGACAAGAACATCTTTGTCACCTCAGGCTATACCAGCACTGCAGGCAACACCTACTACAAGACGTATCGTCTCTCGGACAGGCTTTGCATCAGTTGCAGCCTTGGCCAGGGCTACGCCTACCTCTTCCTCAATGGCCTCTCCATCTACGGATGGGATGGACATCAGTCGCGCCTTCTTGGCAACTGGACAAGCCCTTGCACGACCATCTTCAGCGATAGTAAAGTCAAAGACGTAGCGCTCGGCCTCGTCAGGGACTACCTCGCAAGCCAGGTCAAGCTCTCAGGCTCCAACATCCCTGATTCACAGCTTCTCGAGTTCTCAAAGGGACTCATTGAAGAGACCGAAAGAAGAAAGATCGCCTAACCCCAAAAACAACACGAACATGGCAAACTTGCAGAAAGCAATCAACCAGAACTTCTTCGACAGCGTACTTCCAGCCTACGGAAACGCACGCAAAGTCAAGATCAACGGCTACGACAACTCACAGAAGATGTTCATCATCGACGAGTATGAGAGTGTCTCCGGTCACCGTTACTACAGAGGCGTACGCTTTTGTGACAGAGTGGTCTTTGTGGAAACAGTGGGAATGTACCACAACTGGACCTACATCGACAGCCTTGAGTTCTACGCATTCAATGGTGAAAAGTTGGTTCTGGTACAGAAAAAAGACTATGACAAGGTCTTCCGCAACGAGGCATCCATCAAAGCCGACAGCGAGGAAATGCTTCGCGACTACCTCAGAGGTCAGGCAAAGATGACTGGAACAATCATAGCTGACGAGCAACTGAAGCAGCATGTGCACCAGATTGTAGAAGGCAGCTACACCAGTTTCCTTGACAAGGACTTCGAGACACGTCTCACCAACATCCTTCCAGCACTGGAATCCACAAACAACAAAACCGAAAACCTCAAACTCCTCTAGGACATGGGAAACAACACAGTGACAATCGACACAACAAACAGACAGCAGATGCTCGCATACGAGCTCATCGCCAACACAAACTCTAGCTTCTTCCTCACCGGACGCGCCGGCTCAGGAAAAACAACCTTCCTGAATAACGTTCAGAAGATGGTCAAGGACAAGCAGTTCCTCACCCTGGCGCCAACCGGCGTCGCAGCCATCCTTGCAGGTGGAGATACCATCCATTCCTTCTTCGGACTCCCGATGCAGGTCTGCACTCCGGGCACGATAGGAAAGATGAGTCAAGCAAAGATTCTCACACTCCTCCATGCCGACACTATCATCATCGACGAGGTCTCCATGGCCCGATGTGATCTCATCGACGCCATTGACTTCACAATGCGCTACTACATGCGCAACAACCTCTCCTTTGGTGGCAAGCAGATGGTGTTCGTCGGCGATATGTTCCAGCTTCCTCCGGTAAGCAGAGCAGCCGACAGAGAAGTTCTCCAGGACATCTACCGCACCGATAGTTTCTTCTTCTATCAGGCAAACGCCATCAAGCGTCTCCGCCTTGTGAAGATTGAATTCGAAAAAGTGTACCGCCATGAAGATGCAGATTTCCTCAAACTTCTGGACGATGTCCGCCTTCACAGAGTCACACCGTTCGACCTTATGAGGCTTAACACCAGACTTCGTACTCCGTCCAAAGCCGATGGTGCCGTAATCACTCTTGCTTCGCGCAATGAGACCGCCGACCAGATCAACCAGAGTCGCCTTGATGCCATAGACGCACCTGAGTTCTCCTTCGAAGGCACCGTGGAAGGCAACTTCGACGAAAAGCGATTCCCTGTAGAAAAGACACTCCGTCTGAAGGTTGGTGCTCAGGTCATGTTCGCTCGCAACGACTCGCACCGCCGTTGGGCAAACGGAACACTTGCAACAGTCAGCGAGCTCAGTGAGAACGAGATCAAGGTCTCACTTACAACCGGAGAAACCTATCAGGTGGATTGCTGTTTCTGGGAGTCTTTTGCCTATGAGTACGACAGCGAGGCCAAGAAACTCAAGAAAGAGATTCAGGGGACCTTCACTCAGTACCCACTGAAACTGGCCTGGGCAATCACCATCCATAAAAGTCAAGGCACAACCTTCGACAAGATGGTCCTCGACCTCAGCAAAGGCATTTTCGCTCCGGGCCAGCTCTACGTTGCCCTCAGCCGTGTGAAGTCTCTTGATGGACTCTTCCTCACAAGAAGCATAATCCCTCAGTATGCACGCACAAGTCAGGAGGTTCTCAACTTCGCCGGAGACTACAACAACCTTCAGAGCGTGACAAACGAGATCGAGAGCGGCAAAGCCGTGTATGCAGCCTTCAAAGAGAACGACTACGACACTGCTGCCGTACAGTACCTTCGCCTGATTCAAAAGAAAGCAAAAGAAGGCGACATCGCAGAGGCAATGCATCAGGCAAAGCGTATGATGAGCACGATGATATCGGATGAGGCTCTTTACGGAGCAATCGATGGCATCCCTGAAACACTCGCAGCGTCCCGCAGCTGGGACGAAGAGTTCCTTGTGGCCCTCCTTGCACTCTACAGTGGTGACTACGAACTCGCCATCGACTGCTGCAACGACCTGATCCTCCGTCAGCCATGTGCAGATACCCTCTTCATCAAGGCAAGAGCCCTCGCGATGCTTGGACGCGACACAGAGGCAGACGAGGTCAACGTCACACTGGCCGACTTCTTTGACATGTCGACTCCGGATGCCAAGGTACTCTACGAGATTGCTATGCTCAACGACAGAATCGGCGACCCTTGCCTGGACTACATGAAAAGTCTTGTCGATATTCGTCCGAAATATGACCGAGGCATTCTCGCAATGAGAAACCTTCTAAGTCATGCAGACATCAAGGTCGAAACAGATCCAGACAAGGAAAACGAGCTCGTCGATGCCTTCAACTCAGACATATCTGATGAAGATTTCGCACAGAAGCTGAAAATGACCCGCAAGGAGGCAGCCAAGAGCGTTACAGACCTTGTAAACCGCATCAGAAAGATGTCGTTTAATCAAGATTCCGAACAGGAAAATGCCTAGGTCTTCCAGGTTCTACGCTCCCCAGACTCGCAACAGACAAAACAAGAACAAACACAAAACTGCCCATGACAGAAGAACAGAAAACGCAGACACAGACAAATCAGGAACAAGGAGAACCTACAACTGCGCTCGTACCGGTTGCTACAGAAGACCAGCCCAATCTCGATGAAAAGGGCTTTAACATCAAGCCATTGATGTATGTCTGCGAGGCCGTAAGACGTGTCTTCCCCTCCAAACAGAAACTCACGCTTGACCAAATCAAGCGTTTCATCAGAACGGAAGGATTCTTCCCTGTCCCGAATGGTGATGACGGAGTTGCACATGGACGGTTTTCGAAAATTGATTAAGTTAATTGACTCATACAAGTTATTCAAGATAATCATCGATTAGACTGTTCTCTATCGGTGATTTTTTGTCGGATAAAATTAAAATTCTAAATTTGCATCGTCAGCGGACCGCCATGGCTCACTGACGACATACTTGACACGTTTGTATCCTGCAGTCCTAACAAGAAATCTGGAAAATTTTTATAGACAGGGCAATTGCAAGGCACATTCTACCTGCGTCGTTGACTTCAATCGAAATCAACATAGTGGGTGGGGTGGTTGCATATTACCTGTCGGGCTTTTCCAGAGCCTCTTGTTTGATGTGTGATTCGCTCCACCCTTTTTGCGTGCATGCCAATCACCTGACGACAACCAAGACAGACAGATACGGATTGATGGTTCCGTATACATTTTTCTCATTTCCCCGTCAGGTCTAGTGCCTGCCGGAGATTTTCGTGTCCCGGCCGTGCCTTTCCCGGTTTCGCGTTGGCGAATTTACGGCGTTTCCCCTCATTTGAAAGACCTTGCTGGAGGCAATCCCTATTCGGGTGCGGCCTCGGCAACTCCTTCGTCGTTCCCGAACCGTTCTTTCCGTCTGTAACGCCCGAATCTCTTGCCAAGCGAATCCGGAAGTTCCGGAGGGCACAACAATCTCAAAAGTATTTCAAGATGAAAAGAAAAATCTATGACTTTCGGGGCGTCAAGGTCTGCCTCAGGAGAGAATCCTACAGGACAAACGGAACACTTGCCGTCATCATGGACGAGGTCGAGTCCGGTGACGAGTATGCGGTGATGACCGTCAATCTCTGCTCTCCCATGCAGGACGACAGCCGCCTGGCCTTTGTGGACACAAACAACATCGAAGGCATTGACAAGTGGCTTGTCGGACAAGGCCTGGCGACACATGCCGGCGTGCATGCCGCAAGCGGCTTCTGTACATATCCCCTTATGTCATTCAACACAAAAACCTTCTGAACCCATGAATAAAGAAAGCCTTAAAGTTTTACCGAAGTATTGTATATCATTTATGGCCTGTTTTTGAATCATTCCTAATTGTGTGTGTAGAAAGATCTATTGATCCCCGGCCAGAATGTAACTGGTATTCTTGCTACCTTCCTCTCCTTTCACCAAGATTCCCTTCTCAATCAAATCATTGATGTCACGAAGGGCGGTGGCTTGCGAGGTCTTGCAGATTTTTGCCCACTTCACGGTTGTGAGTTTGCCGTCGAATCCATCCCATAAGCGGTTCACGACCTTGACTTGGCGCTCATTCATCGCCACGTCACGATGCTCCTGCCAGAACATGGACTTCTTCACTACGCGACTGACGATGTCCTTGCTGCGTTCCATTGCATCCTTCAGTGCCTGAAGGAACCACTCGAGCCACAGGGTAACATCAACGTCTCCTATCGTGGTGCTTTCCAATGCATCGTAGTAGCCATTCTTATTCCTAAGAATTTCAGCTGACATACTATAGTAGCGATGAGGCATCCCGTCAGCCCTGGTCAGCAGCATATCGGTGATGGTCCTTGTCAGACGGCCATTTCCGTCATCAAACGGATGGATGGCAACGAACCACAGGTGAGCGATGGCTGCTTTCAGGACCGGATCGGTATTGTTCTCATTATTGACCCAATCCAAGAACAGGGCCATTTCCTTGGGAACATCCGCTGAAGCCGGGGCTTCGTAGTGAACTTTTTCCTTTCCAAATGCCCCGGAGACAACTTGCATGGGTTCTTCTCCAACCCTCCAACCTGCCACCGTTATCGGATGAATACCGCTACGCCCCGTGGGGAACAAAGCGGCATGCCAATTGAACAGACGCTGTTCGGTCAGCTTCTCGGAGTAATTGCGGACGGCGTCAATCATTACCTGAACTACACCTTCGGTATAGTGATCCGGCTCCGGGAGACCTTCCGTGGGAATACCGAGATGCCTCGCTACCGATGAACGCACCCTGTCTGCATTCAACAGAATTCCTTCTATCTCATTGGATCTGATAACGTCTTCAGTCATTACGTCCAGAGACGTCTTGGATTGAATATCAAACCCCAGGCCGCCCATCATACCGGCGATTCGACCTTCCAAAAGACGCACTTCGGAAAGCAGGTTCAGTATTTTGTCGGACTCCCAACGGAATCTGGGCCAACCGGGGTATTGCCATATGTAGTACGGTCTCATATCTCGCTCATTTTTCTGCAAAAATAAGCAAATGAAGCGAATCTTACGACTATTCTCTTCAAATTTTGATTAGAATGTGGGTGTGATTCACTTCGTCTACCATAACAAATAGGGCAGTTACCTGCATAAAAAAACCTCTGTAATCAAATGACTGCAGAGGGTTCGGATTAGGGTAAGCAAGGCTTCTGCCCTGCTCTTTGGCTACTCACCCGCGGTTCAGATGACGGAAGCCAGCATGATGCCGGACTTCTCGCTGGTGGCGCTGTTCACGAAGTAGTAACGGAAGAACACCTTGGGAGCGCCGGCACCCAGTGCTCGAAGATGCCGCAGTGCGCGCTGTAGTCGTATACTCTCTTTTCAGCTCGCGCAAGGCCTTGGGCGTCGACGAAAGAGCCTGGCCTGAAGACGTCCTTGTCCGCGTGAAGAAGGGCAAAGACGGGAAGGTCTCCAATACTCCGGTGCACTGTCTTGTCGTGTGCCTTAAATCAGAGCTTATGGAGGCACTTATGCAAAGACGGACGATCAGACGGCGACGGGGGCCTTGATGGCCGGCCAGGGGTCGTAGCCTTCGAGGGTGAAGTCTTCGTACTTGAAATCGAAGATGGACTTCACATCGGGGTTGATGCGCATTGTCGGGAGCGGGCGGGGCTCACGGGAGAGCTGCTCGCGGACCTGATCGAAATGGTTCAGGTAGATGTGGGTGTCGCCTGTGGTGTGGATGAAGTCGCCGGGCTTCAGGCCGCAGACCTGGGCTATCATCATCGTCAGCAATGCGTAAGAGGCTATGTTGAAAGGGACTCCGAGGAAGGTGTCGGCGCTGCGTTGATAGAGCTGGCAGGAGAGCTTTCCTTCGGCCACATAGAACTGGAACAGGCAATGGCAAGGCGGAAGGGCCATCTTGTCAACCTCTCCGGGATTCCAGGCGGTGACGAGCATTCGCCTTGAATCAGGATTGTTCTTGATCATATTCACGACTTGGCTCAGCTGGTCGATCGAGCGGCCGTCAGGAGCCGGCCAGGAGCGCCACTGGTGGCCATAGACAGGACCAAGATCGCCGTTCTCGTCGGCCCATTCGTCCCAGATGGAGACACCGTGGTCCTTGAGGTACTTGATGTTGGTGTCGCCGGCTATGAACCAAAGGAGTTCGTAGATGATGGATTTGAGGTGAACCTTTTTGGTGGTCAGAAGCGGGAAACCTTTCGAGAGGTCGAAGCGCATCTGGTAGCCGAAGACGCTTTTGGTGCCTACGCCGGTGCGGTCATGCTTGACCACACCATCGTTCATTATATGACGCAGAAGATCCTGATACTGTTTCATTTGTGAATATTCAAAATTGCAATGGTTATTTCGGTCACTTTGGCAGGCTCGGTGACCGAAGCGTGTATGGCTCAGAGACCGGCTTCCTATTTCCTGACCGAGAACGCCCAGATGATGGCCTCGCTGAAGGTCTCGCCCGGACGAAGCACGGTCGTAGGGAACTCAGGCTTGTTAGGCGAATCCGGACAGTGCTGGCACTCGATGGCAACACCTTCATAATCGTGGTAGCCACGTCCGCACTTGCCTGCCGGGCAGCCCTCAAGCCAGTTGCCGGTGTAAATCTGGACGGCTGGCTGGGTGGTCAGAACCTCAAGCTGACGGCCGCTCTCCGGAGAGTACAGCTGAGCCGCCGTCTGAAGCTGACCAGCCTCATAGTCGTTGATCATGAAGCAGTTGTCATACCCCTTACCATAGTTGAGAGCCGGGAAGTCAGCCTTGATCTCCTCACCGATTTTCTTGAACTCCCTGAAATCCATAGGTGTACCTGCAACCGGGTCTGGCTCTCCTACAGGAATCAAGGTCTCGTCAGTCGGCAGATAGACCTCGGCGTTGAGTTTCAACTCGTGATCGAGGATATTCCCGTTCCCCTCGCCATTCAAATTGAAATAGGCGTGGTTGGTAAGGTTCACGACAGTTGCCTTGTCGGTCTGAGCCGTGAATGTCAACTTCAACGCGTTGTCCTCGCTCCACTCGTAGTGGGCGACAACCTTCAGATTGCCGGGATAACCTGCCTCACCGTCCTGCGAAAAGTACTGGAACTCAACGGCATCACCTTCGGCGCGGCTTTCCCAGACCTGATTCTGGAATCCTTCAGGGCCGCCGTGCAGATGGTTCGGGCCGTTGTTGACCGGCAATGAATATTCCACCCCGTCAAGCGTGAACTTTCCGAGGGCTATGCGGTTGGCGTAGCGTCCAGGGCACTTTCCGGCGCAAGGGCCGTCGGCGAAATAATCCTCCGGCTTGGTGTAGCCAAGAACCACATCGGCGATCTTTCCGTCTTTGTCCGGCACGGCGATCGACACGATTCCGGCACCTATGCTTGAAAGGCGAACGAACGCGCCACTTTCATTCTCAATAGTATAAAGGAATATCTCCTTTCCGTCAGGGGACGTACCCCAAAGTTCCTTGGTGATCTTCATATTCAGTGTTATTTTAGATTGTCAAGATATGGCAGGACATTCTCCACAGGAGCGTCCTTCATTATCACTTTCTTCTCGGAATCAAGCACATACAGTGACGGGATGGCCCGCACATTATAGGTGACATCGGAGCGGATTATGTAGCTCTGGTCGTAGCCGTTGTACCAATTCTTAGGATAGACCGAGGCATATTCACGCCATTTGTCCAACTCATCGTCTATGTAAACATTTACCACGGCAAGCCTTCCGGAGGCCACCAGATCAGCGATTTCCCCGTCCGAAGTCAGGCTCTCGATGATCTCCTTGCAGGCAGGACAGCCCGGATTGGTGAAGAACAGAAGGGTTGTCTCAGCCTTGACTCCGTAAAGAGTATGCCGCTTCCCACCCAAATCGGTGAAGGTAAAGTCAGCCGCAGGCGATCCTATCATATTCAGAGAACACATCTGGGCGTCGTGGTCGTAGGCTGGCTTCATATCGGGGTCAACATAGTCCGAGACGGCCAGACGGGAGACGTAAGGCAAGTAGAGATCCTCGTTCCTTACAGGCGAATTAGGGTCGTAGAGGTACTTAGGAACCATCTCCTCGAAAAACTCGAAGACATTCGTTGATGTGTCGGCGGCCTCGAATTTCTCCACCTTGTCGAAGAAACCGGCCATAGCCTTTCTGCCGAAATCTATGCCGCACCCCCTTTCCAGAAGGGTCACGTATGTCCCAAAAGCCTTTTCAACCTCATCCGCCGGCACACCGTTCACGATGCCCGAATCGCACGGATACGCTTTGGCCAGAAACTCATTCCAATAATTCGAGAGAACATATTCAGTCGCCTCCTCAGGTTCGGTGATCACCGCCGGCGGCTCAGGCATCGATGGGAAATGATGCGGCAGGAACGCGGTCGCCTTGCTGTTTCCGCGCCCTCCGCAACCCACCATCATCAAGGCGCAAAGCATTATCAATGAATATGTCAGGAGATGTCTCATACTTTAATCGTTCTTTTCCAGCAGACTCTGGGAGATGTTGATGATGAAGTCACCCATCTTCTCAAGCTCCTGCACTATGTCGATGTAGAACACTCCTGTCTGGTAGTTGTAGCCTTCCTTCTCGATGTTGACGATGTGCTCCTCGCGCAGGC
>OJAR01000513.1_pt1 | contig 12153 bp, 10 predicted proteins | sample 1589431 | NCBI WGS metagenome assembly OJAR01 (sample SAMN03283242) | human gut metagenome | biome: human-associated habitat; material: feces | host: Homo sapiens | place: Peru | collected 2012 | reverse complement strand
AGTCAAAAGGCCATTGACCGTGCATTAACCAAAGAAGCAGCCGAGTTCGAACGACGCTGCCACGAGGGAGAAGTCACCTCCCGCGCAGAGCAAAAAGAAAACGACCTCCGGCAAAAACAGGAGATCGCTAAGATTCAAACTCTACGGCAATACGGCGAAAAAGTCTTTATGCCTGCCAAGACTGTGACCATGAGTGAAAACGGTCGATGCGCTTATCAGGGCAATCTCGACCACTGGATATACCCCACTCTGGGCGAGTTGAAAATGCCTGATATCACTGCCGCAGACATCAGCGCGCTGCTTTTGTCCATGCAGTCCGCAGGAAAGGCAAACGCCACCTGCGTCAAGGTCTACACGATCCTGCACAGCCTGTTCAAAATGGCTTACATGAGTGATGTGCTCTCTGTAAACCCGATGGACAGGGTAGGGCGACCCAAGCCCCGCAAGAGCGAGCGCAGAGACAAGCCCATAGAAGCCTATACCGCCTCAGAGCTTCAGCGCATCTTCTCTGCCATAGATACCGAGCCGCTCAAATGGCGCGTCCTTATGCGTCTGCTGATCGACACCGGCATACGCAGGGGCGAGTGCTGCGGCCTTCAATGGAAGGACATCGACTTCAGCGCGTGTACCGTAACGATCAGCGGCAACCTGTGCTATACCCCGCAAAAGGGTGTCTACTTGGATACTCCGAAAAGCGGAAAGGTGCGGACGATCGACGTCGACCCGGAGATCATCGGTCTGCTCCGTGAACTCAGGCTGGAACAGTCTAGGGAGGCGATCAGTCCGTTTGTATTCACGCAGTCGAACAGTCACGAACCCATGCATCCGCAGTCTCCGGCCCGCTATATGCAGAAGCTCTCCGCGAAGTGCGGCGTACCGGATCTACATCCGCACAAGCTGCGGCACACCTTCGCCAGCATCGCCATCACGAATGGGGCCGACGTGGCAAGCGTGTCCGAAAAGCTCGGCCACAGTGACAAGGCCATTACGCTCCGTATGTACACTCACGCAGATCAGGAAAGCATTCGTCGTGCCAGTCAAATTTTCAGAGATGCGCTGAAAAATTCCAATCAGGCATGAGCTGATCTTATCCGTCAAATTTTATCGGTATGGGTTTCTGTATGGGTTTTGCGTAAGCGAATTTTCCTACGGAAAAAAGTAAAAACCCGCTATCCCTTGCGGGACAACGGGTTTCCATGTCGGGTGTTGACAGAAAAGATGCAGGAGCAAAGTCTTGTGTCGCAAGGGTTTGCGGGCTTTTGAGGCTCGATTTTCCGTTTTGCAATTCGAACCCCCAGCATCTTGTGATGACGGATGAATGATCTGTAAATGTGCGCGTGAATCTGTAAATTAAGTATACGTGAAAATACATAAAACGTCAATTCCAATAGACCAATTTTACGAGCCTTTCATTTGAATATCCTTTGCGCTATCAATCGTCATGTTTGTTTCCTCCTGTTTTTTGTCTTGGGCGTAGCCTGCGTCAACACAATGGCATAACGTAGTCAGGAAAGCTATTCGTGAACCCGGACAAAGATTTATGCCTGAGCTTGTGAAAAACTTACTTAAATAGAAAGTGGAGACACATTAGCCAATCGCCAGTGCGCCTCCACTCATCATTTCAGTCGGATAATCTGATTATAGAGCATTACGAACTCTTTCTCTACCACCATGTTTTCGTGGTAGTGTCCGAAAAACCAGTATTGGAATCGGCATCGCTCTCGAACCTCATCGAGAAAGTCTGTCAGGGCATCCCGTTGGAACAACCCGCAGCTGAATGTGTCCTGAATGCTACTGGGGCAGCAGTGGGTGATGATGTAGTCCACGTCCCAACCTGTTTTGTCCAGCGCTTCTCTTGCGGTCCGGTATTCGTCCTCGCCGGGCAGTTCCTCTTTCCACCAGGAGCGGTGATTGACTCGGTAGAGAGCGCCTGCGGCGTTGAGCTGCCGCAGCTTTCGTTCATAGTCCGGATTATCCGGTTCCAGAATGCCGTCCCGGATATCGTGGCTGCTGGCGCCGCCCATGGTAAATATCCGCTTTCCGCAGATGTTATAAAGCTGGCCCCGCATCAGATGCAGGACGCTGGGGCGTATGGCCTGTACCAAGCCGCCGTGCCATTGGCTGATTGGATAGTTGCGGAGCAGATCATAGTTTTCATGGTTTCCGCTGACGAACAGCGTGGTAAAGGACCTGGTCTCCAGCCAGTCCAGCCACTGCTGCTCCGCATCGCCGCCATCCCAGACACCGCCGAAGTCTCCACAGATGATGAGGTAATCCTCTTTGGTCAGGTCACGTTGCTCATGGAATGCTGCAGGCAGGAGCCTGCTGAAATCACCGTGCGTATCACCGGTTATAAAAATGGCCATTTCTTTTCTCCCTTTTCTATTCATTCTACTTCCTGTTCCAGCACCACCTCCGAGTCTCGGAAGTGGATGTGGATGGTTTCCGCATCCTCCACCGTGATCTTTTGGATGACCTGCCGGACGAGCTCATTGTCAAATTCCGTGTAGCCCGCGGCGCATTCCATGATACTGTCCCACATCTGCCGGCGTCTGGCAGCCTGTTCCTCCAGATCTACCTCTGCCTGCTGCGCGTCTGCGATCTGCGCCTTAAGGGATTCCTTCTCATCCGTCAGCGCTTTCATTCTGGCATTCAGCTCGGTATCGGCCATGTTGACGAGCAGCCGATCCAGCACATCGCTTTGCTCCCGGCTCACCGCATCCATACGCTTCTTCAGCTGCAGCAGCCGTGCACCAGCCTGAGATAACGCCTGTTTTGCTTCCTCCGCCATGGCCAGCACATCGGGGCAGACCTCCTGCCGGATGGCGGCGTACTCGTTCATGGCCGCGAGGATGGCGCTGTGCAGCTTGCCTTCATCCAGTGTCGGAGAGTGCTGGCAGTATTTTGTACCGAACTCCAGCCGGGAGACACAGCGCCACACGATGCGCTTTTTCCCATTTCTGGCCCATGTGACCCGCTTGTAGGGGGAGCCACACTCGCCGCACACCAACAATTCTGTCAGAGCGTATTTGCCGGAGTATTTCCCAAGTTCCGTTTTTCCGCTCTTTTGCAGCACCTTCCGTTTGCTGGACCGGCGCGTCATCTCCTGCTGCACCTGATTGAACAGGTCCCTTGAGACAATGGCCGGATGGCTGTTCTCCACATAGTACATCGTGCGTTCACCACGGTTCTTTTTGACCTTTTTGTTGATGCAGTCCGTCACATAGGTTTTCTGCAGCAGGGCGTCTCCAATGTACTTTTCATTGGTCAGGATATTGTGGATGATGGAGGGAGACCAGCGCTCTACACCCTGTGCGGTGGGAACACCGTCCTCGTCCAGCTCCCGCTTGATCTGTCCCAGGGTGCAGCCGTCCAGATACCTGTGGTAAATGCGGCGGATGATCTCCGCTTCCTCCGGTACGATCTCCGGCTGTCCGTCCGCCCCCTTCCGATATCCCAGCATCTTTTTGTACTGGAAGGTGACCTTTCCCGCCTCCGCGCTCTTCTGCTTTCCCCATGCGACATTCTTGCTGAGAGACTCGGATTCCGCCTGGGCGAAGCCGCTGAACAGGGTGATGAGAAATTCGCTGGATTCCGTGAGGGTGTTGATGTTTTCCTTCTCGAAGTACACCCCAATGCCGTTTGCTTTCAGGAGCCGCACCGTATCCAGACAATCCACCGTGTTTCTGGCAAAGCGGGAGAGGGACTTGGTGATGATGAGGTCGATGTGTCCCCGCTTGCAGGCGGTGATCATCTTGTTGAACTGCGTCCGTTTTTTCAGGCTGGTGCCGGAGATGCCCTCATCGGCATAGATCCCTGCCATCTCCCAGTCCGGGCTGTCCTGGATCTTCTGGGTGTAGTAGGTCTTTTGCGCCTCATAGCTGTTGAGCTGCTCTTCGCTGTCCGTCGAGACGCGGCAGTAGGCCGCTACGCGCATTTTTCCGTCATGGTCTCTGTGCAGTTCTTCCGGTTTTCTGGTTGCGGGGATCACCCGCACCCGCCGCTCTAAGGTGGCTGCTGTCGCTCCCATGGATCATTCATCCTTTCCTGTCGCTTTTTTATCCGTAAATATAAGAGTTACTTCGGTATCCTGTGAGATGGTGATATGGGAAACCGCTCGTTGGAAGCGTCTCCAATCCGCCTCTGTCAGACTATCTGACGGCTCAGATTCGGCAGACGGCTCTGGACAGCAGGCATACCGCGCTGCCGCACCCTGCAGGATCAGCGCCATCACCGCTTCCGGCGAGTCTGGCTGCTCCAGCCCCCGGTTGATGGCATTGTCCAGCCGCATGACCTCCGCAGAGGGCGTGTAGGCGGTGCAGCTGGGCTGTTCATGGTCCCGGAACTGACGGACGATCCCATTTACCGTCGCATCCATGTCCATGACCGCGGTATTCCCACAGCCTTCGCATCTCAGATACAGCTTGCCGCTATTCTGCCAGCCGCCGCCCAGCCGGGTCATCTTCCCGCCGCAGGTGCAGCGGAAGTATGGAGTCAACCGCGCAATGGCAGGCTTCTCTCCGTGGGACTGCTTCCTGGCATTCTTTTCCGCCGTCTTTTCCTGCGCCGCTTGGAAAATATCCGCTTCCACCAGTATGGGGTATCCCTCCTTACCGGTGTAACGGGGATTTTCCAAAAGGCGCTTTACCTTATGCTTGTTCCAGAGCGGCACTTCCCGGCAATACGGAATACTCTGCCGGTTCAAGGCGTCCGAGATGGCCTGATAGGAAGCCCCGGCGTTGTAGAGCGTAAAGACCATACTGACGGTCCGCTGCTCCTCCGGCACGATCTCCAACGCACCGTTTCGGATCTGATACCCGTATAACACCTTGCGGTTGATCATCTTGCCGCCACCTCCCATTGTTCTGTCAGCTCCAAGCCTCCGTAAAGCCGGAAGCGGATACGGTTTTGAGACTCTGCAATGATCTTCTCCACCAGATGTTCGAACAGCTCTTCATCGAAGCCGTCCAGCCGTTCCGGTCCGTTGAGAAGCGTCTGCTCCACCTTGCGGAGCGCGTCCATCGTTTCGTCTATCGCTTCGTTCTCTGTCAGCCTGCGCCGTTCTCCACGAAGCTGCGCCAGTCTGGCGCTGATGGCATTCATGCGGGCGGCGCAGATATCCGCATCCAGCAAGCCATTGGCCCGCAGAGTGCTGATCTTATGGCTTTCTTCTGTTGCTTCCGCGATGGCCCGGTTGATGGCCAGCACCTGCGGATGATTCTGCCGCAGGATCGTGTCCAGCGTGTTCAGCTGCCGGAGGGCCGGGGCCAGAATGATGTCCGCGTTGCTTTTGAGCCTGTGGTACATCCGCAGGAAGGCGGCATGGATCTCCGCTTCCGGGATGCGTCCTACAGGGCAGTCCGCGGCGTGGCGGTCGTGGGTTCGGCAGACCCATGTCACATATCCGCTCTGGCTGCTTCGGCGCTGAAACACCGTCCCGCAGTTCCCGCAAACGATTTTTAAGGCAAGAGGGCTTTTTTCTCTGCGCTTTTTCTCTTTCTGCGCTTTCTTTTGCAGCAGCGCCTGCACCCGCTCAAAGGTATCCCGGTCGATGATAGCTGGATGGGAGTTCTCCGTGTAGTATTGCAGGCGTTCCCCGTGATTTCGTTTCTGCACGAAGGGGAAGCCGCAGCTGTAGGATTTCTGGCTCAGAGCGTCTCCAATGTACTTTTCATTGGTCAGCAGGTATCGAACCCCCGTTTCTCTCCAGCATTCCGCGCCGGACTGGGAGGGGATGCCTTTCGCCGTCAGCTGCTCCGCGATCCATCCGGAGCTGCGCCCCTTGAGGTATGCGTCGAAGATCCAGCGCACCGTGGCGGCTTCCTCCGGGACGATCTCAAGATCTTTCTTATTTACGATTCGGTATCCGTAAGGGGCGGTGCAGGTGATAAATTCCCCACGCTCCATCCGCCGCTGATAGCTCATCTTCTGATTGGCGGAGATGGAGATGGATTCTTGCTGGGCAAGAGAACCGGAAACGCTCACCATCAGTTCGGTGGTGAGCGTTTTCGTGTCGATATTTTCTTTTTCAAACCGGACGCTGACGCCCATGGTGGATAACTCCCGCAGGGCGGACAGGCAGTCTCTGGTATTCCGGGCGAAGCGGGATACGGACTTCACCAGAATTCGATTGATCTTACCCTTCCGGCAGTCCCGCATCATGCGGTTGAAGTCATCCCGCTGATCCATCCGGGTGCCGGTCAGCCCTTCGTCGGCATACACATCCACCAGCTCCCAGCCGTCATGCTGGGCGATCTCTTCCGTATAATTGCGGATCTGGGCGGCGTAGGAATGCAGCTGATCCTTGGAGTCCGAACTGACCCGGCAGTAGGCTGCCACCCGCAGATGTTCCGCTTCCCGCGTCTGCGGCGCGATGATTTTTACCTGTGCCATGTTTTTCACTTCCCTGTATCTTTTTTGTCAACACACAAGCTACCACACGATCCGCAGAATATCCAGCACTATTCCCAAACAGTCTGCGGGGAATATTTCTCTCTGGCCAGTCTCTTGGCGTAAGACAGTTCTTCCGCGCTCAGCAGGCCGATTTCCGCCAGATGCTCCAGCATCCTGACTGCCAGCCGATACTGCAATTCTTTCTTTGCGTCGATCATCTTTCTACCTCAAAATAGCTCTCCGGCTTTTTCTCCCGCAGAAACCTTGTCACTTCCCGCAGGCTGCCGGTCCTCCGCATTTCCGGCAATGCCTCACTCACAGCCTGGGCGTATCTGCGGCCACGGCAGGCCCGTTCATCCAGAATGGCGATGACGCAGGTATCGCTCTCCGTGCGGATGGCCCGTCCAAAGCCCTGACGCAGCTTGATCTGCATCTCCGGTACAGCTACCTCACGGATGAATGCGTGAAGGGAAGAATACTTCTCCAATTCCCGTTCCTTTCGTGCGTCTGGGTAGGCGAAAGGCAGGCGTGGGATGATCAGCAGAGATACACAGTCGCCGGGGAAATCAAAGCCCTCCCATGCCGCGCCGGTGGCCAGCAACACCGCTCCCGGCGTGTGCCGGAACTGTTCGATGATGTGGGGCGCGTTGCGGCCCAACGTCAGCAATGGGAATGGGAGAGATTCCTCCCGCAGCCGCTCCTTCACAGCCGACATGGCTGCGTAGGAGGTAAAGAGCACCAGCGCGTGACCGGAAGCTGCTTTGATGAGTCCGACGAGCTCGGCAGTCAGCTCATTAAAGTACACATCCGTATCCTCCACTCTCTGGCGGGGCGGGATTTGCGGAAGGTAGAGCAGGCAGTTGTTCCGGTAGTCAAAGGGGGATGGAGAAACGGATTCCATGACACGGTGTCCCTTCTCCAATCCTGCCTGCGTTTTGAAACGGCGGAAATCGCTGCCCACCGCCATGGTGCCGGAGGTCAGAACAAACGCCTGATCCGGCTGCCACAGGATCTTTTTTATTCGCTGCGTGATATCGCCGGCTGCGGCGCACAGCATGGCGCCGCCTGTGCTGACATCTTCGGCAGTGTAAAAAATCATATCTGTCTGGGAACTGGTGAACAGCTTGACCGCGTCCAGCACCGTATTCAGCTGGCGGCTTCCCAGCGGGGAGAGCAGGCTGCCGATCTGCCGCTGGATGATGGGCAGTGTGCAGGATGGCGCGGTCAGCAATCGCAAACAGGCTTCCACCGGCTCCGCTTCCTCTCTGGGCTGCGCCAGCTTGCGCAGCAAAGGACCTGTGCTGTCCTCCAGCATTTCTGCCGCCAGTAAGTACCGTTCCTCTTTTAGCTGAAGGATAAGGTTTCGTATCTCTTCGGCCGCCAACGTCACACCCAGCATCTGCTGTGCGGTTTCCGGGAGCTTATGGGCTTCATCCACGATGATGATGCTGTGCTCCGGGAAGATAGGGCGTTTTCCCTCACTGCGGTGGATGGCGTCTGCCACCAGCAGGTTATGATTGCAGATTTGAAACAAAAATTGATCTTTGTCGCAGGTCTTGAGGAACCGCTGATAGCGGCAGTCCCTCTGCTTGCAGTCGCAGACCTGCGGTACGCAGACACGCTCCCGGTCATAGCCGCTGAGATGAGAAACTCTGTCCATGTCCAGCGTTTCCCTAAGAGTCCGGAGCGCCGTCAGCGCTTCTGGATTTTTCTTTGCAGGATATACCTGACGCAGCCGCCTGTCCAGCCGCTCGTCGCAGACATAATGGCTTTTGCCTTTGCGGATGACCGCTTTCAGTGGCTTGGTAAGAATCCCGTCCGCCATTAGGACGCAGGACAGCAGCGGCAGATACTCCGTCAGCACCGCGTTTTGCAGCGCGATACTGGAAGTGGAAATGATGATAGGGCGGGCGATCTGCCCTGTCGGGAAAGCAGACGCTGCCGTGGCAGCCGCCAGATAAGCGTAGGTCTTGCCGATGCCCGTCCCGGCATCGCACAGGGCGATCCTCCCGTCCTGCATGGCTTCCAGCATCCGGTGACTCAATTGGATCTGCTCCGGTCGCTGCGCCATACCGTGGGCGGGAAGAAGGTCCTGAAAAATATGGTCGATCAGTTTATGGGCTTTCAGCCTGTTATCGTTGGTATTCATCCGATAATTTCCTCTTTTCCTGTCATGCTTTGTTTTCGTTTCCACCGTATTTGCAGCGCGCGCCCCGGTGGGAAAGGGGAACAATACGGACAAGGTCCGGCAAGACCTTCACGGGCGTATTTCCGGGATCTCTACTGCTTTCAATCCCGGAGCAGCCCAGCCTCTTCATGCTGGCCAGTGCATTGTGTCTCATTATCTGCCCGGACAGCGTCTCTGCGGGCGGCGCTGCCAACGCCGCCCCTGCGCAGGTAAAATCGCTCGCCGCGGGAAGCTGCAAGGCTTCCCACGGGTCGTGGCGCACACTGCGCGGATCGCTCTTCTGTCCGGGTGGTTATCCGTATTGCTGGTATGCAATTTTCAAGGAACAGCGAGGGGCATTCGGAGCCCCTCACTGTCCTCCCGAAAATTGCGTTCGGTGAATACCCTTATTTCGAGGAATTTTCAAAAAACTTTTTGAGATCCCGCAGGATGCGGTCTCTCCGCTTGATGACCGCCCGCTGGCTGACGCCCATTCTTTGGGCGTATTCCCGTGTAGACGCGCCGTCGAAGAACAGGGCGTTGATGAGTTCCCGGTCGGTATCCTTTAGTGACAGCAGCGCCAGCAAAAGGATCTGCTTCTGTTCTGCCAGATTCCGAAGATCCTCGCGCTCCAGTGCCTCAGTTTCGGCGCTGGGGGCCGTTTCTGCTCCGACATAGTCCGGCAAAAGCGCATCTTCCTCCATCTGCTCCAGAGAGAGCAGTTTTCCAAAGGACTGTTCCTCCGTGATATAGCGCTCCCTGCGGTCTGCCTGCGCATAGGCGAGGTAGACATCCTCCGGCACCTCTACGTCCATACCGTCTACAGTGATGATATTGGCGATGACTTCGCCACCTTCGCTTCGAACGCGCCGATAGTTGCGTTCTTCCTGCCATTTTTTCATGATTCATGACTCCAATCTCAGATTTTTTTGAAATGTCTGAGATTGGGTCACGGATATTTAGCGATATAGGGCTGCCAGCGTCTGCGCATTGTGTGCCTTTCCGCTTTTCAGCCGAAGAAAGGCGCAAAAAAAGAGCCTTACACATAGCTGAAAAGCTACTTGTAAGGCTCCTAACTCAATGTTCCCATATTCGATGATGGGTGGCTGGTGCGCTTGACGAAGTCATATCAATTGGATTTTTAATTTATGCCTGAACATATCCCATAAAGGGGATGGGCGTGTGGATCAGGGGGTGAGCATCCGGTGTCAGCACCGTGATGCCAATCTGTTCGCCGCACTTGGGGCATTTGGCGATCAGGTCAGGGTGTTCCGCTCTGTGCAGAGCAAACAGCCTGTACTGAGACTGCTCCGCACCGCTGGGGATATCCGCGATACGGCCCTTGCCGCACAGCGGACAGCGCAGGGAATTGGTTTTTGACATAGCGCCTCGCTTTCTCTGTTCTCTTTTTTGAGAACAGTACATGAAAATTTTTTACAGCAGGTTGTGGTTCTCCAACCGAATGCGCATGGCCTGTTTGGATACCTGAAAGATACCTGCCATATCCGTCACCAGCTGTTGGTTCGTCCGTCCGGAGCGCAGCTGATAGAAACAGCGCTTGACCTGCGGCAGCGGCAGCAGAAGGATAGAGCCCAGCAGGTTCGCCTGCACTTCTAATGTGTTGTCGCTCTCATCGCCGGAACGGAGCGCCGCGTTTTCGCCGGTCCCGCTGAACTGTTTCTTATGGAGCAGCCAGTGCCCCAGCTCATGGGCGCAGGTAAAGCGCAGCCGCCCGGTAGATGCTTCCTCTTCGCAGAGAGAGCAGTCGATGAGGATGGTGCCGCCCTTGACGGGAAGAAGGTCATAGCGGTGGTTTTCCCGGTCATAGATCGCTGTGAGACCGTCGTCAAAGATGGTCTCGCCCAAAACCCGCCCATTATTCCGCAGATATTGATACTCCAGCACCAGCCCCTGTGCCTCGATGATGTCCTCAATGGGAATGGCTGCGGGGGAACCGTAATAAAGTCTGGGGTCATAGGCGGTGATCACATCGCGGGCGATCCGCTCCAGCGCCTGTTCGCGGTAATATGCTTTTTTCATGCGTCTATTTCACCGCCCTCTTTGGATTTCTTTGCGCGCTGGGTGATCCGGTCGATAAATTCCTGCCACTCCTGGTCTGTGGCGTCTGCCTCCTTCGCCGTGCGGAGCGCGGCCCGGACGATCTCCCGATCCATGATGTAGTCCGGCAGGTCTGCGGATACCCGGTTGTTCTGAGACTTGGCGGCAAGATCCAGCATCTGCTCGGTTTCCACCTTGCTCAGATGCAGTTCCTGCTCCAACCGTTCCAAATATGCGCGCGTCGGCGCCGGTCTGCGGTCGTTCTCAATGTTGCTCAGATAGACTGGCGACAAGTCCAGCTTTGCCGCCAGCGTGCGCAGGGACAATCCGATAGATTGCCGTTTCTCTCGAACGAAGCTGCCGAATGTCTGTTCCAAGTAACTCACCTCCTATCCGTGTTCTCTTCTCTGGAAACACTGTAGCCTCAGTATAGCAAACATTCGTTCGATTGGCAAGACGTGAAAAAGATGGTGTTCCCCGCAAGGAACACCATCCAGAAGTTATTTCAGCCACGCTGCCATATCCTGCATTTCCTCCAGCACTGCTGCTGGGCTGACGATGCGAATCTTACCGCTAAAGGTAAAGACCCAACTGAAGAACGGAGGGCTTGGCGCGACCTCGACTGTGGCACGGAAATGCTGTTCATCTACAGTTTCCGTCCACACATTTTCACCGAAGCGGTCGATCACGCTGCGCATGACCTCATTATCGCACAGCAGCTCTACGGTACAGAGGTTGTCCGGGTACATTCCAAACACCTTGCGGACATACTCCGCCGGATCAAAGTCCGGTGTCTGGACTGCCGTATGTTCCAGCGGTTCGACTGCCGTCATGCGATCCACCCGAAATTGTGCAATCTTTCCGTGCTTTTCCGACCAGCCTACGGCATAATAGCAATCTCGGCTCCAGATAAGGGCATACGGGCTGAACTGATAGCGGTAGCCGTTATGCTTGAGTATCTTTTCTTTCTGCGGGGTGTATTCGTAATACTGAAAGGTGATCTGCCGTTTTTTCTGAATGGCGTTATGGATCTCATCCACGCTGTAATAGATGCACTCATTCTCCGGTTTGGCGGTGCCGTCCATATAAATATGCCGATCCAACTGGCGGGCATGAGATTCACTGGTGAGCTTACCCAACTTTTCAATAAGCCGCTCGCTCTTTTTGGCCGTAATAAAGCGGGAGGATTCTACCGCGTCCACCAGCAGCTTCAGCTCCGGCAGTTCAAACATCCTCTCACCCACGAAGTATCGATTCTGGGTGCTTTTGACGCAGACGATGTCCATACCGCTGCTTTGCAAGACTTCAATAGCGGAATATACGCTCTTGCGCCCTGCCTGAATGCCATGCTCCTGCCAGAAGGCAAGAATATCCGCCACAGAGGCCGGATGCTGGTCATCCGTATGCTCATACAGATACCGCTGTAATAGCAGCAGACCATATTGGGATTCATTTTTCACGTAGCAGTACTCCATTCAAATGGGAAAAGGCGCGGCGGCGATGCCGCCGCGCCTTTCGGTGCTTTGCTTGCGCGT
>OJAR01000512.1_pt1 | contig 12188 bp, 11 predicted proteins | sample 1589431 | NCBI WGS metagenome assembly OJAR01 (sample SAMN03283242) | human gut metagenome | biome: human-associated habitat; material: feces | host: Homo sapiens | place: Peru | collected 2012 | reverse complement strand
GCCGGCCTTATCGTTATCGGTGCAAATATTGATCTGGGTAGTGTCCGGCCGATGCTGCAGGTAGGTGTATAGCGCCTTGGGAGATACGCCGCCCAGAGAGATATAGTTCTCTGTGCGCTCTATTTCCGGCCGCAGGGAGAGGTAAGAGAGCAGGTCGATTTCGCTTTCAAATACATTGCAGCGGGGGCAATCCTGGTTTTCGATGCGGAAACGGTAGGCCTTAGAGCTGCCCCATGCATCAAAGCGGCGGAATTTACTGGCGCCGGAATTTTCGTCATAGCAACGGGCAAACTGGCTGACTACCACGCCGCCAAAGTCTGTGCCAACGAAGGTGACATTTTTATATTTATCAGTCTGGTAAATGATGCCCTGCTGCATCAGGCCACGCACCAGTTGTGCATCCAGCCCCCGCTCTTGCGTGAGGTAGTTGTAGGCGTCAAGATTTGATTTTGCCCGTGGCAGCGGCCGGAATCTGGGGTTTTTGACAGGCCGCTGCTGCTCCTGCGCCGACTGCTTCGCATAGGCAACATCTCTGTTGATAGCGTCCAGGACTGTTTTAGCGGCCTCCTGAAAGCTCATGCCATGGACATGGACAAAGTAGTCAATGGGGCTTTTGCTGCCCTCTGCCCGTGAAAACCAGTAGTAGCCCTTGCCGGGGGTCACCACCAGACTGTCGTGCGCCACAGCGCGCCACTGGCCGTCCTTCTTGACCAGCGGCTCTCCGGTGCGCTGGAGAATGTCAAACACATCCTGGCTGCGCGCCAGCTCTATGAGGTCGGCGGGGATATACTTGGTGTCCTGACGCTCCGGCTGCTGGATCTGCTGCTTTTCTTTGGTAAGCTCCTGTCCCTGCAGGAACTCGCCCTTTTCCATCAGGTAATTGGCAATGCTGTTGGCATCCTTGATGGCAACGAACAGCTCCTGCGGATCTTTTTCCAGTGCCTCGATCCAACTTTGGATATAGGCTTTGTGCAGGTCGAAATGATCGTCCATGGCCTTTTGGGACACCTCCAGCCCCAGCTCCTGCGAAACAAAGGCGCTGGCGATCTCCGCCCGCAGTTCCTCCCGTGCGTAATCCTCGCTGCCGAAGCGGTTCTCGATATGGCGGTTCAGTCGGCTTGGATGCCCGGTGGCGTGGCCGCACTCATGCAAAAAGGTTGAAATGTAGCTGTATGGATCGTCGAAGCTGCCCTCCGGAGGCAGCGTCACCATGTCGGCCATGGGGGAGTAGTAGGCACGGGTGCCTTGCTCCCGATAGGCCAGTTGCATATTCTCCAGCAGGGTGTCCCTCTGCCGGCGCAAATCGCCTATATCCGTCGCCTGCTGCTGCAGGGCAGGGATACCTTCGATCTGAGAAGCATTGAAGACAAGAGAGATATAACTGCGCAGTTGGAGCTTATCGGCTGTATCTGGATCATCCCGCGCCATGCGCTTGACCTCATCCCAGCTCAGCAGCTTTTTCTCCTCCGTGTCGTACATGGCCCAGTATTCTACTTGTGTAGCGTGTTCGCCTTTGCGGATCTTCCAGCCTTTCTCTTTGGCCTGCTGGAAGGTACACCAGCGAGGATCTGTGTAGCCCCGTTCGTCGGCCAGCATGGAGAGTCGAAGCGTGTTAACGCCTTTATAGCGCCTGCCGGAAACGGCGTTATAGGGGCGCCCCTGCGTCCAGCAGGCGCGCCACGGGATCCGATCCTCCTTCAGCGCAGCCAGGAACGCCTGCGCCAGCTCCTCACGGACTTTATTTGTCGCTGCCATGCGCCGTTACCTCCTTTCCATCCAGCGTAAAGGTACGACTTGCGGTCAGCTCCTGCGGCATCAGATCTTCCAGCGCTGCAGGGTCGGAGATCTCGATGCCATCCAGCAGGGTAGGCTTTTTTGTTTCGTTGTTCATGGGAATACTCCTTTCTGTTCAAATAAAAAAGAGACGGTGTGAACCGTCTCTTGGTGGGTGGGATATGAATTTCACCTTTTGAAATAGTAATTTTTCTTCAATTTAGCATACCCGCCCCGATGTATGACCACCAGATGCTCTCCCAGACTTTTCCAAGTGTTGGGATGGATAGCGTAGCCCTCCTGGGAGCTGGTAGAGGTGCTGTTTGCCCGACCGCCGGTGGTGGTGCTGACCTTATCATGATCTGCTTTTCCAACAAGGTCGGAAAAATAAGTTCTGGTCTCCGGATCGTTGCCGGAGAGCACCACAGTATAGGCGCAGTTGTCCAGGATCACCTTCCGCTCGTCCTTGCTGTAAACAAGATCAATGTCGGAGAGGGACTGGGTGAGAATGCAGATATTGGCTCCGTTTTTTCGGAACTTCCGCATGGGGCTGAGGATCTCCAGATGCCGCAGGCTGGCAAATTCATCCAGTGCCAGCAAGATCCGTTTGTCATGGCCGCGGTCATAAGGCCGCTGGCCGATATAGTCCAGCATCTGCGCCACCACAATATTGCAGAACAGGCCGTAAAACTCCTGCTTTTTGTCCGGCACCACCAGAAAGATATGGGACGACTCCAGATCCGACGGAGCCAGATACGGCTCGGCGGCGCTGGCAGGTCGGCGCAGGATCCGCTCCATTTTGCTGTAATCGGCAAAGAGCTTGATGTTTTCATCCAGTGTGGACTTGGCGCCGGCTATGTTCTTTTCATTCTCTTGCGCCAGCGTCTGGATATAGCCTATAGCCCGCTGATTTTCTTGGGCAGAAATTAGCTGAAACAAGCCCTTCGGGGAATTCATAAAAACCACCCGCATGATCTCGCAGAAATCAAGACCCCTGTCATAGAACGCCACGAAAGATGCCAGCAGGATCTTCCGTGCCGTCTCTATGAAGTAGCGCTCTGCACTCGTTGCTTTCGGCGCCAAGGGCAGAATGGAGAAGGTGAGCTGCTCCAGCAGCGCCCGACGCTCGTCAGGATCCTCCGCGCGGTCTATCTCGTCAAACACATTATAGATGACAGAGTGCTCCGGATCATCCGGCGAGAGAATGATCTTGTTCTCACAGGGGACATTTTTGGATATATCTCCGGAGATGTCAATGCAGAAAAACGATCCGCTCCATGCCCGAAGGGAGGGGATCAGCAGCGCTGAGGTCTTGCCTTCGCCGCTGCCGCCAAAAACGGCGATATGCCCCTCTGCATTACAGGGCAGATAGACTTTCTCCCCGCCCTTCCGGCCAAAGGTGAACCCGTCCGGCGTTTTGCCTGTCTTTAGACCGCTGCCTTTCAAGGTCTGCCGCACCTGTAAGCGCTGTCGGCTGCTGCCCGGAAGGCTGCGGCCACGGAGCAGGAGCCGACAGATCCCCACTGCAATGAGCAGGATCCCACCCAGGATGCAGAGCTTCCAGAGCAGGGTATCTATACTATCAAAAAAATTCATGCTATCCTCCTATTCCCAGCATGGCGCATATCTCCTGCCAGAGCTGCTGTAGATTTTGCAGCAGTTGCTCCCTTGTATTGTCATAGAGCAAGACCAGAATGGCTATGGCCATCAGCACAATGGACACGATACCAAACAGCACACGAACGACAGTCCCCAACGCCTCCAACAGCACCTGTGGTGTGCCCTTCTTTCGCACAATGACCGTGTGTTCCCGCTCTTCCTCTCGCTGCTTGGCGTCGTATAGCTGGCCGACAAAAGAGGTAAGAGTCCTGGTATCTTCCGCCACCTCGGCCTCAGCTGCCCGGATGTCTTCCCGGTCATCGTTGGCTGCGTAGTAGCCGGCGAGGATCTTTTCCAGCTGGTCTTTCTGCTCGCCCGGCGTCAATGCCACATTGATGATGTTCTTGATCTGCACGGCCAGCGCCGCCTTGACGATCTCGTTTTTGGGATTGCTGGTAGGCACCAGCAGGATGGGCGTTACCTGATTGGTGCGCCAGATCCGTTTAATAGTGCCTATAAGCTCCTCGCCGTCGTTATAATAGGCGTCGGTATCATAGATAATGGCATCAGCGCCCTGGGCGGCCAACAGGATGTCATTTTCCTGGCGTCGGATGTCCGGCGCTTCCGGCAGAAAGGTAACCTCTTGATGCAGACGCTGCTCCAGCGCCTCCGTCAGGTGTCCCAGTTTAATCTTATCGCCTACACAGAGGATCATTGGCCGACACCTCCCTCCTGCATCCGGGCAAGCAGCAGCTCCTCCTGCTCCAGCTGTGTCTGCAGCGCTTGCTGCTGCAGCACGATCTCCTCCAGCTCACTTTGGAGCCGGCTCTGCTTGTCTGCCATGGTGCGGATATTGGTATCGATCTCCTCCTGCTGCCGGGCTGTCATGCCGGCCTTGGATGCCTGCAGCGCCGCCAGCTTCTCATAGGCGAGCTGGATGTCGGCGTTCTTCTCCGTCTTCTGCTGCTCCAGCTTTTCTATGGATCCCTGATAGCCGGCAACTTTGCCCTCCACGGCGCGGATGCGGTACGCTGCATCGGAGCGATCTGTTAGGTGCTCTACACTGGCCATGGAGCGGTCATCCATGTAAATGGACTTACTGGTGCCGCCCACAGAAACGGTCATAGATACCTGCGCAAAGCTCCTGGCCACGCCGGCGACCCGCACCACCAGCAGGTCGCCCAGATCCCGATAGATCTTATAGCGGTAGCGGCTGTCGCCGCAGCGGAATTTGAAAGTGTACTCCGGCTCACGATCCAAAGACAGATCCTGCACATCGAAGATGATCTCAAAGGCTCTGTCTTTTTCCGCCCAGTCCCAGGAATCCAGCGTTAAAGTGTAATCGCCCAGCTCCAGCTCTGCGCCTATGGGGGAGATTTCTACATCCTTGTAATGCTTCGGCAAAAAAAGACCTGTTGAAAAGAAGATCAGGTTGCCCAGCAGGAAGATAATGCAGAATACCTGAAGGCCACGGACACCCTGCGGCCGTGCGGGCTTTTGCAGCTTTTTCAGCGCCGAATCAAACATCGTCCTCCACCTCCAAGTCCTCCTCCGGCTCGATATAAGGCCGATAAACGGCACGATCCGCCCGCAGCAGCACCACAATGGATTCCCAGTGCGTGCGGCCTTTGTTATAGCGGGACGGCAGCACCAGATAGATGGCGCAGCAGCCGGAAAAGATCATGTATGGAATAAACAGCAGATCATAGACAAAGCCCCGAAGCATATAGGCCAGCATGAGGTAGCCCACAATGCCATACAGGCTGCTGAGGTTTATATGCTTCGATACCCTTGTTTTGCTCTCGATCTGCGTGGTGACATTAGCGTTTGCCATCCTGATCCTCCTCCTTCTTCTTTTTGTCCTTTATCGGCTTTTCACCGGAATAGGAATGATAGGCCTGCTCCAGCTGCAAGGCTTTCTCGTAGTTTTTTACCTGATAGAGCTTGGCCTCGGCGGGTGGCTGGATAGCCCGATGTTTCCGCCCCCGCACGATGGCCGTCACCTGGCGGTTAAAGTCCTTGCGCTCCTCGGCAGACGATTCCGAGCTGGGGGTCAGGCGCTTCACCGCAGCGGAGAAAGCCGGATTCGATACCCTACGGGGCGGTTGCTGTTTTTCAGCAGGTACATCATCCATAAAATCAGGGGAGAATGAATGAGGCGTCTGCTGCCCAGCCGCCATAGCCGCAGCGGCTCCGGCTGATGCGGAGGTAAATGCTGCGCTTTCCGCTCCGCCTGCGGATGCTTGCTGCTTTGTCTCAGCTTGTTGCTGCTGCGTCTGCTGCTCCGATGCGGTCTGCTGCCGTGCAGCAGGATCGGATTTTTCGCTTTGGAATTTCTGATGCACCTTCTTGCCGAATTGCTCGCCGGTGGAGCCTTTCGCCTGACGCTGCCGGACGGTGGTGCCGGTGGCCGCTGCCATAGCGGTATTTTTTACACCACGCACTGCCTTGCCGCCCAGTCTGGCAGCGGTGCGGCCTGCGGCCTTGCCGGCGCCGAAGATGGCCATGGCACGCCCCACAGAGGAGGAAAGCCCGGCATCCATGCCCAAAATGCGCTCTACCAGATTCGGGCCATCTATTACGGCGTAGGCAATGAATAGGGACACCAGCCCCTTGCCCAGCCCCGTAAGACCGAAGGAGGTAATAGCGCCCACCATGATCTCATAGAGCTTTACAGACAGGACGCACACGCACATGGTGATATAGGTATCTCGGACGAAAAGCAGCGTGTTCTTCAGCTTCTCTCCGCCGCCTATATCTGCGGCAAAAAGATAAGCCATGATCCGAGAAACCACCAGCTCATAGGCTATGCGGATATTTTTATAGCAAAGTGCCAGGAACAAAATGCACAGGGCACCCAGCTGCAGCAGGCAGCCCCAGAAGTCAAAGGAATATCGGTAGTAAAACTCGTTGCCGATGTTGGCCTTGGTGATACCGTCGTAGTTTTTCTGGGTCACATCCCCGTCTGCCGTATGGGCAAGGCGGAACTTCACCCGATTATTAAAGTTGGCCGACCAGCCGTACAGATCCTTGCCGTTTGATTTTGTGTACCAGTCTAAGGTTTCACTGAGATCAATGCCGTCCATATCATACTGATCCGCTATACCGGCTCCGTAGAGGATGCCCTTGCCGGCCTTATAATTCAGTGCGTTAATATCGCCCTGCAGGTCTACATTGACCAGATCGATAAGGTTACTGTTTACCAGCGTATAGGATTGGTTTTTCTGCTCGTCGCTGCCGAGGATCCCGTCCCGAAAGGAGATCACCAGATCATTGGCGGTGGAGAACAGGTAAGCCGAAGCGCTGACGGCCACTATACCCAGCAGGATATTTCGCAGCAGCGGCGGGTGCTTCTCCTGCTGCACCAGCAGCATAAGACCCAGCCCTGCACAGCAGAGCACGGTCAGCGCTGCCAGGACAGGCTTCAGCGTCTCCAATAGATCGTTGACCTGTGGATAGTTGGTGATGTCGATTAGGCCAAAAGTCTTCGTGTACAGCGTCTCCGCCACATTGGCCAGCTTACACACCAGCTTTGTGACGCCCCAGCCGATGCTGCGCAGGGCGTCTCTGATAATGCTTCTGTTCTCCAGCACGGCGCTGTTGTCCCGATACCACTGGAGGTCGTCCGCTTCGCTGCTGTCGTCTGCGGCATCTTTGACATAGGGATCGTCTGCCGTGGCCGCCGAGGCCGACGGCTCAGTTTCCGTCGCCCAAGCCGTCCCCATAGGCAGCAGGCACAGCAATGCCAGCAGCAGACACAGGACGCCCGTTTTCATCTTCATGCTCCATCCTCCTTTCACTATCTCCATGCCCAGCCGCCGTAGCCGTATACGCTGATCCACGCATCCACGGACTGCAGGTAGGGCACCTGACTGCCGGCCACATAGCCGTTGCCTACATAGATCCCCACATGGCCGGCATAGTGTCCGCAGGTATTGCAAAAGGCTCCGGCACGGTGGTTATTCTCGTAGAGCTTGCCGGTGGCCGGAATAATACCGGAGAAGATCAGGGCGCCTTTTGGTATAAGCCCCTCCTTTTGCGCCGAGAGCACACCGTGGTTATAGGCGCAGCAGGTGCCGTTGCAGGGCAGACCGGCTGCGGCGTATACATCGTAGACCCACAGCTCACAAAGTCCGGCATAGCCGCTGTAAAACGGATCCGGCTTCGAGGCCGCAATGCCGGCAGCTACTCGGCGGGAAAAATCCGTTTCTGTGTCGTCCACGCCTACATAGGTGGCCTTGCCAGGCACATTGCCGGCCGGATCCGCATTGCCGGCAGCAGCGCCGGTGCGCCGACCGCCGAAGGCGGCGGACAGATCCTCCGCAAATGCCCCCGCCGCCGTGACGACAAGCAGCAGGAGAAAGCCGCCTGCCAAAAAACCGGCGCTGCCCATAAGCAGCCATTTCTTTATTTTTTTCATTATCTACCTCCTGAAAAGAGGGTCGCCTCGTAGTCCTTGCTGAGCCAGACACGGAATTGCAGCGCTCCGGCTCCGGCAATGGAGAGGACATTTTCCCCCTGCTCCAGAAAGGGGATGCTCTCCACCTGCGAGAAGGTCATACCCTCCCCGAAGATCCTGCGGATATGCTCCTTGGCGCTGCTGTCCTGCTTGAACATGAATTTGTATTGGCACAGCTCAAAGAGGATGCGGATCTTATCCGCACCGGAAAAGTCGCCCTCCGGCATATAGTCTCGAACGCTTTGGGAGGCCAGCACGATGCCGGCGAAATACTTTCGGGCTTCCCTGAGATACCGGGTCACCATGTCCAATATCAGGGGCATGGAGGTATTCACCCAACGGTGGCTCTCGTCTATGAGTATGAGGCTCTTTGTGATGTCCTCGATGGCGTATTCTCCGCTTTCCCATTTCTCTTTTTCTGGGGCGCCTACGGCAATGGCGTTATCCCAGCACAATGACACCAGATTCTGCATCTGCGCCGTAAATACATTGCCCAGCTCCTTAATGGTGGAGATGTCAAAGGTGACGATCCGCTCTGCTGTAATGTCGGAGATGGTGGTGTGGCCGTCAAAGAGCCTGCCATAGTTATTGCAAAGATTCTCCACGGCGCCCAGAATGATATCAAGATTTTTTGCCCGCTCCACATGGATGGCGGTCTCTACCTCCGTTTCTGCCGTCCGATCCTGCTGCGCCACATAGGCGATGTAGCCCTGCAAAAACTCCCGAAACTGGGAGAGGGTGGGATAGTCCGCGGCGTCCCGACCTGTGACGGAGCCGGTGTCCGTAGGCACCAAGCCAAAGCCTGCGTAAAACTCCCGCAGATAGTTGGCCAACTCCTGCAGGAGCTGGTCACTCATAGAGGGATTGATGCAGCGGAAGAACGCCTGCAGCTTGGAGATATGCCGGGCATAGGAAGCATAGTCATCATCTCCGGAGCGCAGGATCTCCAACGGATTCAGCATCCCGTCTACGCCGGAGCAGCGGATGATCTTGCCGCCGAACTCCAGCGTAAGGGCGGAGAACTCGCCGGATACATCAAAGCAGCGGATGTTGTTCCCAATGCTGGCGTTTTGCTTGAACAGCTTTTTCAGCAGCGTAGACTTGCCGCTGCCCATATCGCCGCAGACGGCGGCATTATAATGTTTTCTCTTGACCGTTTTGGAAAAGAGATCGAACACCACGGCGCCGCCCATATCCGTAAAGCCCAGCAGCGCTCCCTGCTCATCCAGCAGATCACTGTAATCAAAAGGATAACCCTCCGCCAACTGCCGAGCCGTAAGGGACAGACCTTTCATGACCACGGGCTTGGCGTGGGTAACTGCAAAGGGTTCAAAAAGCGCCTGCCACTCCGTTTTCTGCTCTCCCAACAGGGTGGTAGTCTTATAGCCGGAGGCATCCAGATTGTCCAGCAGATCCTTTGTTTTCTCCTCCAGCTCCTGCAGCGTCCGTGCCTGCAGGAAAATGCGGAAATCGCAGAGTTTTATGACCTCGCCCATGCGCTCCAGCTCGTCGTAGAGCTGCTGCAGCTCTGCTTTGCGTTTTTCGGCGTCATAGAGATCGTTGTAATCCTTGGCGGCATAGGCGCGGGCACCTTCCTCGCCGATGGAGCGGTTAATGTTGCGCTTCGCCTCCGCCAGGTTTTTCGTGGCTACATCGAACGAACAGATGCAGCCGCTGACGGCGAAGATCCTCGTCAGCCAGTGCCTGTCCAGTGTGTTGGGCAGGCCGTAGATATGCAGGCAGCGGCAGTAACCGTCTCCCATGCGTATATAGGACGAGCCTGCAAATGTGATCCCGCCGTGGGGCTGGATCGGCGCAAAAAGTCGGGCGTCCAAAGCCGGCTCTTTCTTTGCTGTGGTTTTCTTTTTCATTCTTTGCCTCCCATATAATCAGCACCGACTACGAAATCGGCATCCGAATTCGGGTAAATATCAATAACGGTGTTCATGTTGGAAAGTTTTTCCAATACCTTGATTTTTCGGATCAGGTCTATATCCTCCACCAGCGGCCGGTAGCCTGTGGCGGCGTATTTTCGGATCATATCACGGTTTTTGCGGAATGTGTCTGCATCCTTGCCCCAAAAGGCAAGATAGAAATGCTGGGAGCTGATATTGGTTTCCGCCAGCTCCAGTTCACGGATCTGGCGATCCAGCCAGCGTATGCGTGCTTCGTCCTGTGCCAGCTGCCGATGGTGGCACAGGACTTCTTTCTGCCGTGCCAGCGACAGCGGAAATTTCATGCTTAAAAATTTCAGATCACAGCCTACGGTTTTCAGGATTTTTGTAAACTGATAGATCTCTATTTCCAGCTCATCATCGGCAATGTTCTGCAGGTCTCGGGGAATGACCCTGAATATATCCATACAGGAGCCGTTTTCAAAAAGAAAAGCGCCTGCCGCCGAACTCCAGCAACGAACAGGGATGATGTCCAGGCAGGTCTTCACGGATTCTGTTTTTTTCATTTTCATACCTCCGCATTATGTAGTGGATAGGGGACGGAGCCGCAGCCCCGCCCCCCTATCATTTTGTTTAGGAAAACCAGCCCATGAGCATATTGCCCAGGGAGGTTGCGCCAAAGGCTATGGCGCAGCCGATGACAATGTTCTTCATGACTTCTTTGAATTTTGACCGCCCCTCAGCGCCTCCGGTAATAACGCCGATGCCCAGCACCACCAGTGCAAGGATCGTCAGCGCTGCCGCCAGCTGCTGCAATGCGGGTACGATCTCGTACAGTCCTCCGATCAATCCATCCATAATTACTCCTCACTTTCTTCGTCCTTGTTTTTCTTGTTCTTCTTTCTTAAAAACCATACAATACAGGCGGTGGCCAGTGCTGCCACCAGCATTCCGGCACCCACCTTCAGAATGGTTTCCAGCGTGCTATGGTAGGTATAAGTAGCCACGGCCTCCATCTCGTATACGCCGTTCGGGTACTGGCTGTCCGTGTAGATGATCTCCGCCGTGTACTCCGGCACCGCCTCATAGGTGGCCGTCCAGACGGGTGTTTCCCTCGTGCCGGTATAGATGGCCGTGCGGGTATAGCTGCCGTCCTCCTGTTGCCGGAAATCGCCGTCCCATCTGCCGCCTGACAGCGTATAGCTGCTGCCGTTCAACCCCAACTCGGCCTTGACGGTCTCTTCCCATCCATCCCAAATGGGCGCTGCACTATCCGTCAGCTCGATGGTTTGCCCGCCAAAGGCAAACAGAGCACTATACGGGTTGCTGGTTTGAAAGACGGCCGGCACCGTCAGTTCAGTGTGCTTTGTACCGACCGTCACAGCCTGCAGCGTATAGATTCTGCCATCCCGATCCAGCTCTGACGCTACGGCACCCTGACGGTCATATTCTTTCGTAATCGTCGCTGCCGGCGTTTCATGCCATACAGGTGTTGTGGCAACCAAACGCAGCGCAGTTCCGTCCACAGTTTCTGTGATCTCCCTGTCGTAGTCGGCCTTGTCAAAGACCTGCACCGCTTTTGTTGCCGTCACAGGATCCTCGTGGCCTGTGATCTCATAGCTCACATCCTTGAGCTTGTAGATTTTGCCGTCCACCGTCAATTCCTGCGGCACATCATACTTTAGATCCTCCTGGCTGGCCGCCACAAAAGGATAGTTTTTTATCACCATTTTGCCATCTGTGGCGGTTTTACTGTCTCCTGTCGCCCAAGCCATCTGCATCGTAGACAGCAGAAGCAGGCCGGCCAAGAGGTGTCTTTTAACTTCCATGGATTTCCCTCCTTAAAAAGTATTTTCGCGCAAAAGGAGAGGGCGTTTGCCCTCTCCTTTTTTGTGATAAGATTAATTCTGCTTTTTTCGTTTATGCAGCACAATAACCAGCAAGGCGGCAGCAGCGCACAGCAGCGCGATCACAGCAGCCCCGATCCCTACATCTCCGGTTTTTATGGATTCAATAAAGCTGGGCTTATCCTTGATGGTGATGATCCCGATGGCCGGCTCGATCTGCACCGTTTGCTCCTCGTCCAGCATATCTGCATGGTCAGCGATCTCTCGCCCGTCTTTGAAAAGATACTCAAAAATGACAAGCTCTTTGCTCCCCAGCAGCGTAGTGTCCAATGCAAAGGTTATCTCCACCGTGCCGGTTTCTTCGGTGGGCGTAAAGGAAATGGTTTTCATCAGCTCCTCGCCGTCCTGCGTCAGCACCGACCCAGTGGCTTTGTCCATGACTTTTGCAGTCAGTTGGTATTCTCGGCCAGGGATCAGATCCGCATACGCAACCACATCCTTCAGTTCGTATACACCGCCCGCCACAACGGACTTTTTTCCGTCCACGGTGGCCGTGGTATGTAGTTCCGGCACCCGCTCGTCCTCCATGGTGATGGTCTGCACCTCGGCGGTGTC
>OJAR01000511.1_pt1 | contig 12212 bp, 12 predicted proteins | sample 1589431 | NCBI WGS metagenome assembly OJAR01 (sample SAMN03283242) | human gut metagenome | biome: human-associated habitat; material: feces | host: Homo sapiens | place: Peru | collected 2012 | reverse complement strand
CCCCTGCCGATAGGCGCATAGAAAGGCAGGCTTGTCCGCGCGGTGAGCCTGCCTTTAGAAACGGAGGTGAAAACCTATGAACAGCGGCAACTGGATCATCGACAACATTATGAACGCGCTCAACGTATGGAACGCCAAGCTACAAGAGATATGGCTGCTTATCACCCAGTCCCCCGAGAGCTTCAAGGGCGGTGGGATATGGGATGTGATCGTAGATATAAACGGCGCGCTCAAAGCGATTGGCTATGGGCTGTTGGTACTGTTTTTTGTGGTGGGCGTCGTGAAAACCTGCGGCTCATTCACGGAGATAAAAAAGCCTGAACACGCCTTGAAGCTCTTTATCCGCTTTGCGCTTGCAAAGGCGGTGGTCGGCTACGGTTTGGATTTGATGATGGCACTGTTCCGCATCGTACAGGGCATTATTTCCACCACCATGAACACGGCGGGGCTTGCTGCGCAAACGGCGGTGACGATGCCCGCAGAAATGGAAGCGGCTATCCGAGAGCTTACGTTTTGGCAGTCTATCCCCGCATGGGCGGTGAGCCTTATCGGAAGCCTTGTCATTATCGTGCTGTCCTTTGTGATGATCATGAGCGTCTACGGGCGCTTTTTCAAGCTCTATCTTTACACGGCGATTGCTCCCATTCCCTTATCCTCCTTCGCCGGAGAGCCGTCCGCGAACATCGGCAAGAGCTTTCTCAAAAGCTATGCGGCAGTATGCCTGGAGGGGGCCATCATCGTGCTGGGATGTATTATTTTCAGCGTGTTTGCCTCAAACCAGCCTGCGGTGGATGCAGGCGCAAGCCCTGTCACGATGGTGTGGGCGTACATGGGCGAGTTGATCTTCAACCTGCTCGTGCTGACGGGCGCGGTAAAGATGGCTGACAGGGTGGTCAGAGAAATGTTTGGATTGTAAAAAGGAGCCTATATGGAAATACGAATCAACAAAGAAATCAGAAACTATACCGAAAGCATGTTTTTCGGGCTGAACGCAAGGCAATTTATCTTCTCGCTGTTGGCGATTGGCGTCGCGGTGGGCATCTACTTCGGTCTGCAAAATCACCTCGGCACGGAAACCGTGTCCTGGCTGTGTATCCTGGGCGCAGCGCCCTTTGCTGCCCTGGGCTTTCTCCGCTATAACGGTATGCCCGCAGAGAAGTGCATCGCGGCGTTTGTGCGCTCGGAGCTTCTCATGCCCAATCGGCTCACGTTCCATCCCACCAATCTCTACTATGGGATATTGCAGCCCATTATCAAAAAGCATGAGAAGGAGGTACAGAAGAACCATGATTAAAACCCTGCAAAACGTACTCCGGCAGGACAGGGAACGTTTCGTTGTGCCAAAGGGCGTACAGGACGTTATCCCAGTAAGCCGGATTTGGAGTGACGGCATCTTTAAGGCCGGCAGCGCATACACCAAGACCTTCAGGTTTTCAGACATCAACTATGCCATGCTCTCAAAGGAGGATACACAGACGTTGTTCCTCAAATACTGTGACCTCATCAACTCCTTTGAGTGCGGCTCGACCTATAAGCTCACCATAGCCCTCTCCCGCTACAATCAAAAGGCGCTTCGGGAATCGATACTCATGCCCATGCGGGGGGACGATATGGACCAATTTCGCAAGGAATCCAACGCACGGTTTATGGACGAAGCCATAGGCGCAGGCAATTTCCGGCATTTGCGCTATCTTACGGTAAGCGTCAGAAAGAACAGCATCAGGGACGCCCGTTCGTATTTCAACCGGGTGGGCAGCGAGCTGTCTGCATACCTTGCGCGGCTTGGCTCCCGTTGCGAGGCGCTGGACGCTTCGGAACGGCTGGAGCTGATCCATAGCTTCTTCAGGCCCGTGGAAGAGAGCACCTTCCACTTTGACGCGGCGGATATGGCGCGAAAGGGACATGACTTCAGGGACTACATCTCGCCAGACAGTTTTGAACTGGAAAAGGACTGTTTCAGGATAGGCGACCGCTGCGGGCGGGTGGTATTCCTTAGGGATTACGCCAACTACATCCGGGACGACATGATCACCGAGCTGTGCGACATCGGAGCCGGCATGACGCTTTCTCTCGACATCATCCCCATCCCTACGGATGAAGCCGTGCGGGAGGTGGAAAACCGGCTGCTGGGCGTAGAGACGAACATAGCCAACTGGCAGCGGCGGCAGAATCAGAACAACAACTTCTCGGCGGTCATTCCCTTTGATATGGAGGTGCAGCGCCGGGAAAGCAAGGATTTTCTCAACGACCTGACCAACCGTGACCAGCGCATGATGTTTGGCGTACTGACCATCGTCATTTCGGCAGACACCAAGGGGCAGCTCAACCGCTATACCGACGCTCTGTTCACCATTGGCCGGAAGCGGCTGTGCCAGTTCGCCACGCTGAAATATCAGCAGCTTGAGGGGCTGAACACCGTTTTGCCCTATGGTGTTCGTAAAATCGACGCTTTAAGAACCCTCACCACCGAAAGCGCCGCTGTGTTCATGCCCTTCCGTGTACAGGAGGTGTTTGACAAGGGCGGCATCTACTGTGGCAAGAACGCCATCAGCGGCAACATGATTGTGGTCAACAAATCCAATCTTATGAACGGCTCCTCTTTCCACTTCGGCATCCCGGGATCAGGCAAATCCTTCGGCTGCAAGGATGAGATGACGCAGCTTGCGCTCAATACCGACGATGATATCCTCGTCTGCGATCCCGAACGGGAGTATGGCTTCCTGCGGGATTTCGGGGCGGAGATCATCCACATCGCTGCGGGGAGCCCAGACCACATCAACGCCATGGACATGGTGGAAGGTTATTCAGACACGAAGAACCCCATTGCACAGAAATCCCAGTTCATCATGTCGCTGCTGGAGCAGCTTGACCAGACGCGGGAGCTTACCTCCATGGACAAGAGCATCATTGACCGCTGCACAGGCGATCTATACAAAAACTACCGCAATGGCGGGCCGCTGCCCACCTTGCCGGCATTGCGTGAATTGCTTCTTGCGCAGCCGGAGCCGGAAGCCCGGAATCTGGCGCTCTCGCTGGAGCTTTTCACCGAGGGCAGCCTGAACGCCTTTGCCTATCCCACCAACGCTGATACTCAGAGCCGCATTATCGTGTACGATATCCTCGACCTCGGTGAGCAGCTCAAGACCATGGGCCTGCTTGTCATAACGGATGCGATACTGAACCGCGTAACGGAAAACTGGAAAGCGGGCAGGCGCACCCACGTGTACCTTGACGAGTTCCATGTGGTCTACGAAAACCCGTACAGCAGCATGTTCTTCACTTCCGCGTGGCGCAGGTTCCGCAAGCGAAATGCTTTTCCGACGGGCATTACGCAGAATGTGGAGTATTTGCTTGATAACGTATCAGCACGCAGTATGCTTTCCAACTCCGAGTTCATAGTCATGCACAACCAGGCGGCCAGCGACAGGGAGAAGCTGGCCGCGCTGTTCAATATCTCCGAACAGCAGATGAACTACATCACCAACGCAGAAGCTGGACATGGCCTGATGAAGATCGGCAACGCCCTCGTGCCTTTCGTCAATCGCTTCCCCAAGAATACCGAACTTTATAGGCGGATGACAACGAAGCCTAATGAAAAGTTTGAATAGTGAGCCGACCATGTCCTTCGCCTTACAGCCCTCATGTTGAGGCAATCGCCGGTATGAATGATGTCAAGTTGTATGGTGGTGTACCTCCTTGCTTGTTTCATTGAAATGTTATCGGGTTTATTTGTAAACCTTTCAGTGAGACCGTTTGTTTTTCTCCCCTATTGGAGTATAATACTCATTGAAAAGTAGCATGATAATACCAGCAAGTTTTCAACGGAGGTCGGGCTGTGGAAATAAAACGGGATCGCTATTTGAAGAAAATCATCTCCCTTATGTGGGATTGTCAGGTAAAGGTGATTACTGGCATCCGCAGATGCGGCAAGTCCTATCTGCTTCGTAATCTGTTCAAGAGCTACCTTCTTGGCGAGGGCGTTGCAGAAGACCACATTCTGTCCTTTGAGCTGGATTTGGCCCGTGATATTCGCTATCGCAATCCGTTGGAGCTTGCGGCTCATGTCCGTGAGATCGTGGAACATAGCGCAGATGAATACTATCTCTTTGTAGACGAGATCCAGATGTCCGATGAAGTTCCGAATCCCTACAATCCGGATGGAAAGAAGATTACCTTCTACGACGCGCTCAACGATTTGAAGTCCTTGTCCAACTTAGACATTTATGTGACCGGAAGCAACTCCAAAATGCTGTCCTCTGATATACTGACCGAGTTCCGAGGGCGCAGCGATGAGATCCGTGTGCATCCGCTTTCCTTTGCCGAATACTACACGGCTGTTGGCGGAGATAAGCAGGACGCTTTTGATGAGTTTGCTTTCTATGGCGGTATGCCGCTGATCCTGTCCCGTCCCACAGATGCCGCGAAGATGGCTTATCTGAAATCGCTGTTTTCCGAGGTCTATCTGAAGGACATTGTAGAGCGGAAGAAGATCAAGCGTGAGGATGTGCTGTCTGCTATTCTTGATCTGCTGTGTTCGTCTATCGGCTCTCTGACCAACCCAACGAAGGTTGCTGCCGCCATCAACACAGTTCAGAAGCGCAGCGGTGAGAATGTCGTTGCCTTGAACACCGTGAAAGCCTATATGGATCACTTATCGGATTCCTTCCTCTTCACCGAATGCAAACGCTGGGATGTTAAGGGCAAAAGCTATTTTGACTATCCCAACAAATACTACTGTGAGGACATCGGACTGAGGAATGCCCGTATCGGCTTCCGTCAGCAGGAGATGACGCACATCATGGAGAACATCATTTTCAATGAGCTGATGATCCGTGAATGCTCCGTTGACATTGGCATCGTCTATGGCAATGAGAAAAATGCCAAAGGAAGAATTGTGCCGGTTGCGCGGGAAATTGACTTCATTGCAACATCCGGCGGCAGGAAGACCTACATTCAGTCTGCCTATGCGCTTGGAACGGAGGAAAAGGCAATCACCGAGAATAAGCCTTTTGCACTGACCGGCGATTCCTTCCCGAAGATTATCGTGCGTCATGACATTCGCAAGCGTTGGTATGATGACAACGGCATTCTCAATATCAGCGTCATCGACTTCCTGCTGGATGACACGCTTGTCTAAATCCGCTATGATACACAAAGAGCAGCTTAGTTAAAGCAAATAAAAGGCAGCACCCTTCTTGGGTGCTATTTTCTGTTCACAAGGAGGCCAAGCATTGAACCCCATCAAAACCAAACCACCAGACCGCGCTCCCCGCCTGATGACCGACGCCGCACGAGCCCCAAAGGAGCTTATGCGGCGTTCTTTTATCTCCGCAAAGGAGCAGGCAAAAGATGCCGCGGAGCGGCAACAACCACAGAGCGAACAGCCAGAACAATACGCCGAGGAGCGTGTGGAACGCACAGCCGACGATGCAGCCCACTACATCGGAGATGAACTGTTATACCGGGGGAAGCAGCTTGCCGGAAAAGCAAACGGCCTGCGAAAACAGCATAGAGAAGCGCAGCGGGGAACGGGGCAAAACCGTTCCTCTTTTCATTCCGAGAGCAACGCCGCAAGGCAAGGGCGAGATCGTGTACGGCAGACCGCGCAAAGCTCCCGCAGGGCGCAGCAGGCTTCACAACAGACCGTTAAGCAGAGCGCGAACACGGCTAAAACAGCTGCAAAAGGCACGGTCAAGACCGCACAGCGCAGCGTGAAAACGGCACAGCATACGTTAAAAACCGCTGAAAAGGCGGCCAAGACAACGCAACAGGCGACAAAGGCAGCGCAGAAAAGCGCACAGGCTGCCGCAAAAGCAACGCAAGTGACGGCGCGCACGGCACAGGCGGCAGCAAAAGCAGCTGCGGTGGCGGTAAAGGCGGCAGCAAAAACCACTGCTGCTATTGTCAAGGCTCTCATTGCGGCAGTAAAGTCGCTTATCGCTGCTATCGCAGCAGGAGGCTGGGTAGCTGTCGTTATCATTATCGCTGTAGTGCTTGTGATTGCTTTGCTTACCATGTTCGGTGTGTTTTCCGCCAACGAATCGGCAGACGGCAGCAAGCCTATGACCGAAGCCATAGAGAGTATCAATGCCTGGTTTCAAAGCGAGATGCAGAACAGAATAGCAGAGCTGTCCTCACAAAGCGGCGCGGACGTTGTGGAGGTCATCTATGAGGGCGATATGGAGGGTGCCGAAAGTTCGGTGCCGAATTGGGCTGACGTCGTGGGCGTTTACTCCATCAAAACCTCTATGGATGAAGAAAATCCCTCAGATATAACCATGGTGACGCCGGAGAACACCGAACGATTGCGCACCGTCTTTAATGACATGAATACGGTTTCTTACCGCACGGAAACGGAGACCGAAACCATTACCGTGACCGATGAATACGGCGCAATCGTGCTTGACGAGGACGGCGATCCCATGACCGAAACCAAAACTACGCTCTACATCTATGTGAACGTGTCGAGCATGGACTACCGCGACGGCGCGGAGCTGTATCACTTCAACAGAGATCAATACGAAATGCTTACAGAGCTGATGCGCCCCGATTATTACCCGCTCTTTGCGGAGCTGCTTGGTAATACCGTGGGAGACGGCGGTGAGTACGGCTTTGGCCCTGACATCAATCCCGATCTCCCGCCGAATGAATTGGGCGCGCAGATAGTGCAGGCGGCAAAAAAATATATTGGGCGAAGTTATTCGAGTATGGACTGTTCCGGCCTGGTGCGGGCGGCATACCGCGATTGTGGCTTATCCTCCATAAACGGCTTGACCTCCACGGGCATGGCGCAGAAGTGCCGCGACATGGGCGTACTGTTTACCGACGCAAGCCAGCTTCAGGCAGGCGACCTTATCTTTTTCGCCCGTAAGGATGCAAGCCGCGGTGAGGGCTATTGCACCGACCGTAGGCGTTGCGGCAGCGGCAGGTGCAAACGCTGGATGCAGATACATCATGTTGCCATATACATCAACGGCGAGTTCCTCATCGACAGCACAGGCGGCAGCAATAGCGTCCAGATACGAAAACATTGGGGCAAGAACGGCTCTGAATGGGAATGGGTATGCTTTGGCAGACCGACCACATAACCACGAAAGGAATATGAAAATGAATAGGCAGACCATCATAAGGGCGGCGGTACTTGCCGCCCTTTCCGTTACCGCTATCGTACTTGGCATTCTTGCTTTTGTTCCACGGGAGCAGGGAAACACATTTGTTGAACTTCAGATCGTAACAACGCCCAAGATCGTGCATATGGAGCTTGCGGCTCCTACGCCTTCCTCTGTCCCTGTTCCCGTCCCCGTGCCTGCGTCAATGCCGGAGGTTTCAGGAAGCCCCGCTCCCGCGCCACCGGCAACGCCTTCCCCAAAGCGGGAGGGCGAATGTTTCTTTACGCTAGATGTTCTGAACGATACCATCTCCATCGCATACGGCGTGGAAGAAGCAACGCTCAATAAGACACCGGGCTGGCTTCCGACCTCGGCGCTTCCCGGTGAAGAGGGTGTGTGCGTGGTCTATGGCCACCGCAACCGAAATCACCTAAAGGTGCTTGAAAAGGTTGAGCGCGGCGATATGATCACGGTTACGATGGATGGCATTGTCTACACCCATACCGTTTCGGACATCACAATTTACGAAAGTACCGACGATTTGCGGCTTCCTACTGTGGATGGCAAAGCGCTTGTGCTGGTGACATGCTATCCCTTCAGATATAGTGGGCATGCGCCGAGGAAATGCGTCGTGACGGCGCAGCTCATTGATTGAAAGCAAGCAATCTCTGGTTTGCACCTTTGCAACTTCGCCCAGGAATGATTACAGTGTGATACATAAGGTATTCGGGAAAGGAGCTTACAATGCTGTCTTTTGAAAACGTACTGGACTGTTTTGAACCGGTCATTCAGGCGGAAATCTGCGAAGTGCTGATAACTCGCCATGGATATGTGGTCATGGAGTGGGATGAAGATGAGCGGGAATGGTTCAACGTGACCCATTGCGATACGCCGGAGGCATTGCGGGATACGATCATCTCGGCATATGAAGGATATCTGCGTCTCATGCTTGTCCCGAATTTCCATGAGCCGACCGAAAAAGAAACGCGCATACTACAAGAAAGGAGCGCGGCTTTGCGGCTCCTTTGTGATGCACATGGCAAGATGACGGCTATCTGACGTCGGCCTGTTCCTTTTCGCGCAGCGCTTCCAGTACACTCAAAATGAATTGCAGGGACGCTTCGTCCGATACGTCCAGTAGACGTTCTATCTTTCCGCGTGTGGCGTCATGTGGCGTCTCATTCTTTGGGAAAACGACTCCATCCAAAGATATGTTCAAAATCTTTGCAAGCCCAAACAGTATTTCTATGGACGGCTTGCGATGGCCGCTTTCTATGTGCTTCACATGAGTTGGCGATACTTCCAGCATTTCGGCCAGCTCTTCCTGCGTAATCCTTTTGTTTTTGCGCTCGTTGCGGATAGCTTCCCGCAAGGCGGTCAATTCCTGCTCACAGTTCATATCTTTGCTCCTATATTTATTAGCTTAGCGTACCCATATTTGATTGAAAATTAGCTTTAAGTAACTTAAAATATCTCTTAAAGCTAACTTCGCGTGAAGCAAAAGAGCACGGCATGGCGCTTAATAACGCCGCATAAAACTAATGGGTCAGGAGATGATTGCCTTATGTGTGAAGAGAAATGGTTTGAGGAACTGCTGAGGGCGCTGGATGGTCATACAGCAGCTTCGTTTGCCGAAGCGGAGGAAGCCCTCTCACGAGGGTTTCGGCCCTTTGATGAGTTCATCGCTGAAGTGAATCAGGAATTTGTCCGACATAAAAGTGGAGAACAGCGGGACTGAAACACCCGCTGTTCTTTGCAAAATGATATATTTTGGAGATTTGTGACAGATTTTTCCTTTCTGGTGTGTCATAATAAATGTGTCAGTATGCTCAAGCGCTTCCATACAAAAATAAATGTGCTGCGAAAGATTTTTGCCGGCTACGGTGTCTATAAAGCAGATGATGTATTCCGGCGCGCGTACTGTTACTTATTCCTAACCTGCACAGGAGGGACTGCTTGGACGTCATCGAGTATTTTGAAAGGAACTATAAAAGTTTGCTGTTATGCGCGGTCATGATGATCAAAGATGTAGACAGGGCGCAGGATATTCTGCATAACGTAGCAGTTACCCTGCTTACAAAGCAGGATGAACTGAGGGACTTGAGGCATCCGGGCGCTTATGTAACGCAGTGTATATATCGCACAACACTGAATTACTTGCGAAAGGAATCCAGATCGGAGGCTTATGACCCTGTAGTTCTATCTGAAATATGCTGCCATCCCGATTCCGGTGTTGCATATGATTATGTGGAGTGGGTAATATCGATCGAAGCGTATTTACAAAAGTACAGCCCTGAAATGCGCCGGGTATTTATTGAACACTACCTTGATGGCGTGCCCATAGAAACTATCGCGAAAAAGTTGGGGCTAACGCCAAACGCTGTTTCATTGCGGCTCAAACGTATGCGCAATGCCTTAGCAAAAAATGCGCCTCATATGCTTCGGCATATCGATATTTTAACTCTGCTGTGAAAGGTATAAAGCAATGAGTAAAATAAGCGAAAAGATAATATGGTATAGAACGAAGAGGCTGGCCGCAGCGCATCCGTTCTTCCACAGGAAGAATGGATTGCTGTCCATGCGCGAGGCAAAAGCCCTGCTCCGAGGCAGGGAAATTCCTGACGGGCATGCAGTGCTTCGTCAGGCGAGAATCGAGCTTGGTATACCGGAGCCTGTCTCCGGCGCAGCGACATCGCCAGGAAAAACATTTTGCAACACCGTGATAAGAGGCCACTCTTTCTCTCTGCGCAAAGGATTGGTATGTCTGTCGGTGCTATTGATTGTATTTGGCTTTTTCACCATGGCGGAAGCAGGCGCTGCATTTGCAAAAGGCATCTACAATGTAATTGTCAGTGTATTTGACGGCTCTCTATTGTCCCGCAATGAAGGCACCACGGGGTATGTGAAACCAATCGATTTTGCGGCGCTCCCCGCAGAGTTTGAGAGCCTAGAGGCGGTTGCAGAAGCTACCGGGAGGCAGGTCGTAATTCCGGGCGGCAGTGACGACGTCCTGTTATCGTTCTCTGTGCACATAGTCGGCGATGATGCACTTGTTATAAGGAGCAAATATACCCGAACCGATGGAAAAAAATATGCTGTTGTGCAGTCCCTTTATAATGATTCTGCACTCTGGAGTGGGGCCAATAGCACAACGGAAGACAGCATAAATACAATAGAGCTGGCAATTGGGATTAAAGCATATTTGTCAACAATGGAGGACGGTACGGTGTATGCAGAAGCATTTGACACGGGGCATGATTTAAATATAAGCAGCACAATGTTATCCGTTGAAGAATTGAAAGAAGTTATAATGAACTTAAAATATGTGAGTTAAAACACAAACAGGCTGCCGTAACTGGCAGCCTGTTTTCATGTTTAATCTTTATTATTACGGAATCCATTTGCTGGAAGTTTCTGATGTTACGGAATAGCTCGTGCCATTTTTTGAAGAAGTATGCGTACCAGTAACCTTATAGTAGTGTCCGCCATCTACGGTTTTTGTTCCTGACGCATCTGCATAGTCAGTATTTCTTAGCTGGCTGGAAGCTCTCGCTACTTCATACCAGGTAGTTCCTCTCTGCTCCCAGAGAATCACCGTTATGCCGATGGTATCTTCTGCCTGCGCGGATTCGGAGTATCCGCTGAAAGATACCGAGCGCCCGGTGTTACTCATATAGCAACTGCCACCAGCCTGGCGGGTTGCGGCTAAAGCTGCGGTACAGATTGAAAGGCACATGATGAGTATGAGCACAAGGGAAAGTATTCTTTTCTTCATATAGAAGCCTCCTAAAATGTATTTGCGGTTGAACCGCTGTTTATATGACACCCCAACTTCAGGAAATCTTTCGCCAATTTCAAAAATATATTTTTATTTATTTTGGATTTTTATGACAGATTTACCCCATCCTCAGGTGTCTATATAGCAGAGATTGCTGAATCTCAATTCAAAAGCCGTTTATAACCCGGCGGCCAGGGAGGGATGCCTATGATTGTCCACAAATAGGAAAAGTCCTTGTAAACCTGAGTTTGGCACTCTATCGCCGTGAGGCGATGCGATTCACAAGGACTTGCTCAGAAGTATAGCATTCATTTCTGAACAATTCAACGGATTTGAAAGGGGTCTATCATGAAGAAGAGAAGAACCATTACACTGGCAATCTGCTTGGCGTTGGTGTTTGCGTTTGCGGCGAATGCTTTGGCAGCGACCGACTCTTTCTCATTTAGAGGCAGTTGCACGAAAACTTTTATCACTTCTGGCACTCTATCGAAGGGTGATTCGGGAACCTGGTCGCAGTTCCGTGTCACCCCCAATGAACTGTACTATACTGGCTCTCCGTCCTATAGCTATGCATACGCAAGACCGCAAGGCCCGGATGGCACGTTGTATGCGTCCAAAAAAACAGTATCCCTTGGGACAACCACTTACTATACGCCAAATAATTCGGGAGCCGCTGCAAGCAGTGTGAAGGTTAAGTTTTACAATACGAATTATGAATTAAACAATTCGTCATCTTGTACGCTGACCATCGGCGGAACTATATCGGGCACTTACGCATAATGCGCTCAGAGGGCTGGGAAGACAAGATTGCGAGGCTTTCCAGCCCTAAACACCATACTGCGCTAACGTTTTAAGTTCTACGCTTTGTTGAGTTTGGAGGAGGAGCCCCTGTGGCAAAACGTATTGTACTATTTGTAACAATAATTGTGTTAGTATTTCTTTTTGGGTGCAAATCAATATCCGAACCAGCAAAACTAACAAGCCGTATGCTTGATGAAACCGCATGCGGGCCTTCGGTAGCATGTTATGACTATGCTGTTCCAGAGTTTTGGCATGAAAACCTATATTTAGCTGGCCAACAGGTCATAGTAAACGCTCTAGTCGAAACTCCAAATACAAGGAGGTTTCCACTATTTACAATTCAAAAATCAGTTTTTGACGCACAACGCAGCATCAGCATACTTAAATCAATTTTTGGAGAAAGCATTGAGTTGAGACAAGAAATCTACAGCGTAAAAGAAATTGAAACAGACTTGAAAAATATAGAAAAAGGGGAATACTGCGGAATTAGTGAAAGCACTGGAAAGCAAATCTGGCTTCCTTAT
>OJAR01000508.1_pt1 | contig 12222 bp, 5 predicted proteins | sample 1589431 | NCBI WGS metagenome assembly OJAR01 (sample SAMN03283242) | human gut metagenome | biome: human-associated habitat; material: feces | host: Homo sapiens | place: Peru | collected 2012 | reverse complement strand
TGGGAGACTTTGATTAGTCTTCTACTTGGCGAAGTTTTTGAACGTAAACAGCCTTAGCCATTTTCTTACGGTTGATTACAGATGGCTTGTCGAATTGTTGACGGGCACGAAGTTCTTTTACGATACCGGTCTTTTCGTATTTACGTTTGAATTTCTTAAGGGCGCGTTCGATGTTTTCGCCTTCTTTTACTGGAACTACGATCATAATTCTAAAAGTTTTAAATTGTTGTTGTTATATTGATTTGTTATTAATATTCACTTGTAGTTCGACGCGCTAAAGTGTGCGTCGCTACAAATAACGGACACTGGTGCATAAAGCGCCTTTCAGCCGTGGGGGTAAAAAGCACGATGCCTTCCACCTCGTATATATATAAATTTAGTATTGATTTTCCGCTTAGGATATATTTCACCGACCACTGCGCCCCTCTCATATCGAGTGGCTTCAGCACGATGCAGGCATTGCGGAAATAGCCTGTAATCAGATGGTTATATGTAATTTATCTGTATCTCTGACGGGTTTAAGAATCAACCTCCTTTCAGTTTTCGGGTGCAAATTTAGTGAAAATATTTGAATTACAATCAATTTGCACTAAAAAAAGCGCATTTTGTGGTGCTGAGTAATTTTTTTTGTAAATTTGTGGCGATGAAGATGCGTGCGTGGATATTCGCAGCCTGTTGGGCGGTTGGTGCTTTGGGCGGTTTTGCCCAGAGCGACACCACATTTCGCTTTCAGCCCATTGTTCCGATGTCGATAGCGTCGAAGATAATTCCCTCGCCGCAGATTTCCATCATCACGCCCAATATCGTGGCACCGAAACTGAACAACTACACGCCACCCGAACCGCTCAAACTCGACTACAAATTCTCCCAACTCTCCGACAGCCTCAAATCCACACCCGAATTGAGTGTGAAACCACAAGTGTATCGTGCCACCAGTGAGTTCGATTTCAGGGGAAATCCCTTCAGTCGCGACTGGAGCGCAGGAGGCGAGGTGCTGAGGCTCGACCAGAATTTGAGTTTGATTGCCAGTGGCAGCTACACCGCTTATCCTGCGTTGGGCAACATCGGCACAGGCAGCCTCGGACTGCAAGCCACGCCTATCGACCGCCTTACGCTCGGCGTGGGGGCTAACGTGGTGAAATACCACATGGGACGCTCGGCGTGGAACGATTTCGGACTGTATGTGAACGGCAGTTACCAACTCACCGATGCATTGAGCGTGAACGCATTCGGACAGTATTACTTCGACCAGCGATACCATTCGGTGGGTGGAATGGGGCTGATGCAAAATGCCGTGTATGGCGGAACGCTCGGCTATAAATTTTCCGACAGTTTCAGTTTGGCGGTGGGCGCGCAACGCTACTACGACGCATACACCCACACATGGAGAACCGTGCCCATCGTGGCACCTACATTCAAACTCTTTGGCGCGCCGTTGACGGTGGACGTGGGCGGCTTGATATATAATATTGTGGAAGCACTCATTTACAACAGTCGCGATTCCCATTCGGGCTACGCCATGCCGTCGGGAGGTCCGTCGGTCAATCCTGCCAGCCAGTTCAAAAGCCGACGCGCGCAGGGTGGCGACATTCGCTAACACATTCATTTTTCCAGAATATTTCTTTTTCCGCTTTCGTTGAGGGCGGTTTTTTTTGTGCATATTTGTAAATTTGTACAATATTTTTGGCGGTGTAAAATTTTCGATTTTACAGATGTTTTTGTTAAGGGTTTTAGAAAAAATGTGTGGTAATGTAAAATTAGTATCAAAAAAAGCGTGTTTTACTAATAATAATTAGTATCTTTGTTGGGTCGCATTAGTGTTTATTGCGATTTTTTTAGAAAATAATGGTTATTAACCACCATAAGATTATGAGATTTCTAAAAGTGAAAAAAATGCTCAAAGGAGCGATGGTGTTGCTGGGGCTACTGTGTGGCTATTGCAGCGCCAATGCTGTGGTGGCATGCCCCGACCCCTCGGTGGTGACTCAGCCCGATGGCTCCACCCTCACATTACTACTTCATGGCGATGAATGGTTTAGTTTCAGTACCACAGCCGACGGGTTTACCGTGGTGAAAGATGCCGATGACGGATATTACAAATATGCGGCACTTCAGAACAACGAGCTTGTGGCTGGCACAATAGTGGCTCACGATGCCAACATGCGCACGCCTGTGGAAAAGGCTGCCCTCGCCACCACCACACGCTACCTTGCCCCCGACGCAAAAACCGTGGCAGCCAAGCGCGCCAAACGCCGCCTGCACGGCAACACAGGGCGATACGACTATAAAAATTTCCGAGGATTGGTGATTTTGGTGGCGTATAACGATTGCCCATTCGTGTTCGACGACGCGCACACCTTATTTAATAACATGATTAACCAGAAAGACTACAAGGGCTTCATGAGCAACGCCCAATTCCCTGAATTAATTCCCTACACCGGTTCGGTACGCGACTACTTCTACAGCAGTTCGGCTGGCGAATTCGACCCAGCATTTGATGTGGTAGGCCCCGTGACCATCAACTATTCCCAATACGATGCACGCCAAGCCAACAATGCGCAAGCCTTGGTGGAAGCCGCACTCGACGCAGCCGATTCATTGGTGAACTATAAAGACTACGACCGCGACGGCGATGGCACCGTGGATATGGTGTTTTTCCTCTTTGCCGGTGGCGGCAGCAATTTTTCGGGCAACGATAGCCGACTGCTCTGGCCTCACGCCTCCACGGTGCTGTCGAAATCGCTCGATGGCGTGAAATTTGGCAGATACGCCTGTTCCACCGAACTTTACGGCCGTCCGCAGTCGAAAATCATCGACGGCATTGGCACCATTTGCCATGAGTTCAGCCATGTGCTGGGCATAGCCGACCTTTACGACACCGACGGCACAGGTAGCGGCGGCTCAAGCGTGACGCCGGGCAAATGGAGCCTGATGGCGCAAGGCAGCTACCTCAACCAGAGCCGCACCCCATGCACATACAGCGCCTACGAGCGTTATGCGGCAGGATTCTCAACCCCGGAGAAACTGAATAAGAAAGGCACCTACACCGTAAGCCCCATCACCTCCAGCAACAAGGGCTACAGACTTGACAGCAATACCGACAACGAATTTTTCCTGCTCGAAAGCCGAAAGCAAGAAGGCTGGGACACATATCTTCCTGGTGAGGGTATGCTGATTTGGCGTGTGGACTCGACCAACGCCGACGTGTGGGAATATAATAAGGTGAACTGCAATCCCAAGCACAGCTATTATCAGCTGCTACGTGCCACAGGCGGCACCACCGACTCTGATGCCGACCCATTCCCCGGAATAGGCAATGTGACCGCCATCGACAACACCACCTCGCCAAACCTCTGCTCATGGAATGGAAGAATGAGCGATTTCGGCATTTCCGAGATTGCACGCAGTGCCGATGGCTCGGTGAGCTTCAAACTCGCTGTGCAGCAATATGAAACCCAAGTTGAGGACTTCGAGGATGTGAAAGTGGACGGAAGCACCGTGAAGGGAAAATTCACCACTTGGACATTGAAAAACAATGCGAAAATAGCCGCCACCGCTGGTGAGAACGCTGGCAACGGACAGTATGCCTGCTCAATGCTTCGCAGTAGCGAACTGGTTAGCGACACCCTGGCGTGGGAAGTGAACGTATTCTCCTATCGCTTCTTCAACCCCACAAGTTTTACCAGCATTGTCCGCACCTATTATCGTCAGCCCGGTGCCACAGCATGGACCTCGCTGAAAGATGAGACAGGCGTGGAGACGGTGACCGTGAGAGCCGGTACAAATGTGAAACTGCTGTTCACCACCGTGATACCGAAAGGCTCGGAAGTGCGCATTTTGGAATATACGGGCAATCGCACCGCCCCCTGCTACGTCGACGACATCACCTTTGTGCGCCCCGTGGAAGATAAGACCATCGTGGGCGACCTCAATGGCGACGGCAACGTGGACGTGACCGACGTGACGATGCTCATCAACGCCATTTTGGGACAAATCCAAATTGAAGGTGGCGACCTCAATGGCGATGGCAATGTGGATGTGACCGATGTGACCTCAGAAATCAACATCGTGCTTGGAAGTCAGAACTAACAACAAATTTTTATATTAACTAATTTATTAACCAAATTCACATGAACATGAAGAAAGGACTAAAATCTTTATGGGGACTGCTGATAGCGATAGCTGTCACAGCCTTCAGCGCGCAAGCGCAAGATGTCGTTTCGCAAGCATGTGCTCCTGTTAATCAGGATGCTCCAGCTTCAGTCGTGAAAGCTGCGAAAGTGGAAGGCACAGCCACCTATCAGGCAGGCATCGCCACCCAATTCACACCTGTGACCGACTTTAAAGCTGCTGCTGCGGAAAAGGCTTCTTCAAGCAAGAGAGCCAAGCAAGCCCCTGCGAAGGTGACTTCTGTGAAGGCTCTTGAAGGTGAGTATGTGCTCACGGGCAAGTCGATGCTCACATCGGGCTACAATGGCGTATCGGTCACTGTGGCTGCTTTGGGAACCGACTCCATTGCCATCACCAACTTCTGGGCAAAGGGCTACAGCTCCGTGCTCAAGGCAAAAGTTGACGTTGCCACTGGTGCTATCACCGTACCTTATCAGGTAATGGGACAGCATGAGACTTATGGCGACGTGGTGTTTGCGAAAACCAATCTCTCCGACGGCTCACCAACAGATGGTGAGGCTGTGGCTGGTGTGGTTACCGCCGACGGTATTATTAAACTCACCGACGCGTGGGGCGCTTACGTGAAAGCAAAGCCCACCGACACTAAGTGGGCCTTCTTCTCTGTGGTGAAAAACACCGAACTTGAGAAGTGCAACGCAGTGTTCACCGGCAAGAAGCACACTGGAGGAGAAATTGAATCCTACGGCGTGGTGTTTAAACAGACAGCGGAGAATGTGGCTACAATCAAAAACTTGGGCGACTATGGACAAACTGTGAAAATCGACCTCAATCGCAACAAGACAGCCTCTATTCCATCGTCGCTGATGGCTTACAACTCTGAATACGGCGATTTTTACAGCTTCAACCTCACTTTCACCGAAACTGGTGCTAAAATTGAAGCTGCCGACGCTGTTACCACTGTGGCAACTGATTTGAAGTGCCTCAGTTGGAGTAATTGGGGTGTGGTGACTGGTACAACCAAGGGCAGTCGCTACCTTGTGGCAGCTTACGACTCTTGCGGTATCACCACTGGTGTGGATATTCAATATCCATCACTCAGCGTGACCGAATTTCAAGGTGAAGGTACTGAAGCAAGTCCTTATTTGATTAAGACTCGCGACGACCTTATCCTCCTTAGCGACAAGGTGGCTGAAATCACAGACCTTAATTGCACAACTCCTCCTTTGACCAATCCTTACTGCCGCGCATTCCTCGGCAAGTATTTCCGTATGGAAAACGACATTGATATGGGTGGCTATAAGTTCACTCCTATCGGTGCCGACTGGTCGCACATCTTCGCAGGCACATTCGATGGTGGCAACCACACCATCAAGGGCTTGTATGTGGATAGAACCGTTTCTTACGCAGCACTCTTCGGCCGTACCGACACCGTGGCTGTGATTAAGAACTTGAAGATGGAGAACGCAACCATCAACTGTGGCAACGCTTACGCAGCTGCTATCGTGGGTTGGGCTCTCGGTCCAATTGAAAACGTATCTGTTAAGAACTCAACCATCACCGCCACAAGCTATGGCGTGGGTGCTGTGGCTGGTATCTCTACCGGATTGACCAACGCACAGGTTGAGAATTGCGAAATCTCTGGCAACTATGGCTATACTGGTGGCGTGGCTGGCGAAGGTCACGGTCCAGTGGTGAACTGCTATGCCAAGAATGTGAAGATTCTCTCTGCTGCTATGAGCACCGCAACCCCTGGTTTGCCAGTGGGTGGTGTGATTGGTAACTTGTTCTTCACCACAATGGAAAACTGCTGGTTCGCTGGTACTATCGACGCAAGTTCACTCAGATCACAATATCAGACCGTAGGTGGTGTGGTAGGTTTCAACTCTGCCTCTACCATGAAGAACTGCTTTGCAGTAGGTACAATGAGCACTTACGCTTCAGGTCCTATTGTTGGTGGTGTGGTAGGTTACCTGCGCGGTGACATCGAGAACTGCTTCTTCAACGGCCGCATCGACGCAATGTCGTCACGCTCTTCAGGTGGTGCAGTAGGTCGCATCAACGCTTACCAAAGGGAAAGTGGTGACCCAATTACAGAATGTAAGATGACCAACGTTTACTCTGCTGGTAGCATCGTATCTGAAACTTATCAATATCAATCACAACCCAATGTTCAAAACAATGAAATCATTGGTGTGATTATGAAAGACTCTAAGCCTGTATTGACCAACGTTTACTTCGATAAGCAAATCGTAAACTTCACCAACTCTGAATACGGTGTTGACACCGAGCAACTGGTGGGTGCAGCAGGTCCTGCTGGCTTTGATTCAAAGGTTTGGACATTCGAGGCTGGCAAATATCCAGCTCTCACCGCGTTTAAAGACACCGAGGCATCAAAGCTCGCCACCATGGCAGTGGTAATGCCTAAGGGCGCAAGTTTCGACACCTTCACCAAGAAGGCTGTTGTGAACAAAGACGCTGCTGTGCAAGTGGGATTCCTCGATGGCGATGTGCTCAAAGCGCAAGGCCACTACGCAGGCATCAATGCCAACAATGAAATCATTCTGAACGAAAATAGCGAATTTGGTACCGATACCGTATTCTTCTATATTCCTTCAGAGAAATACATGCGCTACTATCGCTTCATGAAGGTGGCTCCAATTCCTTACGAAGGTGGTGGTGTGGAAAGCAATCCATTCCTCATCAAGACTAAGGCCGACCTCATTCTTCTCTCAAAACTCACTACCGAGAAGAAGCAACTCTTCGCTGGCGTTTACTTCAAGCTCGCAAACGATATCGACCTCGAATACGACCAGTCGTTCTTGGGTATTTGCTCAGACATGAGCGACGCTCACAACGCCTTTGAAGGTGTTCTCGATGGTGACGGACACTTCATCCACAAGATGAAATTCGACGCTGTGGCTTGGAAGACCGAAGGTACAGAAACCTCTTGGGGCACACTCAACACCAACGATTGCAAGTCGCACAAGGGTGTTGTAGGTCGCCTTGGCGCCGACGGTGTGGTGAAGAACATCAACGTGGCTGCTGACTGCGAACTCAACTTCTTCGCTACTTCAGCCGCTGTGGTTGCTTACAATAGTGGTTTGGTAGAAAACTGCCGCAACTATGCCGACATTCGTGCCGTATCGTGCTGGATTGGTGGTATTTCTGGTCAAAACACCAAGGAAGGTAAGATTAAGAACTGCTTCAACGCAGGTAACATCGTAGGCGGTTACGGACAGGTTGCAGGTATCGCAGGTGCTACTTACAGTGTGATTGAAAACTGTATGAACGTAGGCCGTATTGAGATCCGTCAGCTCGCAACCAACTTCGCAACCCAACTTCAGTCGGCAGGTGGTATCGCTGGTACTTCATCATCTGGCGGTAAGTTTGTGAACTGTGTGAACGCAGGTACAATTTCCGCTCAAAACAAGCGTGCAGGTGGTATCGTAGGTTACTGGGGCCCAATTTTGGAAACCACTACTGCCAGCTACTACCGCAACGATATGATCAACTGTGTGAACTTTGGCACAGTATTCTCAGGTGATGCCGCTACCAACGGTGCTATGGCTGGTGGTGAATCACAAAGTACATCTCAGGACATTCGTGGCAACTACTGGGATATCCAAATTCTCGACATTCCTGCTGATGCAAATGCCGACCATGAAGGCATGACTGGCGTGGCAACAAGCTTCCTCACCTCAGGCACCGCTCTTGAAGGCTTTGATACTGAAGTTTGGAAATTCGAGGCTGGCAAGTATCCAGTATTGAAACTCTTTGCCGACGACGAACGTGCTATTGAAGCTATCTCTTCTAAGCTCATCGTTTTCCCAGGCTTGACCTGTAAGAATCTTAGAGAGGACGCAACCGTGGTTAATGGCGTGGCAACTCTCGCTCAAGGCACCCACTTCAAGCTTGAAGGCAATGTGCTGAAGGGTATTCCTTCCACTCAAGAAGTGATTAAGGACACGCTGACCATCACCAACGGCAAGTTCTCTAAGATTATCGAAATCTCTGTACTTCCTATCTGCCCACTTCAGGGTACTGGTATACTTGATGACCCATGGCGCATCACCAATGCTCAAGAATGGAATGCTCTTGCCGACTTTATGGCAAGCACAGCCGACAACCTCAAGGGCACATACGTGGTGCTGACCAACGACATCGACTTCACTGGCGTGGAAGGCGGCATCAAGCCTCTCGGCTATGACGGTATCACTCCATTTGCAGGCAACTTCGACGGTAAGGGATTTGCAGTGAAAGGCTATACCTACAAGACCAGATTTGAAGGCGACGGTTCGCTCTTCTCAACTATCGCTCCTTATGGTGTGGTAAGCAACGTTACCGCTGCTGGCGAAACCCAAAGCGGTCTTGGCGGTCCTAAGGGCGTAACCAAGCTCGGTCGTCTTGGCGGCGTGGTAGGTAAACTCTATGGTAAGCTCTATAAGGTGAAGAACACCGGTAAGGTGACTGGTACCACTTCTTACATCGGTGGTGTGGCTGGTTATGTTTACCAAGGCGCTGTTCTTGAAGAAGTGAAGAATACTGGTGAGGTATCAACACCTTCTACTTATGTGGCTGGTATTGCAGCTTACGTGTATGAAGACACTGAATTTAAGAAATGTGTCAACACCGGTAAGATTACCTCTACTACAACTGCTGGCTATGCGGCAGGTATCGCAGCTTACGCATATCCTGCTAAGTTTGTGGAATGTGTGAACGAGGGCGAAATCAACTCTGGCTCAAGTGCCGGTATCTTGGCTAACTGTGGCGGTAAGTCTGGTGGCTATGTTTACACCTTCGACCGCTGTGAAAACAGTGGCGATATAATTGGTAACGCTAATATTGGTGGTATCACAGCTATCCAAGTGGCTACAGCTGGCAATAGCGTTTGCCACTATATCGGCTGTTTCAACCGTGGCGACATCACCGCTACAGCAACTAAGGCTGTTTCATCATCGTCGATGGGCGGTATCGCGGCGTTCTACTCTGCAGGTTCTATTTTCGATGGTTGTGCTAACTTTGGTTATGTGACCAACACCAAGAGCATTTATACAGGCGGTATCACTGGTAACTACAAATCGGTTCCAACCGAAGCTTATCCAGTGGTGTTCAAGAATTGTGCAAACTTTGGTAACGTGGCATCGGCGGCTCAGCAGATTGCAGGTATCGTGGCTTATGTGACCAAGGATACTTATATCGACAGCTGTGTCAACTATGGTTCAATCGAGCAAAGCTTCTGGGGCGCAGCAGGTATCTGCTACACCCTCGCAGGTAAAAACAGCTCAATCACCAACTGTATCAACTATGGTGATGTGACTGTGGCTCAATACAATGCAGGTGGCGTGGTTGGTAACAACAATAGCGAATCCTCAGTGTTTGAAGGCTGTGTGAATGTGGGTAAGATTTCTACCACTTCTACTGCCGATAAGAACAACTACGGTGTGGGCGGTATCGCAGGTAGCGCACAAGCCACTTTGAAGAACTGCTTCAACGCTGGTCCTATCGTAGGTAGAACACGCGTTGGTGGTATCGTAGGTTCGCCAAGCTATTACGCAAAGGTGGCTCGCACTCAACTTGTGAACTGCGTGAACGTGGGTCTTATCACTGCTGACGAAGGTTGCGGTGGTGCTCTCGTGGGTACCACGAAGGGCGAAGAAGAGAAGTATTGGGGCGACAACAACTCTTGCACCAACTCTTACTACCTCAACGACCTCTCGGCTAAGGGCGAAGGCGCAAGCTATGGCGACAACAACGTGATTGGTACAGGCGTGGGCGTTAAGGAACTCGTGGCTCTCGACCTCAACGAAGGTCAAGACACTCCTGCTTGGGTAAGAGCAGACAACTACTCTTATCAACTTCCAGTAATCGCAGCCGGCGATCCTCAAGTTCAGGCTCACGCTGCTGCTGTGGTTCTTGCAGAAGGCGACACTTACACAAATGTGACCAAGAACAAATTCAACGTCGGCACTGCCGAAAACTTGAAATGGGATGTTCCTGAAATGATTAAGGTCGATGGCAACGACGCTACCGTGACTTCTCCTATTCAGGGCGTGACAGTTACACTCTATGTGAAGCCTTATTTCTCAGCTTCAAAGAATGTTCCAGCTTACGTTGCTAAGGCTCCTGAAACTGAAGTGCAAGGTGTGCCTTGGATTCTGACCCTCAACGTTGAGGAGGCTACTGGCATCAACGACGTGAGCGGCAAGACCGTAGTGGGCGAAGCTTACTACACCGTAGGTGGCGCGAAGGTGGCTAAGCCTGAGGCAAACGATGGTCAAATCTACATCATCGTTCGCAAGTACAGCGATGGCTCAGTTAAGGCTCTCAAGCTCCGCAACTAATCCCTATCCCCGAAAACAACTAATGTTTTCCACATAACCCGTATGGGCGACCTCACTTGCAGGTCGTCCATATTCTTTTTATGAATTACACATAATTGATATTAATCCCAAGAATGGAATTTGCTCCATACGAAATATCGTGGTATGCTATGCTCAAATTTTTCAGGATTGTCATATATGTCACTTACATATGGTGTTCCGTATATGGCTCGTGCGAACATGGTGAATTGTATCATTTTAATGTCAGAAAAATCTGTTTTTGTAGAGTAATTTAGAAGTAAGGAAATTGATGTTGGGGTGTTGTTTATAGTGTAACGATCCAATTTCCATTTCTTTGTGTTTAATGTTTTCCGAGTTTTAGGTTTGAAATACATCTTTAAATCTTCTCTTAATATTTTAATTTCTTTTCCTGATTTATAATAGGAGGCTGGTAAAGAACGTTTTGACATTGGCGGAATAATCAGAATTCTCTCCATTTGTTTGGATTCAGTGGCGCTGTTAGTCTTGCCGCCACCAATGTTCACACCATTGGCAAGCGTGCCGACAATGCCTCCTACACCGAGAACGTTGGTGACAGCACCTAACCCAAGAGAAGCTCCTCCTCCAGATCCGTTGGATTCATTATACACAGTGTTGTCGTACCAAGGACAGGATCCTGCAAAAACATCACCTTTTGTTGTCTTAAATACATTTGCTAAATCTATATAGATGGGGTATTTAGTTTTGTTTGTTATGGAATATTCCCAATAATACTCAATATAATAGTAAGGTTTGTGTTTCAAGCATATTATTTCCACTTCAATTTCATTTGTGGAGAGTACAGAGTTTGGCGTGATGCCCCAATAGATGAAACCATCGTCTGTTGGCTTGTTTTGTGGTTTCTTTTTCTCATTAATTGGTGTGTAGCTATTGTACAGGGCGATGATGCTGTCGTTGTTGTTGGCTGGGGTTGCGTATGTGATTGCGTTTTGGTCATGATTCTGCTGACCTACTTTGTTTTGTGAACTTTCAGCGGTAGTGTTAAACTTCTCAATCTCGCCATTTTGGAATAAAATAGAGGTCACCGATTTTTTATCAATGGTGTAGGTTGGACCTTTAGGGTTTGATGCCTTTTTGTACTTTATTTCGTTAGGCGTGATTTCAGAAATAATAGCTTTCACAATATCTCCATTTTGCAAAGAGATGACGTCCTCGGCAAACGAAGCAAAGAAACAGATAGAGAAAAAGAAAAAAATACGAAATTTACGCATGGTTTTGTTTAGAAGTTTCTCACGCCTCGTCAAAACTTGCAGTATTTGTTAATTGTTGAAAAATGAAAGCGTGAGGCGGTGTCCGTTGTCAATCGAAACAAGGCATCGCCAAACGCCTACTCTGAAATTGAACAACCCACTCCTCACGCAGATGCCTATATGGACATTCCTTCTCCAAATTAGGGCGTGGAATGAGTAATACAAGCATAGCGAAGGCGTCTGTAGTATCTTCAATATTCTTCAGAGTTAAAAATTTGGCGATTTTTGTTTCAGAAAAATTGAAGCGAAACGCTTTCGTAATAATATGTAAGTGCATAAAGGCAAAGGAGGCGCTTTCGCAAAGCGCGCACTTTCGCAAATATGCTTTGCAAAGATAAACCAAATTCCACACAAAAACAATATCTTTATCAGGCAAGTTGTTTTTTTTAATTTGGCATAAGTCTTTAAATCTAAACCAAAAAACATCGGGGAAATCGGATAAATCGGGTTGTGAAACATCG
>OJAR01000506.1_pt1 | contig 12238 bp, 10 predicted proteins | sample 1589431 | NCBI WGS metagenome assembly OJAR01 (sample SAMN03283242) | human gut metagenome | biome: human-associated habitat; material: feces | host: Homo sapiens | place: Peru | collected 2012 | reverse complement strand
CTGCGAAGTATTCTCTGGCGTTGGTTTTGGCGTAATCCCGCAGCCCGGAGTTCTGTGCGCCTACATAGCTAAAGTTGACAGTGTCGTGCTTGTGGTCGGAACCTTCGTGCGCTATTCGTTCGTAGTATATCGGGCGAAACTTGGCATAATCGATGATGCCGTTGAGGGTGTCGCGCACTTTGTAAAAATGATCTGCCCAGCTTTCGGATGCGGCCGTGAGCTTGGTAATGTATTGTGATCCGTTGTTGCGTATACTCAGGGTTGCGTGGCCGGCTTGTTTATTGACCATTCCCCATTTGAACATCACTTTGTAATTGATGCTCTCGTTTTTGAATTCAACATTAGCCCCTATGGCAGGTGCTATGGCCAGCGCCAGGCCTGCGATGGCGGCGGTGATTCGTTTCATCTGTTCAGTTTTTTTGTTTATTCCTTTTGGAATAGGGCGGGAGAGTGTTGTTCCGTCCCTATTTTGTACTTAGACTTGTCGAGTGCCCCAAGGTTTAGTTTGAAGTTGCCATGGCAATTTTTACGCAAATCTTGCGGTGCGTTTTGCCGGGAATGCCGATGTTGGGGGCATGCGCATCTTCGGGGAAGAATACTGCACATTGGCCGGGTTGCACGTCAAGAAAGGTATGTGCCTTGTCTTCGTAGAAGGCGATATCTCGCTCGGCATTGTATCCGGGGGTGACAATGCGAGTAAGCGCATCCGTAGGCGCCCAACCTATGGTTTCGGTGTTGTTTAGTGGGATGTGTATATCGATATAGCGGCGATGCGCTTCCAGCGGTGCGTCTTCGCGTGTGCGTAGGACGGGAGACTCGACATTGGCGTAATCGTGTGCGTCTATGTCATGATGCCCTTGGACGATGCCGTTTGTGATAGCGCCAAGCCAGACCGCTACTTCAGACCGCATCCATGTGTGCCGTGTGGCAATCAGTTGGTTAAGAGTGCAGAGTATCATTTTTGCAGGTTGTCTGTGGGTGTTGTGTCCCGGTACGAATCAATCCTCATTGTCGTCATTCCACACCAGGGGCAGGACATCGCGGCTGCTCTGCTCGATACGTTTGTTGCGCCAGCACTTGCGGCATACGGCCACGTATCGGTCGTTTCCGCCGATTTCGACTTGGGCACCCTCGCTGACAAAATTGCCTTGAGCGTCTATGCGTGCGTTGATGATGGTTTTGCGTCCGCAATTGCATGTCGACTTAACTTCGTCGATGGTATCGGCAATTTCGAAAAGGCGGCGCGAGCCCTCGAATAGGTGGCTCTGGAAATCCGTGCGTAGTCCGTAGCAGATTACGTTGCATCCGAAGTCGTCCACAATGCGCGACAGCTGATCCACTTGTTGTTCGCTCAGGAATTGGGCCTCGTCGACCAAAAACCAGTCCACCAGTTTGCCCTCTTTCTTGAAGTAATTCTTGGCAAATCGGTATAAGTCTGTATCCGGGTATATCCATTCGCAAGCGCGCTCGATGCCTATGCGTGAGTGTATTACTCGATCGCCCTCGCGAGTGTCTATGGCTGGTTTCATACACAGATAGCTCATGTGGCGTTCCTCGAAGTTGTACGCTGTGGTCAGGAGCAGCGCGGTTTTGGCCGAGCCCATAGTGCCGTAGCGAAAGTATAGTTTGCCTTTGCGGTACATTGCTGTATTCGGTTTCGGATAGGTGGTAAAAATATCGTTTCAAACGCCAAAGTTAGTAATAAAAATCCGTAATTACATCTTCGATTTTTAACTCCGGCGCAAAGCGCGTGAATTACAGAATATTCCGCTCGATTTTTTTTGAAGCCGTGGAAACTGTACCGGTTTTTGGTACAGCCAATGTCTAATTTTGAGGCGGTAAAATATTGTTAAGTGCATAAAATCAAATATTTATATAGATATGAAAGGTGCAATCATCGGCGATATTATCGGGTCGCGTTACGAGTTTGACAATACCTCGGACTATGATTTTGAGCTCTTTGGCCCGGGGTGCGATTACACTGACAATACTATTTGCACCGTGGCTGTGGCTGATGCCGTTTTGCGCGACTTGGGGTACGCCGAAGCCTTGCGCGCGTGGTGTCGCCGCTACCCCCACCCGAGGGGCGAATACGACAGTTATTTTTTTGATTGGGTGAATCGTCCCGACCCGTACCCATACAATAGTTTCGGCAACGACTCGGCCATGCGTGTCAGCCCTATAGCATGGTTCTATGACAATGAGGACGAAGTACGTCTGCAGGCCGAGGCTTCGGCTGCCGTGACGCACAACCACCCCGAGGGCATTAAAGGCGCTGTTGCGATTGCCGTGGCGATCCTGCGTATACGGCAGGCGCCGGTCAAAGATCCGTATATCTTTGAGGACGTTGCTGATGAATTCTATTACGATGAGTACACTTGTTCCGAAGCCTTTGACAGGTTGCCGGAGCGTGGCTACTTTGACGCGACGTGCCAAGGATGCGTCCCCTTGTCTTTGTATATCGCTGCCACAGCCACGAGCTTTGAAGACGCCATTCGACAAGCGGTGTCTTACGGCGGCGACTCGGGCACGGTAGGCGCCATCGTCGGTTCGCTGGCCGAAGCCCGTTTTCACGTTCCGTCGGATATATACGTAGCCGCGATGTCGTTCCTGCCTGCCGAGATGCTCCGCGTCATCGAAGCTCTTGATGCTCGCCTCGGCAGATGAAAAGTTCCAATGAAATCAAATGTATTTTTTAGCTTTGATTAACATTTGCGTGTCCAAATTTTGCTCATTATGCCACATAACTTTGCGACATCGTCAGCAGACGAAACTAAAACAAACGGTAATTAATAACTAAAACACATTATCATGAACAAATTAATGATGATTACGGCTTGTGCTGGTATGCTTGCTTTGGCATCATGTAAGTCAACATGCTATCAGGTGTACAATGTCGCCGCTCCCGAAGCAATGACTTCCGAAACGGACATCAAGTACGCATACGATGACATTACGGTATCGTACAACTTCTGGAGTCACGGCGGTGAGCCTGGCTTCACGCTCACCAACAATTCGGACAAGATTGTCAACGTCGACTTGACGAAATCTTTCTTTGTGCTCAACGGCACATCATATGACTACTATGTAGATCGTGAAAACACTAGCTTGGTTACCGGCGGTGTAGCGGCAGCATATTGGGGTTTGCTTAAATCTGCATCGACAGGTGTTTCGCAAACAATACGCAGCAAAAAGATTGTTTCGATACCGCCCAAAGCATCTCGCTTCATCGGAGAATACACAATCGTACGTACAGTCTATGACGCTTGCGAACTAAGTATCAAAGATCTCGGAGAATTAGAGTTTACGAACATGGACAGTCCTATACGTTTTGCGAATGTAATAACTTATTTCAAAGATGGAAGTGAGGCTTGTACAATCACCAATTCATTCTATGTGTCTCGAATACTTAATATTGAGGAACGTAAGGAAAAGCAGACTGAGACAGTGCAGGATTGCAAAGGCAAAGATATTAAGGCTGACATTATGAAAGATCAATCGCCTTCGGCGTTTTATTTGCTGTACAAACGAGTTGATGATAAGCGGTATAATTAGCGTTTGCTCAAAACTTGTTCAGGTGACCGACAGACATGCCTTTGCAGGTGTGTCTGTCGTTGCATTGTTGTATGTTGGAGCTGTAGATGAATTGTCCGTAGGCCTGGTTTGTAAATGATGGAATGAAATATTTTTTGTCGGGCCGGGGTTTAGTAATTCCGAAAATGTGTGTTATATTTGTGTATGACACATAGGTCCGACATAGAAAAGCTCTTCAAAGAACATTATGCGCAGATGCATCGGCAGGCCGCGATGCTTCTGCATGACGATGATCTTGCGCGCGACATTGTCCATGATGTTTTTTGCACCTTATTTGACGGGAATATAGCTGTATCGATCTTGACTCCGAGCTATTTGCTCCGAGCCGTTCGCAATCGTTGTCTCAACCATATACGCGACTTGGATATTCATGAACGTGTACTAGGCTTGTATTTCGCCGAGGTGGACGATTACGATGGTGAAGATTGGCCGGACGAGGACACTGTGTTGGAGATATATTCGATTATTCGCGACAACATGCCCGAGCGGTGCCAACGCGTAGTCGAACTGCGCTTTGTCGATGGATTGAAATTCGAGGCGGTGGCTCGCGAGATGGGCATCAGCCAGACAGCCGTGTTCAAACACTTGCGTCATGCACTCAGTATTATACGAAACAAATTGAGTGAAAATGGATAAGTATGATGTTGTGCTCGATATCATAGAGCGCCCCGAAAATTACACGTCCGCACGATTGTCCGAAATACTTTCGGATCCGGAGACGCGCGAGATATATAATGTTTTGGTCAAAACGCAGTCTGCAGCGAAATCTCGGGATACAATCTCGAGTGCCGAAGTGGACGAGGAATGGAAGCGTTTCGAGCAGGCACATCCTGCACCTCGCTTCCGGTTTCTATGGCTGTCCGGCCGTGCTGCGTCTATAGCATTGCTGATAGTGTCGTCCGTGGTTGCTTTTGCGGTGGGTATCACTATTAAGGTGAGCATCGACCGAGGCCGCGCCGCCGAGACTGCCGGTGTGGCAGCCCGGGGAGATGCAGCCCAAAGCTCGGCGGCTGCACAAGATACCATTACGCCACTGCCCGAGAGTCGGTCTGCTATGCCGACCTCTCCGGTGTTGTTTGACAATGCTTCGCTTGGCGAGATTGTCGAGACGATTGCAAAGACCTACGGCGTCAAGGCTCGGTTTGAGGCCGAGGCAAAGAAGCAATTGCACTTGTTCTACAAATTCGATCCGAAGAAGGCCTTGCAAGACATTGTCGACCAGCTTAACAACTTCGAACAAATCAATATTACACTCGAGGGGAGCGAGTTGGTGGTAAGATAATGCGTGTCTCAATAATAGCGTGTGTGCTCTCGGTATTGACCGTGGCCGCTGCATACGCACATAAGTATGAGTATAAATTTCGCAATACGCCGATATCGCAAGCCCTCGTAAAAGTCGCAGAAAACCCCGATGTAAATTTATCCTTTATATATAAAGACCTGGACAATTACACGACTTCGGCGCGTATTAGCACCGATAATATTTACGAGGCCGTAAGGATGATAGTTGGCCTCAATCCGATATCGGTGGTACGCACGGACGGCTGCATATACGTGGAAGCGCTCCAGCACGGTCGTTATCTCTATACGGGCTCTGTCATCGGAAGTGATGGCGAGCCGGTGGCGGCGGCTACGGTGATGCTGCTCGCTCCCACCGATTCGACCGTGATCACTTATGGCATTACGGACGGAGACGGGTATTTTCGCATTCCATGTGACCACAATGAGGTCATCGGCAAGATAAGCTGCATAGGATACAAGACAAAGTGTCAGCTGTTTGCCAAGCATAAATTAGGGACAATCACCATAGACGAACTGCCGATCAACCTTGCCATGGTGACGGTGGAGGGCTCTACAGTCAATTTGTATTCCGACAAGTCTGTCTATTTGCCTACCAAAACGCAGAAGAAGTCCGCGCAGACGGCTCAGGACCTCATTCAGCGAATGGCGATTCCGCAACTGGCTGTTGACGAGGACATCAAGACCAATACCGGACAGCAGGTGGACATATATATAGACTACGTTCCGGCCACAGGCAATGAGCTTACCGGCATACTTGTCAGCGACGTAAAGCGTGTTGAGTACTACGACTATCCGAGCGATCCGCGTTTTCAAGGCAAGTCGCACGTGGTCAATTTTGTGATGCAGAGATATGAGTACGGCGGCTATGCGAAAGGTATATACTACGACAACTTCGTGATGTCTAGGCAGCTTAACGGGTACTCAAAGTTGCAATACAAACGGATGACCTTTGACGTGGCGGGAGGATTATTCTTTATGAGCGACAAAAAGTATTACGAGGACACTTACGAGACATATCGCTTGCCACAGCCTGACGGAACAATCAAGGAGATACAACGTAATTCGATTGTAGACAATACTAAAAAGACGTGTCATGACTATTGGACATCGTTCAAGGCTCTGTATAAGACAGACAAGGTAACAATGAGCAATATGTTCTCGGTGGAATTTGATCGGACTCCCAAGTATACAACCGACGGGCGTGTGTCGTATAGCTCGGAAGAATATGAAGGGTCGGAGTATAGCTCACTTAGTTCCAATAGGATTAATTCATTCGCTTACAACGGCTATTGGTATTTTGCCTTGCCTGGGAACAATACAATCACGTTTAATCCACGGTACGCCTATACCAATACCCAACAAAACTCGCGCTATGAAGAGAACGGCGCGGAGGCAATCGTAAATGGCGCGAAAGACAACTCCCACCAAGCTGTCGGCGACATTGCTTTTGTGCATTCGTTTGGAAAGGTCGGCACGCTCAAAGTTATGTGCCAGGGACGTTTTTTGCTGAACAAAACCCGATACTCTGGGTCGTCGTCCGTCTCGGACAAGGCGCAGACGCTAAGATTCGGTCCGGGCGTAAATTACAGCTATACCGGCGAGAAGCTACATAGTACATTGAGCATCGGACTTAATTGGGATCGCTCGGAGTATGGTACAACGGTTGAAAACACCACGGCGCCATGGGCGGACTTGGCGGTACAATGCTCCATTAACAAGAAGAACTCGTTTTCGGTAAAGGTTGGTTATTGGAAATCGATACCGTCTTCCGGCTATAGGAGCGCTGCCGTCATACAGTCCAACCCGCTTATGAGCTATACCGGCAATCCATCGCTGGTCCCATATAAATCGTTCGATGCAGACGGCAACTACACGTTTATCATAAATAAGGCGTTCAAGATGGCGGCTTATGGTAATGTTTGGGTCGTTGACAATCGCTATGTATATGATTACGAGGCAAATGCTACGGGCGTACTCCGAACAATCAAGCAGCCGTTGGGCGGCTTTGCCCAATGGCAATACGGTGTGCAAGGCACGGGGAAGTTCTTCAAAGACAATTTACAAGTGTCCCTATCCGGTTACATGTTCCAAGGTCACAATGGCGCCCCGTACAATTGGAATAAGGGTAGGATGGTCGTGTCCGCATCGGCATTTTATTACTTGAAGGATTTTTACTTTGGCGCGACTTATCGAAGCCCTATGGTTTATCCTGACGGCTGTATGATTGGTATGTGGATGGACACAAGGTCTAACTACACCTTGCAAGTCGGGTGGAGCAACGACCGATGGAATTTTCGGTTCTATACGCGCAATCCATTCTATGGTAATACTTACGCCACCAAGAGCACCACGCAAAGCCGCTATTACGATTCAATCGGGCGCATATATACCGGCAGCTATATCAGATTCTTCCAAATCTCGGCCACGTACACATTCGGCTATGGCAAGAAAGTTAAGGCCGGTAATGAGGCGTATAAGGCAGACGGCGCATCCTCAGGCATTTTGAATAAGTAAGAGAATACAATAGGACAGCACATACATTACTTGATGGCGCCTCTCGCGATATTGTGGAGGCGCCATCGCTTTGCCGGAGCGCGTTTTATGTTTTCTTTACGGGGAGCAATATGTAGGTCATATATTTTTCGTACCTTTGCGGCGTCAAACGGGGCTTGGCGGCTGTATACCGCGCAAGTTCCCCGGGACATCATATAGGAAAATCCAATCAAAGAGACAAACATGGAACAAGAAGTTCGCGTACGTTTCGCGCCATCACCCACCGGACCGCTGCATATTGGCGGCGTTCGCACGGCTCTTTATAACTATCTTTTTGCTCGCAAATTGGGGGGCAAGATGATATTACGCATCGAGGATACCGATTCGCAGCGTTTTGTCCCCGGAGCCGAGGACTATATCAACGAAGCTTTGGCTTGGTTGGGTATAGGTATTGACGAGGGCGTACGCGAAGGAGGACCCTACGGACCGTACAAGCAAAGCGAACGCCGCGACATTTACCGTCGCTATATGAAGCAACTGGTGGATGCCGGCAGGGCTTATATCGCCTTTGATACTCCGCAGGAATTGGAGGCCAAACGTGCCGAAATCAAGAATTTCCAATATGATGCGCACACGCGTATGCAGATGCGTAATTCGTTGACACTGTCGGCCGATGAGGTTAAGCGCCTTCTCGATGCAGGCGAAAAGTATGTGGTGCGCTTCCTTATCGAGCCGGGGCAGGAAGTGCATGTAGACGACCTGTTGCGCGGCGATGTGGTCATCAAAAGCGATATCCTTGACGACAAAGTGCTTTACAAGAGCGCCAACGACCTGCCTACATACCATCTGGCCAATATCGTGGACGACCACTTGATGAAGGTTACGCATGTCATTCGCGGTGAGGAATGGCTGCCGTCGGCTCCGCTGCATGTGCTATTGTACCGCGCCTTCGGCTGGGAGGATACTATGCCGTGTTTTGTCCACTTGCCGTTGCTGCTCAAACCGGATGGCAAGGGCAAGCTCTCCAAACGCGACGGCGATCGTCTCGGTTTCCCCGTTTTCCCGCTGCAATGGATCGATCCGGTGTCGGGCGATGTATCCTCGGGATACCGCGAAAGCGGCTATCTGCCCGAAGCTGTAGTCAATTTCTTGGCACTGCTGGGGTGGAACCCGGGCGATGACACCGAAATCATGGATATGGATACGCTCATCGCCAAGTTTTCGTTTGAACATTGCTCGCGCTCGGGTGCTAAATTCGCTTTCGAGAAAGCCAAGTGGTTCAACCACCAGTATATACAGATGATGCCGGATGAGAAGTTGGCCGAACTTTTTGTGCCGGTGCTTCGCCGCAACGGCGTGGATGCGGACGCTTTCGGACTCGAGTACATCACTCGCGTTGTGAAATTGGTCAAGTCGCGTATAAATTTCGTTGCCGAGTTGTGGGATCAAGCCAAGTTCTTCTTCGCAGATCCTGAGGATTACGATCCCAAGGCGGTCAAGAAGCGCTGGACGACCGGAATGCCGGACACTATGCGTGCCCTCGTGTCTTTGCTCGAGGCTCAACCGGTATTTGACGGCGTAGCGCTCGAACCTGTTGTGATGCAATGGATTAAAGACAATGAATTGCATATGGGCAATGTCATGAATGCCTTCCGCCTCGCTGTGGTTGGACAATGCACGGGGCCGCACATGTTTGAAATTACGGATGTCCTCGGTCGCGAAACCACGTTACGTCGTTTGCGCCGCGCCATAGACAATATTCAAGTGCCTGCTGCCGAGTGACATGAGCTTGCTGTATAATGTTGCCATACATGTCTATGCCGCCGGGGTACGCTTGGCGGCAATTAAGCATCGTAAGGCGGCATTGATGGTGCAGGGACATCTCGAGACACTCGCGCGCATAGCAGAGGTTCGACGCAATGTCGCACCCGAAGGCTTTGACGTGTGGATACATGCCGCTTCGCTGGGCGAATTCGAGCAAGCCCGTCCGCTGATTTCGATGATACGCCGGCAGCAGCCACATAAACGTATTTTGCTGTCATTTTTCTCGCCTTCGGGGTATACTGTGAGGCATGCCTATCCGGATGTGGACTTGGTGGTATATCTGCCTTTTGATACGCCGCGCAACGCTCGCCGCTTTGTCGAGGCGGTCAACCCAAAGGTTGCAATTTTTGTCAAGTACGAGTTTTGGCGGAATATGCTTGGTCAGCTCTCGCGGCACGATATTCCAACGTATCTTATTTCGGCTATATTCCGACCCTCACAAATATTTTTCAAGCCGTGGGGTGGTATGATGCGTCGCGCTCTGCGCTCGTTTACCCATATATATGTACAGGACGAGGCTTCCAAGCAACTTCTCGGTACGATTGGTTACAATGCCGTGGACGTCGTGGGCGACACGCGCTTGGACCAGGTGATAGATACTCGGGCGCATGCCAAGGTTTTCCCGTCACTGGATATGTGGACATCCGGCTCGGGTGTGACAATCGTGGTCGGTAGCTCGTGGCCGCAGGATGAGGCATATTATATTCCGTGGCTCAAGGAGCATCCCGAAGTAAGGGCAATCATAGCGCCGCACGAATTTGATGATAAGCGTCTCTGCGCACTTGTTTCCGAACTTGGAGGGCTCGAAGTTGCCGCGCTTTGGTCGCAAATCAAGGACCTTGCCTCTGTCCCCGCGCAGGTACGATACATTGTAGTGGACTGCTTTGGCATCCTATCATCATTGTATAAATACGGGCAAATTGCCATAGTGGGCGGCGGCTTCGGCGCAGGAATACACAATATTCCCGAAGCAGCAGTATATGGTATGCCGGTTATCTTCGGGCCACACCATAACAAGTTCCGCGAAGCTACAGACCTTTTGCGGCTCGGCGGTGCTTTCACCTATAACGATGCGGCCGGATTTGCTGCCGCTATCGACCCGTTATATTCCGACTCCTCAGTACTCCGCACAGCATCAGCAGCCGCTGCCGACTACATCGAGTCTCATACCGGCGCCACCCCACGTATCTTCGCAGATATATTCTGATGTCAGTTTTGTGTGTCAGAGCTTTAATCGACAGTATTTAGAGCCATTGGCAATGAATTTGCCTCCGGTGTAAGTAGCCTTCGAATATTTTGCTTGGGCATGAATTACATGTATTTTCATTGATTTTGCCTATACACGGGGCACGTGCGGGCGGAAAAATGTTTGGCCGGCGACTATTATGCAACGGGGAATGTCGAATGTGTGCTTTGTAAATTTATCTCATTATATAATAATCGTTTTGCAAAATGATGCTATGACTGATGGACAAGTTTCAATGTACGAGGAATTCTCAAGGACAAGGAATGTATACGCTGTACAATTAGGCGACGGTGTTTCGATAGTCGTACACCGAGGCATAGATCAGATAGGCGGTTGTATAACAGAAATTTCGACCAAATCATCCAGGGTTTTTGTGGATTTTGGACAAAATTTACCGGACTATATGGAGCCGACCACGCCGGAGCAGGACCGGGCTTTGGTCAACGAAATATTCGGCCAAAATATTAAGCCGCACCAAGCTGTAATATATACACATGCCCATGATGATCATGTCGGGTTGTTTGACTTGATACCATCTGATGTGCCTCAGTATATCGGCAAGGGCGGCAAGGAGCTACTGATTACAAAGTACGGCCTTGTGCTTGATGTGCATAAACGACGATTGAAAGACACTGAAAGTAATGAGGATACTTTGTCGGAAGACAGAAGAAGATTGAGAATTATAAAGCATTTTCGTACCTGGAAGCGACCCAAACCTAACATTCAGCCCAAAGCTTTTATGATAGGTGATATCAGTATCACTCCTTTTCGCAGTTGCCATAGCATCTATGATTCTTACATGTTTCTCATTCAAGCGGCGGGCAAACGTATTTGGCACACAGGCGATTATCGCGAACACGGGTATTTGGGCAAGAATTTGTATTCCACGCTTGAAAATTATGCCACCGACGTCGATGTGCTTATCACCGAGGGTACTACTCTCAAGCGTGAAGACGAATGTATTCAGGAAAGTGAAGTGTCCGAGCGTATGGCTTGCGCGATAAGTTCTTATAAGTATGTAGTGGTATTGGCCTCTGCTACGGACATCGAAAGATTAGCCACAATAAAGGAGGCCGCTAAAAAGGCTCATAAGGAGCTGTATATCACGGGTGCTATGCTTAGTCGAACAACGAGTATTTTCTCGCATCGTGAAGCACGTGCGTCCGGCGGCTTGTTCGATTTTCATCCGCAATATGTGCGGGAGCAGGACGAAAAGATTGCGCAAATGCGAAGCGTCGGCTTTGTTCTGATATCAGGAACATCGCAATTGAATTTTGTGAAGACGTTGTGTGGCGGATTACCTTCGTCGGAGGTGCTTTTGATATATTCTGCTTGGGATGGATATTACAAGGACCCATCTCAGGTGAGGCGAAATCCGGCGTTCAAAGACTTTCGTGAAGCGTTTTCCAATGTCGTTGATATTCATACATCGGGACATGCGTCAAGAAGCACCATCAAAAAAGTTATCGAAATTGTCAATCCACATCAAGTAGTTTGCATACATAGGGAAGCGGATGCCGTGCTATAAATGTCATTAAATGCTGTTGTTGATCATGCGTCATGGGATGGGCTTTTTGTGACTGTTGGTGCTTGAAGATCTCAAATTAGGACAATAGAAGCCGGAGTGATGTTTAGGCGTATGGGACAGCCTCAAGATACTGAAAGATATTGTTTTGCGGGTGCTGAATTTTGGTGTATAATGCTATGTGTGTCCGCTTTTGTGGTGTTAAATCCTGTTAAAACTAAAGAAAAAAGCGGGGAAGGTTTTGTTGTTATCGG
>OJAR01000498.1_pt1 | contig 12415 bp, 9 predicted proteins | sample 1589431 | NCBI WGS metagenome assembly OJAR01 (sample SAMN03283242) | human gut metagenome | biome: human-associated habitat; material: feces | host: Homo sapiens | place: Peru | collected 2012 | reverse complement strand
TGCCGCACTCAAAGAACTCAATGCGTTGCTCTGCAGGGCGTGGAAACCGTATGACATCACCGGAATGTCACCGACAGGTAGACTTGAATTTGAGGGTGTCGAAAGCATTGCCGATGGTTTGATGGTTTATTCAGATGAAAACGAAAAGGGGCTGCGGCTTACTCCGGAAAATGAATTGCCTCAGGCAGTGGCCGATTTCGCATATAGCAAAGTCTTTATAGTGTTCAATGAGGATACTTCCGCAGACTTTATCCGCAGTGCGAATTTCGAGAACATCACTGAACGAAACGAGGTTTACGAAAAGGCCAAGAATGGAGCGATCATCCCGTACAGGACCAAGAGTGTGGGGTCTTTCGGCATAAAGAGAGTGATCTACCCCGAAGATGAAATCGAGGATTATATGACATATACAGCCGCTTGTCAAGTACTCTTGCGGTTGCGTTTCAACAACTGGAATGATGATACTGGTTTTCGTGAATCCCCTGCTAATGTTGATTGGGCTGACTATGTCAAAGGTCAGGACAAAAAACTTGGCAATCCTCTTGAGAACTGGAGATTCTCTGACAAGCATCTGATGCTGGACGTGCCTGTCCTGCCAACCGACGAGGAGAAATGGGGAACATTCCAGGCATACTGGGGCAAGGTGGTGCCGAAATGGCTTGAGGATGCCCAAAGCACCTCACAACCAATCGCCAAACTTAACGAGTTGTGCGCAAAGGGACTCCAGACAGGCTTCAGAGGTGTCGGGGTGTCAGATTTCTTCTCGGGAAAGAAAGACGTCAGAGATAAGCATGCCGATGAAATCGTCCAGAGGATGGAGGCTGACCTCTTCGACAAATGGTCGAACGGCACATTTGCGCTGAACAACCTTCTTGAACTCATCGACACGATCTTCTCTGAAACGCAGGACAAAATCAAGCGGTTCGAAGACAGGACGGTCAAACTCCGCCAACTTCTTGACAAACTTGAGCAGGAGCGCCAGGCAAAAGCTCAGGAATATAATGAAGCCAGCCTCATAATCCGTGGCCTGAAAGGCAAACAGATGTTGGCCGCATATTCGGAAATCATGCAGAAAATCTGCCAGAGACGCACTGAGGTGGAAGCTTGCGGATTTGCCACCGCTCTTCTGAAGGCTCTATTGACCAAGGAATCCACTCTTCATACACGTCTGGAAGATTTTGTTAGTACTGTAAGTAAGTCTATTGAAGGTTGTGGAAAGAAGTTGGGCGTGCTTTGCAAGGATGATGCTGGTGGCACAGTGATACGCATCTATGACCTAAGTAAAGCGCGTATCTTCACCACAACGGGAATTATTCTCGACAAGAAGAATCAAGATCTTATTCATGCTGCTGTCCTTCAGGAGATTATGAATCGCATAGGAGCTGAAAAAACATTTGCCCGTGCGAATGCCGTGATTGATCAAGATGCCCTCAACAACATAGTTGAAACAGTGATTCGCGCTAAGGTAATTTCCATACACGACAACACTTTGGTGGAAGATAAAGATAAACTTATAAACCGCAGTATCCTTCAACTGCTCTGCGAGGAATATTCTTCGGCTGAAGACCTTCAACGGTTCGCCGGGATGATTGTTGCCGAAAGCGGTGTGCTTGCGAGATTCAATCCGAGCGAGGTTAGCAAGAGTGTGAAAAACAATCCAGTCACCAATGTCGGGCTCAGTGGTAATGTGATGTACCGCAAAGTGCTTGTTAACATTCCAAAGGTAGAGGGTAAAGAGAAAGTACAAAAGTTCGCGGATAATCTGAAAACGGCATTTGAGAGTGCGACGGACTCAAATCTTGTAGTTAAGGTTGACATGACGGGAGAAAGGAAGAACGAGATTACCGTGATGAGCTTAGCGTACTACTTCCCGATCCGCTGTCTCCAGAACCTCACTTTCTACAAGGAGAAATTCGACTATCTCACCACTGTCACACCGACGGTGAGCAAGTCTGAAGTCCGCAAGAGCAAGATCCTTCTCTTCGGCGAGGGTGTTGGAGGAGAAGGTCTGCCTGACCTGTTCGTTGCGAAGGAAAAGCAGAAGTCCCAGTTGAGAAAGGAATATATGAGCTGGGTTATTCTCGCTTACGTGATGGGCATCATCAAGTACGGCGATGTAATGGACGGCACCGGCCGCAAGATGTTCGGCACCATGGAGGTCGACGAGGACACCGGTTTCGAGACACTGAAGCCTTTGTCGCCGAAATTCTCGGAGATCGGGTTCTGCGATCAGTTCACCGAGGATTTCTGCGAGGACATAAAGGCGCAGGTGGAGTCGAAGATGAAGAAAGAGTACCTGAACGTGGAGAACCGGGTGAACGAGCTGCGTCCTAAGGTTCAGGAACTGCTAAACGGCATCCTTCTTCCGGAAACAGGCAACAATCAAGGCACGCAGGAGTTCCAGGATTTCCTTGCCGCGGCCAAAGAAGCGATAACAACTTTAAAGAATTAAGAGAATCATGGCAAAGGCTTATAAATGCACCAATTACGGCATCTGCACGGAAGCCGACAAGGGAACGGTGTTCCAGGAGACCGACCTTGAGGAAGTTGATGGAAAATTCGTCTGCCCAAAGTGTGGGCAGACGCTCGAAGAGATAGAAAAGAAACCGGGGGTGAACTGGAAACTAATCGCTATCATCGCCGCAGTTTTGGTGGCCTCAGGAGGTACTGTCTATCTCGCATGCTTCAAAGGTAAAGGCAACTGTGGGAAAGATCCTGGTCCTATAATTGACACACCTATTGTGCAGACTCCTGTTGATACTCCGATAGTAAATACTCCAGTTGACACACCCAATGTGAATCCTGGGGCAGGCGTAGTAAAACCTCCTGTGCCACCACAACCAGAGCCATCTCAGCCAACAACATACAACCTCGGATGGGGCATATACGAGGGCCCGATGAAAGGCGGTAAGCCAAATGGCTTTGGCGGAGAGGTGAAAATCACCAAATCATACAAAATTGACCTGAAGAATGGCTCTTATAAGCAAGTGACGAAAGGCGACAGACTTGTCAACACAAAGTTCAAGGAAGGCAAGCTTGTCCAGGGCTACATCCACCATACGAATGGAGATCAGGAGAGCTTCACTATCGGTTACTGATGAAAAGATTCCGTGACATATGCGCGATTCTGCTGTGGCTGTTTCTGCCGGGGAATCTCCTCGGCGGAAACCTGCCCTACAGAAGCGACCGGCTTGAAAGGATGGGAGAGTTGCTTGGAGAAGAAAAACTCGCGGCTCTTCCGGACGGAGAGCACACGGCGGCGCTTATGTTCATGGACACGCCTGTGACCGTTATAAAGGAAAACGGAATAGTAGAACACATCGGTTACAGCTTCTTTTCCGCTGAGGAACGTCGGCTCACAGGTCCTGTCGTGTGTGACTTCCTGGAAAGATACGCTCTTGAGGCAGACCTTCCGGCCAAAAGGGAAAAATCGATTGACATGCAGCTTCTTGAGGATGGGATTGTGTTCAGTCAAGGATCATTGGCTTCATTGAAAACCCTTTGCCCTGGCGGGCACGGAATCCTTGAACTTCACAACATATCCCATTTGAGGTACATATTCAAGTGGCAGGATGGGCAGATGCTCTTCCCCTCCGATGTAGAATTGCTTACCGGAAGGGATATGAAGGAAAACGACAGACGTCTTCCGCAGGAGATCCAATCAGCCATATTCTCCAGACCTGTACAGTCTCCTGACAGTACAGAAGCCCGTGCTGACGGCATAGCGGTTTGCGGCAATGGTTATTATTACTTCCCCTCTTTGTCTGCGGACACTTTCTTCACAGGTGAAGACATGAGGCCGGTAAACGATGTGTCGCTCGAAGAAGAGACCCTTCACAATCTCGCATCCGGGCTTATTCGTGATTCCGACATAAGACTTGAAGTTTCGATGAGCTCTTATGGACTTGAGCGGACGCGTTTCACCGCAAGTGTCAACTCGTTCGCTGCGTATGCCGGCAACACAGGCTGCAAGGCTTATTGCGGAGTCATTGCAGAGGATGATGACCAAATAGAGGCACTTGTAATCTATCTGAATGAGTCTGCGTCATATAATCATATCCTGCGCGTTCAGATCCCGCACTCGGCGATCTCCAAGGGAGACGGCGTCGGACAGGCCAGACTTACACCATTTGTTCCTACACACTCGATTAAATATTTGTTTGATGAGATAAAACGATGATTATGAAACGATTGCTGTTTATGGTCACGATGTTGGCTGTTGTCGTTCCTGCTTGGGGGCAGAACTCAAAGAAAATGAATTCCATAAAGAGGAACCCTCAGTATCTTTATGCTGAAGCCACGATGGAAACCGCGGCTGATGCATACGATGTGGCGAATGACCTTCTTCTTATCCAGATCAAGGAATATACTGACTCAAAGAAGGTGTTCCGCAACAAGGATGTCCTCATCCGTGACATTCAGGGGCGGCAGGACTCTCTCCAGATCCGCCGAGGAGACATGGTGAAAGTGTTCCTGTACGTCAAGAAGAGTAATATTCTCGATGTGGAGAATGTCACTCTTGTAGAAAACATTTCAACAACAGGGCAAAAAGAGACCCATGACACATTGGAGACAGGAAAGGATGCGGCAACTGCCGTTACGAAGACCGTCTCAGAGACAGATTCCACATCAGTCCCTGAACCGGCTTCAGTGACAGTTCCCGGCCAAAGTGAGGCCACAGTCGGGAATCCTGCTCTAAAGTTGGGAGCCGCATGGCAGCAAGAGGTGGTTGATCAACTGCTCTCCTGCGGAAGTTATTCTGAAGCAAGATCGATTCTTGCCCGCCTCAAGGCCGAATTCAAGATAAAGAAAACCGGACCGATGGCGACTTGCAAGAATCCTGCGGAGGCTTTCTTGCTGATAGGCAAAGACTCCGCCGTGGTCACCGTTCTGGGACCAGGCGACACGATCCGCACAGATTTCAAATCGCTCGGCAAGACCTCCGACAATTATGACGGTTACGATAAAGTTTGGTTTATATTCTCAAAATAAGATGAAAAAGGTATTCTTCATGACGGTTCTGTCATTTATATTCACAATGGCTTCAGCCCAGGACAATGTTGATTTTGAAATCGCCGACGGTCTGTCGAACGCCGCGCTCAAAACACGGATGGAGCGGCAGGCCTCAAGGTTGCTGACAGCGATCAACACCGCAGAGTCCAACGGGGGCAATGTGAATTTCAGCGGGCTTGACATTGATGACATGGCCTCCCACAGCATAGTCATGCTTTGGGATAATGTGCGTTTCAGAACACTTGACGACGAGATTGTCACGAACTGTCTTCGTCTTGGCGGTGGGGTGTCCGACAGCTGGCAGGTAAGGAATATTGAAGTTGAGATGAAGCCTTTGGATGACACTTACAAAGGGAGTAAAATCCAGGAAGTCAGCATAGATTTCGACAGCAACGGACGTATAGTCGATTTCAATTTCACCCTCGGCATCAACCAGTACATGAGAATAATGAAAGAGGGTGTGGAGCTTGACGACCTTGACCGCCGCATGCAGATACTTCACTATGTGGAACAGTTCCGTAACGCCTATAACCAAAAGGATATCGATTTCATGGATGCCGTGTTCAGCGAGGATGCCCTCATAATCACCGGGAAGGTCATCAGACGCGTGCCTAATGAAGTCCAGATGCGCTCAGGCAGGCCTGAGATCCAGTACACCAAGCAAAGCAAGCAGCAGTATCTTGCCAACCTGAAGCGTGTCTTCGCGCGCAATGGCTATGTCAATGTCAAATTCGATGAGATCAAAGTGCTGCGCCACGGGGCCAACCCCAATTTCTATGGCGTGACCCTTGTCCAGCACTGGAATTCCTCAAATTACAGTGATGAAGGTATATTGTTCCTTGTCTGGAATTTCGAGAACCCGGACGCTCCACAGATCAATGTCCGTACATGGCAGCCAATGGAAACGCCTGACGAAGATGTGTTCACATTGGATAATTTCAAGATTTGACAGATGAGAAGACTGTTTGCGATATTCACAGCTATGGCGATTTCGCTTGCCGCATTGGGTCAAGAACTCAACGTCAAGGATTTTCACATCGATCCAAGCGACATAAGTGCGGTACGTTATGAAGTGAAGGACCTGAACGGGGAGATCTGCGCCTTGGTCAAAATTGGCCTCGTGCTGCAGGATGTCACATTTGAAGGGTCAGTGGTGAAATCTGAGTTCAAGGACGGAGAGTGGTGGGTGTACATGGTGGACAAGTCTTGGTGGCTGAACATCAAGACCACGAAATATCTGCCGCTCCGCTATGAATTCGAGGAACCGTTGCAGAAAAAATCCACTTACATAATGCAGGTTGAGATTCCGCATGGGGGCGACAGCGGTCCTACGGGGAAAATGCGTGTCGAGAGTAATGTCAGGGATGCGGATGTGTACGTTGACGGAGAAAAACTCTCCAGCATCCTGCCTTTTGAATATGAGGGTCCGGAGGGAACGCATATCCTTGAAATCAAGGCGCCGGGATACAATACGGAACGCGTTGGCTTCGAGATAGCGCTCCGCCGCACCGGAACTCTGTCTGTCAGGCTCAAGGCGGAGGGAAGCATTATAGTAGAGGGCATTTCCTATGAGATGAAGGACATACCGGGAGGGGTGTTTCAAATGGGATCATCCGAAAAAAGGAGCAAGGAGAACACGATGAGTTATGAGGAGCCTGTCCATTCCGTGAGTCTGAAGCCCTACAAGATAGGTGTGACTGAAGTCTCCCAGGCCTTATGGAAGGCGGTGATGGGTGGCAATCCGTCTATTCACAAAGGAGATGATTTGCCCGTGGAGAATGTCTCCTGGTATGATGTTCAGGAATTCATTGAGAAGCTTAATGCCAAATTGGAAATGCATTTCAGACTCCCGACCGAGGCGGAATGGGAATATGCGGCGCGGGCTGGCGGTTCTCCGGATGAACCCGCAGGTGGAAAATCGACAAAAGATGTGGCCGTCTCCGGGGGCTCAACATCCTCTCTTGGCACAAAAGCACCGAATGCCTACGGACTTTTGGATATGTCAGGGAATGTGGCTGAATGGTGTTCCGACTATCTTTCACGTTATAAGGCCGATGCGGTGATAAACCCGACGGGCCCTGGAAAAGGAATCCAGAAAATAGTGCGGGGCGGAAGCTTTTCTGATGATCCGTGGATGCTTCGTTGCGCTGTCAGAGGACACATGAAGCCTGGTGACAGCAGTGGAAAAGTCGGTTTCCGTCTGGCTATGGATTAGATTATCAGAAATATATTTTAATAAAAACAAACATTATGAAAAGAGTATTATTATTGTTGGCAGTGGCGCTTATGTCACTGAACATGACAGCGCAGAAAAGCATCCTTCTTGTGGGTGAGGTTGACCGCCTTTCTGGAATCGACTCCAAGTGGGTCGAGAAATTACGGAGTGAGATGATCTCAGGACTTGTGGCGTCGCCGCGTCTCACAGTCATTGACGGCAGCACGGTAAGCGGTATGTCAGGCGACATCGCCAAGGCGGTTGATGTGGCGCGCGAAAGGAATGCGGACTGCTTGCTCACCGCTCAGATCACCTCTTTCACCGGCAAGAAAGAGACAAGCAAAGAAGGTAAAGTCACGTACAAAACCACACTTGAATATTCATGGGTGATCACAAATGTGGCCGATGGAAGTACAAGAGGGAGCAAAAAGGAGACTCATTACGGATCTTCAGGTTCCGGGTATGACGCCGCTTATGCGGATGCGTTCATTCTGGTTCCCGATGATATGAAAAAACTTGTAAACGATCAGTTCCGTGTTTCCGGAGAAATCAAGTCAATCGCGGAAACTCATCCTAAGAAAGGTGCGAAGACCCTGTACATAAGCGTCGGGTCTGATGACGGTGTCGCGCAAGGGAATGCCTTCGAGGTTTACAAAGAGGTCGAGATCGCGGGAGAGACTATCTCTGAGAAAATCGGTGAGCTCAAGGCAAAAGACATCAAAAGCGGTTCCCTGACTCTCTGCAATGTCACAAAGGGCGGTGTGGAGATTCAGAATGCCTTTGACAGTGGCCTTAGACTCACTGTGACATCCCGTCCGCCAAGAATTGTTTTCTAAGATACTCTATAATGAAAAGACTTTTTCTGTTGGCCGCGGCTATTCTTGTCGCGGCAACCGTTCTCGCTCAGACACAGCACACTGGGAACGTGGAACTTATGGAAATAGACAACGGCATCGCCACATTCCAGGTGGAAGGCATGGCCTCAAAGAAGAATGACGTTTGTCTTTCGGCTAAGGAAACCGTTTTCCACCGCCTGTTCGACAAGGGAGTCGAGGGCTTCAACAATGACGAAAAAATTGTGGAGACCGTAACCGCCAAGAACAAATTCTACCTGGAGAAGTTCTTTGAAGGGAAAAACGCTCCGATGAACAGGTTCGTGTATGGAGTGCAGCAGGCTGGAAATCCCTCGAAGAATGAATCCGGCATGTTCTCCTGCACCTACATTATCTCTGTAAAATACAAGGCCCTTTCGCGTGACTTGGTCCAAAACAAGTTGAGAGAAAAGGCCATAGAGGAATAGGGCAATGTCCCTGTTCTTCGTACAACTGACAAAGAGTCAACTTCTACCTTAACAAACCCTGATCATTATGAATGTTCCACAGCAAAACCACATTCTGGTAGGCCTTGGCGGTACGGGCGGAAAAGTACTGAAGGCCTTCAAAAAACGATTGTACCAAGAGTTCTCTGAAGAGGAGAGATCCAAGCTGCCTATCGGCTTCCTTTATGTTGACACCACGGACGAGATGATGCATCCCGAAGACAAGAGCTGGGAGGTACGAGGAGAGAGCGCGCGGTTCAAGGCCAATGAGTTCCTGTTCATCAAAGGTATTTCACTTGATGAGATTTTTGCATCTCCATCAAGTTACCCAGATTTGAAAGGTGTGGTCGGAGATCCAGATGTCATGAAGGATAGCATCGGCACACTCGGTGTCGCCGCCGGTCAGATGCGCCGTGCGGGAAGGATTTTGTTCGGAGCAAATGTTAACATGTACCGAACTGCTTTGGAGAACGTTTATAATAAGGTAATGAAAATCAGTAATGCCCAAAGTTCCTGTATCTACATTTTCGGAGGTCTGGCCGGAGGTACAGGCTCCGGCTCAATTGTGGACGTGGTGGCCCAGACACGAATGATTCCTGCGTTCCAAGAAGGTTATCAAACCATAGGTTACGGAAAGAGCACAGGGACCAACATCGTCGCATACGCTATGATTCCGGAAATCACACCTGAAGAAGGGTTTGATTTGGGAAAGTACCATGCTAACGGCTATGCCGCACTCAAAGAACTCAATGCGTTGCTCTGCAGGGCGTGGAAACCGTATGACCTTACCGGAAAGTCACCGACTGGCAGGTTAGAGTTCGATGGTAACATGCCTATCGCAGATGGCCTGATGATCTACTCCAATGAGAACGAGAACGGAGTGATTTTCGATTCGTATGACGAACTTCCTCAGGCTGTGGCTGACTTTGCGTATAGCAAGATCTTTTGGGAATGTGGCGACTGCTATTTTAACAGGCGCATGTCCTGTGAATACGAAGATGTCCTGGAACTCGCCGAAATGTACGAGAATGCCGAGAGCGGAGCGATCATCCCGTACAGAACCAAGACTGTGGGATCTTTCGGCATCAAGAGAGTGATCTATCCGGAGGATGAAATCAAGGATTTCATGGCATATTCGGCTGGCCGTCAAGTACTCTTGCGGATGCTGTATAATAACTGGGATGATGCTGTCGGTTTCCGTGAAGCCCCGGTTGATGTTGACTGGACTGACTATGTCAAAGGTCAGGACAAAAAACTTGGCAATCCTCTTGAGAACTGGAGATTCTCTGACAAGCATCTGATGCTGGACGTGCCTGTCCTGCCAACCGACGAGGAGAAATGGGGAACATTCCAGGCATACTGGGGCAAGGTGGTGCCGAAATGGCTTGAGGATGCCCAAAGCACCTCACAACCAATCGCCAAACTTAACGAGTTGTGCGCAAAGGGACTCCAGACAGGCTTCAGAGGTGTCGGGGTGTCAGATTTCTTCTCGGGAAAGAAAGACGTCAGAGATAAGCATGCCGATGAAATCGTCCAGAGGATGGAGGCTGACCTCTTCGACAAATGGTCGAACGGCACATTTGCGCTGAACAACCTTCTTGAACTCATCGACGCGATCTTTTCCGAAACGCAGGACAAAATCAAACGGTTTGAAGACAGGGCTGCCGAACTCCTCAGGCTTCTGGACGTACTTGAGCGGGATCGTCAGGCTAAAGCCAAGGAATACAATGACGCGGGATTTATAACCCGTTGGCTCAAAGGCCGGCAGGTGCTGGCCGGCTATGCGGAGATCATGCGGGAGATCTGTCTGAAACGCACGGAGGCGGAGGCGTGCGGATTCGCTGTTGACCTTCTCAAAGCGCTTCTAAGTAAAGAAGACGCCCTACGCCTCCGTTTGGAAAAAATCGTTCTTATGGTAAGAAACGCCATTGACGGCTGTGACAGAAGGCTGGACAAGCTTTGCAGGGATGACGAGGAAACTGACAATATGGATCGCTTTGTGGTTCGCTGCTATGACCCGCACAAGGTGAGAATTTTCACAACAAATGAAATCATTCTTGACAAGAAGAATCAAGATGCTGTCTATGCCGCTGTGCGTCAGGATCTCATGAATCACATAGGGTCTGAAAAAACATTTGCACATGCGAATGCCGTGATCGATCAGGATGTCATCAACAATATGGTTGAGACAACGGTTCGTGAAGAGGTTGTTTCCATACATGACAACACTTTGACGGATGATGATGAGAAACTCTTAGGCCGCGGCATCCTTAAAGAACTCTGTGGCAAATATTCGTCGGCTGAAGACATTCAGCGGTTTGCGGGTAAGATCATTTCCGGAAGCGGTGTGCTTGCGGGATTCAATCCTGATGAGGTTGGCAGGAATGTGGCTAACAATCCTGTCACCATAGTTGGTATAACTGTGATGCGCCGCTATATGTTTGTGAGCGTTCCAAAGGTGGAAGGTGATGAGAAAGTCAAGAAGTTTTCGGAGAATATGAAAGTCGCATTTGAGAATGCCACTGATGCCAGTGTAAGCGTCAAGGTTGACATGACTGGAGAAAGAATGAATGAAATCACGGTGTTGAGCTTCGCTGACTACTTTCCGCTCCGCTGTCTCCGGAACCTCGCTTACTACAAGGAGAAGTTCGATCTTCTCACCACCGTCACCCCGACCATGAGCGAGTCCGAAGTCAACAGGAACAAGATAATCCTCTTCGGCGAGGGAGTAGGAGGAGAAGGCCTTCCTGACCTGTTCGTGACTCAGGAAGTGTAAGGGAGACCGGTGTGCGATTATCGATTATTTGTACGCATTATATAAAAATAATCAATCATGGCAATCATTATTATGTCGGCTTTCTTCTTGGCGCTGGCAATAACTGGAATAGTAACCGTTTTATTCATAGCATCTTCTCGATCTGTCAGAAAATTTGAACTGATTCATTGGGTTGGCGCGATTCTTTGTGTGGCGGTGACTTCTGTATTCATTGCCAGAACCATTGGTCTGGGGAAAGCCGCAAAACAGGTAAATCATTCGACTTATGTGGCGACCACTCTTGGTTCCAGAGCTTTGGATTTGCTGAGAGAGTATCTTCCCGACAACGAGGTCACATCCTGGTTTTCAGAAGCTGACGGAAATGCGGCCCCTCAAATCGAATCTCTCCGGGCTTACCTGCACCACAAATTCCGCAAGGCCTTGATATGGTCCATAGTTGTCACGGTGCTGCTTAACCTGTTGTATCTCCTTCTCCTGACCACGGCTCGAAGAAGCTCAGGAACTTCCTCCGGATTCGGTGGCTTTGATGATATGGACTCCGATATCTCCAACTTTGGGAACTTTGACTCCTCTTTGGATGATGACCTAAGCTAGCAGTCATGTCCGCCAATTCATGAACCCCGGCATATCCCGATAACCTTTTCACCACTCTTGCTCAAATCATCGAACGATTTTCTGCGGAACGGTGGATGAAGAACTCCGCTTCCATCCCGACACTACCTATCTGTATGCTTCCATTTAGGAACGTCAGAAATTGATATTCCCGAAAGACTGGGACCTATCGGAGCTGGAAACGCTTGCCGGCTCGCGACATTGCGGACGTGTGTCTTACGAAAGGGAGGACCTTGACAGGCTGGCGGAGAAAGCCGGTCTTACGGCTGACCTGAGGGCCGTCTTTGGCGGCAATATGGAGATGGTCAATGCCTAGAAATTGACTTATTAGTACAAAATATTGTAAAACTCAGATAAGAAGGGTATAGTGGCAATCATCAACTTGCGAAAGCCGATTTAATGTCATATCTTTGGCGAAAGCAAACCTTTTTTTGAGAATAGCCTTATGATAAGTTATGTTCTTTCGTTCTTGATCGCGGTA
>OJAR01000497.1_pt1 | contig 12456 bp, 15 predicted proteins | sample 1589431 | NCBI WGS metagenome assembly OJAR01 (sample SAMN03283242) | human gut metagenome | biome: human-associated habitat; material: feces | host: Homo sapiens | place: Peru | collected 2012 | reverse complement strand
AAAGCGGCTCGCAAGCGGCCTTGGGAGTGTGCTTAAGAACAGCTTCCGCATACTTGACGTCTTTGCCTCTGATGAGGTCAAGAACTACGCCGATTTTGCGGGGTGAAATACGAATAAACTTCGCATATGCTTTAGCTTCCATTTGCAATACTCTCCTTCCGCTTATTTACTTGTTTTTGAACCGGCGTGACCTTTGAAGGTTCTTGTAGGCGCAAACTCACCGAGCTTGTGACCAACCATATCTTCGGTTACATATACCGGAACGTGCTTACGGCCGTCGTGAACGGCGAATGTGTGTCCAACGAATTCAGGGAAAATTGTAGAACTTCTTGACCAAGTCTTTAAAATTCTCTTTTCACCTTTTTCGTTCATTTCAACAACCCTTTTGAGCAATACAGGCTGAACAAAAGGGCCTTTTTTTGTACTTCTACTCATAGTTTAAGCTCCTTTCTTCGCCTTACTTACCGTTTCTTCTGCGAACGATAAGCTTATCGCTGCTCTTGTTGTTCTTACGGGTTTTGTAGCCGAGTGCGGGCTTACCCCAAGGGGTAACAGGTCCCGGACGGCCGACAGGCGACTTACCTTCACCACCGCCGTGCGGGTGGTCGTTCGGGTTCATTACAGAACCGCGTACAGTCGGACGCCAGCCCATATTTCTCTTACGGCCTGCTTTACCGATTTTTACGTTGAAGTGGTCGAGGTTTGAAACCTGACCGATAGTAGCCATACAGCTTTCGGGAACGTTTCTGAGTTCGTTTGAAGGTAATCTCAGAAGTGCAAGACCGTTTTCTCTTGCCATAAGCTGAGCCATATTACCTGCCGAACGAGCGAGCTGAGCGCCTCTGCCGGGATAAAGCTCAACGTTGTGTACGAATGTACCTACAGGGATTGATGAAAGCGGAAGTGCGTTACCGGTTTTGATGTCAACATTTTCACCTGCAACGATCTTGTCGCCGACTTTGAGTCCCTCGGGAGCAAGGATGTATGATTTTTCGCCGTCTGTATATTCTACAAGAGCAATGAATGCCGAACGGTTTGGATCATATTCCAATGTTTTAACTGTTGCTTCTACGTCAAACTTCTGACGCTTGAAGTCGATGATACGGTACTTTCTGCGATTGCCGCCGCCTCTGTGGCGAACGGTAATTCTGCCGTAGCTGTTGCGTCCGGCGTTTTTATTGAGCGGAGCAAGCAAGCTTTTTTCCGGGGCAACCTTTGAAAGTCCTGAATAATCGGTAACCGACGTATTTCTTCTTGAGTTGATAGTCGGCTTATAAACTTTAATTGCCATTTGATTTCACTCTCCTCATGATGGCTTTGCGGGAAAATGGCTTTTCCCATACATTCTGCCTGAATTTTGTTTCAGGCTTACATCATGCCTTCAAAAAATTCGATAGGCTTGCTGTCTTCGGTAAGCTTTACAACGGCCTTTTTCCAGCTCTTTGTATAGCCGCCGTTGTTTCTGCCCTGACGGCGGAACTTGCCGCGAACACTGACTGTGTTTACCTTGGCAACCTTAACCTTGAAGATTTCTTCGCAAGCTTTTGCAATTTCAATTTTATTTGCTGACTTTGCAACCTCAAAGGTATATACCTTATTAACAGCGCCCAGCATACTTTTTTCGGTGATGATCGGGCGAATTACAATATCGTGAGCTATCATGCATATACCTCCTCGATCTTGCTTACAGCATCCTTGACGATAATAAGCTTGTCAGCGTTCAGAATGTCATAAACATTAAGAGTGTTGACCTGAGCTGTTTTTACGCCCGGAATATTGTTAGCTGATTTAATAATCTTGCTGTCAACCTCGGGAAGAACTATCAGAGCTTTTTTGTCTGCTTCAACAGCCTTGAGCATTGCAACAATCTTCTTTGTTTTGTATTCATCCATTGCGATAGAATCAACAACGATGATTTCATTCTCCTGTGCCTTTGAAGAGAATGCCGACTTCATAGCGAGTCTTCTCTCTTTTTTGTTTACAGAAAATCTGTAATCTCTTGGCTTCGGAGCAAATACTACGCCGCCGTGTGTCCACTGCGGAGCGCGGGTTGAACCCTGTCTTGCACGTCCTGTGCCCTTTTGTCTCCACGGCTTTTTGCCGCCGCCGGAAACCTCTGATCTTGTAAGAGTGGACTGTGTGCCCTGACGCTGTGCAGCAAGGTAATTAACTACCATCTGATGCATAACAGCTGCATTTGGTTCAATACCGAATACGGAATCGCTCAAGTCGATTGTTCCGACCTTCTTGCCTTCCATATCTACTACTGATAAACTTGGCATTTATAATCCCCCTTCCTTAAGCCTTAACGGAATCTTTGAGTACAACGATTCCCTTATTTGGTCCGGGAACAGCGCCCTTTACTGCGATAAGATTGTTTTCAACGTCAACCTTAACAACTGTGAGGTTCTGAACTGTTACCCTTTCTGCACCTAAGTGACCTGCCATTCTCTTGCCCTTCCAAACTCTTGAAGGCGATGAGCAGGCACCGATCGAGCCGCCGTGACGAACGCAGGGACCTGTACCGTGTGACTCTTTAAGGCGGTGGAAGTTCCATCTCTTAATAACGCCTGCGGTACCCTTACCTTTGCTCTTGCCGGTTACGTCGATCTTGTCGCCGGGGGTGAATACATCTGCTTTAACGAGGTCGCCTACATTGTAAGCGTCTGTGTCGGTAAAGCGGAACTCTTTGAGAGTTTTCTTGGGAGCTACGCCGGATTTGTCAAAAAATCCTTTCATAGGCTTCGTAACCTTGTTTGGCTTTACGTCGCCGTATCCGAGCTGAACGGATGCATAGCCGTCGTTTTCAACTGTTTTCTTGGCTGTAACCACGCAAGGGCCTGCCTCAACAACAGTTACGGGAATTACTACTCCCTTTTCATCGAAAATCTGCGTCATACCGATTTTCTTTCCGATGATTGCTTTTTGCATTTATTTTTCCTCCTTGTAGGTTATTGGTTGGCTGTGCCAACGTGACCCTGTCTGCTTGTAGGTTGGTACGGATTATAACTTAATCTCAATATCAACGCCGGCAGGGAGCTCTAAGCTCATAAGAGCTTCGACTGTCTTGTTTGACGGTCTCAAAATGTCGATAAGACGTTTGTGAGTCCTGATCTCAAACTGCTCACGGCTGTCCTTGTACTTATGAACAGCACGAAGAATAGTTACTATCTGCTTCTCAGTCGGGAGCGGAACCGGACCTGACACCCTTGCACCTGTGCGCTTAGCTGTTGCTACGATTCTCTCTGCGGACTGATCAACAAGCTGATGATCATAACCCTTTAATCTTATCCTGATTTTTTCCTTGACTGCCATTATCGTCGCCTCCTTAAAAATTTGTCACGCTTCGGAAACCCTCGGCGCTTCTGTTAGTTGGCGGGCGCTGCTTTCAAAACTTTTTTGAAACTCAGCCGGGTGTTTCTTCACCCTGCATTAAAAAACCCGTTTAACTATTCAGTTAACCGGGACGTCCTGAAAGCTTTTGAGCATAGCTATGGCAAAGCAACCCCATTGCCAAAACATTACTCAGTGTTTCATTGTAATCGCCCGGTTTAAAATCGGACATACTCCACGGAAAAACCGGCACAATGCCGCAACCTCCCGCTTCATCGCATATCTTGTGCAGTCACACAACAAATATTATACAGTAGAGGTGACGTTTTTGCAAGGATTTTACCAAAATGATATGTGTAGAACTTTTGCAGATATTCAAATTAAAATTTGTATATATTGCATATATTGCCAAAGTTGCCGTTATAATGTATAATGATCATATAATAGTAAGGGAGTGGCGGTGATTATATGATACACGTTTATTACGGTGACGGAAAAGGCAAAACCACTGCGGCAGTCGGAATTGCCGTTAGAGCCGCAGGAAGCAAAATGAAGGTAATGTTCGTACAGTTTTTAAAGACAGATTTTTCCGGCGAACGCAACCTGCTGAGCAATGTTGACAATGTAACTCTGACCACCTGCCCCATTGAGCTTAAGTTCACTTTTGAGATGACCGAAAAGGAAAAACAGCAGGCGGCTGTTTTGTTTAAAGGTATTTTTGAACGCAGTGCGACCGACGCAGTTTCGGAAAGATATGATATGATAGTGTTTGATGAAATTTTTGATGCTATAAATGCAGATATGGTAAATGAAAGCGATGTGTTTGAATTCATCAGCAATGCGCCGTCAAGTATGGAAATTATTTTGACAGGTCATAATCCGCCGCAAAGGTTTATTGACGCCGCCGACTATGTAACCGAGTTCAAAAAGATAAAACACCCATTTGACCGCGGTGTTACCGGCAGGATAGGCGTTGAGTTTTAATCGTCATACATATTATATAACAAGCAAACCGATTGTCGAAAGCTCGATGATCGGTTTTTTATTGCTTTTTACATATATTGCGCCAAATGATACGGTATTGATTTTAGGGGCATACTATGATATACTTCTAAATACAAATGTCCTCCGCTTTCAGGCGGCGGGCGCCACTGAAGTTCTGAGGAGCTAACGCTTCGTTGCGATGTTTGCAATCTGTCGCAGGCTTGCCCCTTGCAAGCAAAGCAAAGCGTTGCTTCGATTTAAATCCATAGGAAATATGTGATATTTTCTGCGTTTTGCAGTTTGATTTTCGGAGGGGCTGAAATGTTGGATTCATATGTGGAAATAGATCTCGACAAAATCGGCGGCAACGCCCGTGCTATTACCCAAAAATACAGCGGCTACAAATACTTTATCGCTGTCTTAAAGGGCGACGCATACGGTCACGGTATGGAAGTTGCAAATGAAATGTATAAAAACGGCATTAACTACTTTGCCGTTTCTTCTGTTGAGGAAGCCGAAAGCTTCCGCAAAATCAACAGCGACGCTCCCCTGCTCTGCCTTCATCCGATTCATCCGTCAAGGCTTGACAAAGCAAAGGAGCTTAATCTTACCATTGCCGTCAACGAGCTTTCATATCTCAAAAAGCTGTTGAATACAGGCATTGACTATAAATTTAAAATTCATTTGCAGATAGATACAGGATTCAACCGTCTTGGATTCAAGGACAAAAACGAAGTCAAAACAGCCGTTGATATGATAAACGAATCGAATTTTGAGCTTGAGGGAATCTATCAGCATTTTGCAACCGCAGGTATTTTTGACAAACACTGGGACGAGCAGGTTGAAAACTTTAAGGAGCTTACCTCTCTCATTGATTTAAAAGCGATACCGATAGTGCATATGGGCAGTTCGGTTTCTATGCTCACTCACCCAAAACAGCCGTTTACAACAGGCGTTCGTATGGGAATCGCCATATACGGCTACAATGTTTCGCCCGATTCTCTGTCGAATTCTCCAAAGGATATGCTTCGCAAGCTCAGAAATGATTATTATACAAAGAAATATAATATAAGCGAGACCTACTGCGACGTCAAAATCGACCTTAAACCCGCTATGAAAATGAAAACCCGCATATTGCAGCTCAAAAGGGTTTCAAAGGGTGAATGGTTCGGCTACAACGCTTCGTTTACGGCTGACGAGGATATGATTCTCGCTATCCTGCCGATAGGCTACAACAATGGCATCGGTCATTCCAACTTCAACAGAAAAGTTGAGATAAACGGGAAACTATATCCGATAATCGGTGAGCCTTGTATGAATATGACTGCAATCAGAGTTGACGAAAGCGTAAAGCCCGATGACGAAGTAACGCTTCTCGGCGATCGCATAACCGTCGGAATGTTTGCAAGAGGTTCGGGTATGGGCAATGCCGAGGCACTTGTCAACATCGGCAAGAATAATCCCAGATTTTATATTAAAGACGGACAAGTTTTGGAGGGTAAATAATGGCAGTTTCGGTACACAAGTGGCTGTTCGGCAAATTTAAAGACATCAATCACAGCAGAATGGACAAGCACATTGAAATTATTGCTAAGAACAGCGGCAAATCCAAAGCCTATATTAAATTTGATATGATACGCAACTTTATCACAAGAGGAACAGGCTATACCGACTATTTCAGATGTGATTTTATTAATCTTACTTCTCAGGAAAAAAAGACGTTTGTAACCGCAAAAACCTTTTACAAAATTCTTGAATACCTCAATGATGAGGAATACATCGTTTTGCTGCGCGACAAGCTTGTATTTGACGAACTTTTCAAAAAATACCTGAAAAGAGATTTTATAAATTTGCGTACAGGCAGCAAAGAGGATTTTAAAAGTTTTATTGACGGCAAAAGCACCGTGTTTGCCAAAGACCCGACAGGCGAGGGCGGCCACGGAATAACAAAAATAACTGTTGCCGATATTGAGAGCACCGACAAGCTGTATGATGAGCTGAAAGCAAAAGGACAGCTTTTGGTTGAAGAAGCCATAATTCAAAGCGACGACCTCAACGAGATAAATCCTTATGTTGTAAATTCATTCAGAATTGTTACGCTGTACAAAGACGGCAAGGCACATATAATTAACAACGCCCTGCGTATTAATCAGGACGACTCAAATGTTATCGGCTGTACAAACGACCTGTATCTCAGCCTTGGCGCCGACGGCAGAATTAACAGCAATGTTATTGACGACTATGCAAATGTTTATAAAACTCACCCTATGACAGGCAAAAAGTTCTCCGACGTGAAGATAAACGGCGTTCAGGAAGCATTTGATATGGTTGTTGAAGCCGCAGAGAAAATACCACAGGTAAGATATATCGGCTGGGACATTGCATTTTCAAAGGACGGTCCCGTTATGGTTGAGGGCAACGAATATCCGGGCTACGGACTGCTGCAATTCTACAAGCTAAAGGGCAAACGCACGGGACATCTTAAAGAAATAAGCGATATTCTCGGTGACGAGATGAAAAATATTAAAATTTAAGCCATCCAAAAAAAGCAAAAGCTATAATTCACATCACACCCATCGGGCTGCTGATTGTGGATTATAGCTTTTTATTTTGGTTTTGCTCTTTGTTTTGCGCTAAATGCGACCGTCCTTTTTATGCCGGCCCGGCAAAATAGCGGTAATTTAGTTTTGGTGCGTTGCGGCAATAAAATAACCGCTTATATTGCCCTGCATTATTTCCTTGATTTGCTCCGGTTCATCGGGCAAAATCACTAACATCTGATCCTGCGCCCTGAGCACAAAGCCGTCGTTTCCGCCGACATTTTTGAGCTTTTTGCAGTCGTCAATACCGACATCTGCAACAGCACGCGAAATAATCCGTTTTATGCTTCTTGAATCGTCAAAACCAAGTCCGCCGATAACAAAAATCACGTTGCACTGCTTAAAGCCGTCAATAAGCGAATTTCCGAGAGTCCCGTTGTCTGTTGCGAAGGAAATTTCTGTGGGCGTGAGTCCAAGCTCCGAAAAACTCTTTTTTAAGGCTTTTTCACAAAAAGACGTTTTCCTTGCGGAATAAAATACTATTCTGCAATCCAACTCCTATCCCCCCTGTGCATATTCGGGTTTCAGCACCGCTTCAAATTCAGGCGCTATTATCATATTTGCCGTAACATTGTCAAAATCAAGCTGCCAGCCCTTAAAAACATAATCATAAAAATCATCGCTCGGTTTTACGGGATCTTCCGGAGCTTTTGCCGCCTGACCGTATTCGACCTGTTGCGTGCTGATTTCCGAGCCGTCATAGTTGATAAACTCAACCGTCAGATAAACCTTTGCCTCAGTCTGCGGCTCGGCGTCGCTCTTTTTACTGTCTGATTTGCTGTCCCCGGATGTGGAAGCCGTGGTTGCGGAAGTATCAGTAATCTCCTGCTCCTTGAAATCATAATCTCCGGTATACCAATCTATCTCGCCTGCGTCGTATGCAGTGCAAAAATCGGTAACCTCGGGTCTTGAACCGCCGTAAGCGGAATAGTAAACATCAGGCCATACGGCATTTCCATTTATGCTTGCCTTTGAAACATCTACCTTTGGTGACTCGCCGTCTCTTACGCGCCTTGCAACAACAACGGTACGGAAGTTTGTAAATTCATACGAACAGGTTGAAAGAGTAATAAGCGTATCGTCCTCGTTTACGTCAACAGGGCAGTTGAACAATGAACGAATTCTCACGTTATATACATAATTCATAAAGTCCTTTTCGTTTTCAAAGTCGCCGCGCATATAATTGAAAAATTCGCCCTGACTTGAAAGCGTGTTGGTCTTAAACACAGAGATTATCTTGTAGGTGCCGTTAGCTTTTGGAGTATCAAACTCTATTGTGGGAGTTTCTTTATAAAAATCAAGATTACCGGACGTTCCGCCGTAATTCATCAGGTTTCCGAACATTGAGCCGTCGTTCATATGGTGGCCGTGCATAACTACGTTTTTGCTGTCCGTTCCTTCTGTACAGCGGTAATCAAGGAAGATGCTTCCGAAGGAATCATAACCGCCCTTGTAATTGTGAGAAAGATAATACTGGCTGTTTCTGTCGTCACTTTCGTGCCACAAAACAGGATAGTCGATAACCGTATTATCCATTCTTATCCAGCCTACGATTTCTTCGTTTATCTCTTTAAGCTCGTCCCAGTTGATAGTGTCGTCAACATCGGGCTTTTTATTGTCATCGGAGGTATTTCCGTGGGCTATTCTTTGTATCTCTCCGTTGAGCTGAGCATTCTTCAAACTTAAAAATACCATATTATACAACAAGAGGGCAAGTGCCGCAAGGAACACCAAAAACGCAATTATCAAAACGCATTTTCGTCCGACTTCTTTTTTGCTGTCACCCCGAACAGGTATAAAGTTATTTACGAAGCCTGTTTTTTCGGGAATATATTTTTCTGTGCCAAAGCCGTCGGGATAATCGTTTGAGGAGTTTTCAAAAACCTCTGTCGTTCTCACCGCCGCAAGAGCCGCAATTTGGGCAAAGTCAACTCCCGTCAGCTCAGCCTGCGGAACAACCGCAACACGCATACCCCTGTACATAAAGCAGTAGCCCTTGTACTCGTTGCCAAAATCGCCGAGTGGAAATACCTTTGCCTTTTTGCGTGTAAGCTCAAACTCCTTTGCAAGCTCGTCAAGCTGCTGTTTGTCGGCTTTGTTTTTGCGGGCATCGGAAAATGCTTTGTTGCGCTTTTTCCAATAATCCTTTGGCACAGGATCATTTTCGGCGTGCTCCGCCGCCACTACGGTTTCAACAAAATACTTTTTAAAAGACCTGCTGTCCTTTGTGTTAAGTGCATTTGCAATTATTACAACGTCGGGACTGCCGTTTGATTTTGCAATAGAATCAAGCGCAGCATTAATCGTTACAGGAGTCCGCACTGTTTTCTTTATCTCCGTAAGCGAATATCCGTATTTGTCGAGCTTTGTACGAAGCTCGTCGGCACGCTCGGGCAGAGCGTCTGTTTCATTCTTTTTACTTACAGATAAAATCTGAATCTGCACGCAGGATTTCTCCTTCCTTTGTATGATAGTTGTTTTAAATCGGAACAATGCTCTGCTTTGCCTGCAAGGAGCAGAGCTTGCGATATATTATTTTATCAGTCGCTGTCGGGGCTGATATATGTCGTTTTAAGATGATTGAGGGCTTCTTCGACAAGCTCTGAAAAATCAGCCTTATCCTGAGCCTCTTTTACATATCTCAGCACGGGTCTTGTGCGCGGGTGCTTCGGCGTAAATACCGTGCAGCAATCCTCATAAGGCTCAATAGATGTTTCGTAAGTATCTATCTTGTATGAAATGTCTATGATTTCCTGTTTATCCATTCCGATAAGCGGTCTGAAAACGACCATATCGGTCGCTTCATCGGTACACTGCAAAGCTCCTATGGTCTGGCTTGCAACCTGACCGAGGCTTTCACCCGTTATAAGAGCCGCACAATCATTTTTCTTTGCAATGCGCTCGGATATTTCCATCATAAGCCTGCGCATAATAATAGTAAACAGCTCTTCGGGACAATCGGATCTCAGTTTTTCCTGAATTTTTGTAAACGGAACGGTGTACATTGTCATTGTTCCCGCATATTTTGAAACCTTTTGCAAAAGCCTAACAACCTTTTCTTCGGCACGGAGGCTTGTGTACGGCGGGCTTGCAAAATGTATCGCAGTGAGTCTTATTCCCCGCTTTGCCATCATATATGCCGCAACGGGAGAGTCTATTCCTCCGCTGATAAGAATTGCGGCGTTGCCGCCTGTTCCCACGGGAATACCGCCTGCACCCTTTATCGGATCCGAATGAATGTATGCCCCGAAATCACGGATTTCTACATACACCGTAATCTCAGGATTATGTACATCAACCTTGAGATGCGGAAATTTATCAAGTATCGCCCCGCCTGTTTCTCTGCAAATATCAGGCGACTTATACGGAAACTTTTTGTCACTGCGCTTTGCCTCAACCTTAAAGGTCTTTGCAGAGCCGAGAACGTCCGCAAGATATTCGGGAGCGGTCTTCAGGACAGATTCAAGGGTTTTTTCTTCGCATACCGCCGCCCTTGAAAACGTTACAATTCCGAATACTCTTGAAATTCGCTCGCAGGCTTCATCAAGGTCAGCGTCATCACTAAGCGGCTTTACATAAATTGTTGACTGAGCCGAAGTAATTTCAAATTTTCCTACAGAATTAAGGCAATGTTTTATGTTCTTTTTGAGTATGTCCTCAAATGCACGGCGATTCAGCCCTTTTAGAACTATCTCGCCGTCTTTTAAAAGTATAATTTCCTTCATAATTTATTTTTTTCAATTCCTATATTTCATCTGTGAGCAAGCGACGCAAGCCCTGTTTTTATTCCTCTGCACAACACGTCAACGTCCTCTTTGGTGTTGAATTCAGAAAAACTTATTCTCAGTGCACTATCCGCTCTTTCACTTGAAAGCCCCATTGAACTGAGAACGTAGCTTGGCTTTCCTTTGGCGCAGGCACTGCCCGATGAGACAAAAACATCAAGCTCTTCAAGAAAATGAAGCATTGTTTCACTGCGAACTCTGCCTGCCGAAATGTTAAGCACATACGGCAAAGCGTTTTCCGGTGAATTAACCGTAACGCCGTCAATCAAGGATAAAAGCGACCTTGCATAGCTGTTGAGCTCCTGCACTTTTTTTAAATTTCCGTCGATATCAAATTCATTGCAGGCAACGCCAAAAGCCGCAATAAGCGGTAACGCTTCTGTGCCGGGACGAAGCTTTTTTTCCTGTTCGCCGCCATAGTGCAAGGGTATAAGCCTTACTCCCTTTTTTATGTACAACGCTCCGCATCCCTTTGGCGCATGTACCTTGTGGGCACTCACTGTGATAAGATCTGCTCCGAGACGTTTTGCATTTACGGCTGTCTTTCCAAAAGCCTGAACCGCGTCGGTATGGCAAATCACATTGGGGTTTTTGGCTTTAGCCGCCGAAAAAATCTTTGCGATTGGCATAACCGCACCTGTTTCGTTGTTGACGCACATAACGGAAACCAGTATCGTATCTTCGTTCACGGCGGCGGCAACGTCTTCGGGATAAACAACGCCGTCGGAATGGGGAGCGACACGCACAATATCAAAACCGTCGGACTCCAGCTTGTATGCCGCTTCAATAATACTGCTGTGTTCAACTGCGGAAATGACAATGCGCCTGCCCAAGCGTTTTTTTGCCTGAGCAACGCCGAACAATGCTGTGTTGTTCGACTCGGTGCCTCCGCTTGTAAAATACAACTCATCATATTGCACACCGATGCGCTTTGCAACACTTTTTCGGGCAGACACAAGTTCTTTCTCCGCATGTAACCCCATAAGGTGAAGCGATGACGGATTACCATAGATTTTTGTCATTATCTCGAACGCCTTTTGCGCTGCCTTTTCAGAAACTGCAGTAGTTGCGCTGTTGTCAAGATAATGTATCAAATCTATTCCCTCCTCAATATACAATTCTTTATTTGAATCGGAGCAATGCTTCGCTATGCTCGTCAAAAGCAGAACCTGTAATAAATTGCAAGCAGTGCAATGAGCATTGACCACTGAAATTTCGAAGCGGCACTCGCCGCCTAAGAGGCGCAAGACTCCTGTACTTAGATTATACTACACAAAACAAAAAAAATAAAGTAATATTTTAAACATAAGAGTATTATTTAAAATTCTTTAATTTTTCTATAAAAAAGGAAGCCCCGCAAAAGCGAAGCTTCCGAAAATTCATATTGAATTGCGTAAATCAGGCTTATCGAGGACGAAGAATTTCCTGACCTGTGCGGCCGATATTTTTATATCCGCCCGCTGCAGCAAGATATTTCTGAATCATTGTTGCGTCAACAATAGAAATTCTGCCGTCACCGCTTACATCAGCAGCAATCATCTGTATATCTGTAAGCTCTACAAGACCTATTGAGGCTTTCTGGATAAGTGTTACGTCATCAATAGTGATTTTGCCGTCACCGTTTACATCGCCGAAAATCTCCTTCGGAGTAGGCGGAGTTACGATGAGCTCAGGAATTACTGTACCCTTACCTGTCTTGAAGTCAAATCCGTTTACGTTGATTCTCAGTGTTACCTTTGAACCGTCCTCTGCAA
>OJAR01000494.1_pt1 | contig 12505 bp, 14 predicted proteins | sample 1589431 | NCBI WGS metagenome assembly OJAR01 (sample SAMN03283242) | human gut metagenome | biome: human-associated habitat; material: feces | host: Homo sapiens | place: Peru | collected 2012 | reverse complement strand
CTTTTGCTGTCCTCCTTCAGGTCGTCCAGCGCATCCACCAGATAGATCCACCGCCCCAGATGGTACAGCATTTCCTCCAGCACACGCCGTTTCACGCCCTCCGGCTGCATAGCGGCGGTGTCCCTCAAAAGCAGGGCGAACGCGTCCGCCGCCTCATCCGGCACGGCGCATTTCTCCCGTTCCAGAGCGGAGAGCTTGTCCAGATGCATCCGTATGCTTCTGTCCGCCTCCGGACGTTTTTTTCGAGCTTTTTTATACGCTCCGCGCAAAAATACGGAGAAAACTCTGTATTTCAGCCCGCCCCAGAAGCCGTGATCCGCCACGCCGTCCCGCAGCTGCCACCACGTCAAAAGCACGCTCATGTCCGCCGCCGACTCCAGCGCGGCCGAAGGCTCGCAGGCGCAGCGGGGATGAACTGGGTGCAGCGCGCACCGCCGCTTGCGGCAGTCCGGCGTCTCGCCGCCGGATAAAAGCATCGCCAGGAAAACAAGGTCATAGTTCAGTATCATGCGGGCAGCCGCCCCATAGCGCTTTCCCAGCGTGTGGCAAAGGCCGCAGTAGCAGCTCTGATACAGCTCCTTTTCCTCTCCGTTTAGCTTATCCGGAGAGATGCGCACATATCCAAACATCAGAACAGCCGCATGATGGTATAGGTCAGCACCTCGTGCCGCTTGGCGTACCGGTCATAAAATATGCTCGGCAAAAAGGCAGCGGCGGCCGCAGCGATGGCAATGATGTAGCGCACCTTTTCCGCCAGCCCCTCCGAGAGGAAGTAGCCCAGCAGAAAGGCCACCACCGGCAGCAGGTACACCAGCGCCACCACGCCCAGCAGCTTTTTCGTCTCGCTCTGCACCACCACTTTGTCCCCCGGCTTCACGCCGACGGGATCACTGGCTCGCGCGTGGATGGCCGCTCCGGTCATGCCGCAGCCCGCGCACTCCTCGCAGTCATGTCCGCAGGCGGATTTTCGGGGCACGGAGATCTCCACGAACCCCGCATCCAATATTTTTTCAACTGTTGCGATCTGCGTCATGTGCCTGTCCTTTCACTTTCGATGGTTCCGTTGGTATCCAGCCTTACATTCACCTGGTAGTTTCCCTTTGCGCTGACATTCTCGTAGCCGCTCACCACGATATTCACCGGCAGCGTGTATTCCCCTGCGCTGCTGAGGCTGCTGAAATCTATCACCGCCACGATCTCCTCGCCCGTGATGGCGTTGATCTCCGCGGCGAGGCCACGAAGGGTCACCTGAATGCTCTCCGTGACGCACTGCCCCGTGAAGCCCTCCTTCACCCGCTCAACGAGGAACCTGCTGACTGTAAAGGTCTTCTCCGTTACACCCGTCACGGTGAATGTCACCGTAGCGTTTTTGATGTCGCTGACGATCTCGGTGTTTTCAGGTGCAATGATCTCATAATACATGGTCTGCGACTGGGAAATATCCTGCAGATACACCGTATCCAGCGTGATGGCGCTGATGCCGTCCAGCACCTCTTTTTCACCCGCCAGCGTAACAGAGCGCGGGGAAATGGTGTATTTGGTCTGCTCCAGCGTGGAGCCGGCGGACTCCCGCACGATGATCTCCAGCGGCACCTCCTTGGTGGTCTTCACCGGCACCTTCACCTGCACCAGCTTGGCGGCCGGCCGAATGGCGTCGTTGCTTATGGCGATGTCGTTGTAGTCGTACAGGGTAAAGCCCACTGCGTTTTCATAGGATTTGTCCGTTCCGTTTATGTCCACGGTCAGCTTGGCATAGCTGACGTTCACCAGGTCGTCCCTCTGTCCGTGGAGCAAAAGGGAGTCCATATCCAGAATCGGGTCTTCCGCATAGAAGTTCTTCTTCGGCGTGCCCGTCACTTCGCACCTGATGGGTACCGTCTTGGAAAACAGCTCGCCCACTGTCACGGTGACGCGGTAGGCGCTGGCCCAATCCACGGAAATGGAGTTTTTCGCCACGCCGTCGGGATACACCACCTGGTAAGTCAGGCTCTGTGTCCCCACCTCCGTGATGGAGCCGGTATCCACCACCACGCGGATGTCGTCCTTGTCGATTTGCCAGAGCTGGCGGCGGGGTCCCTTCAGGGTGAGGTCGATGGTGGTGTCATAGCCCGACAGGATCATCAGGCCTCTGTCCGCCAGTGTCGTGCTCTCGCCGTAGAATTCCACCGGAATATTCTTCACCTTCATGGGCACACTGGGCTGACGCACGGTGTCCACATACAGCCAAATGGCGATGGCGGCAACAATAGACGCCGCAATGCGCACCGCTTTACGCTTTTTATTCATCCCCGCTGCCCCCTTTCTTCTGGCGCAGGTGATCCAGCAGCCATGTGCTCTTTTGGGGCTGCTCCTCGGCCTCCGCCGCAGGCATCAGCTCGTTTTTCAGCAGCTTTTCCAGCGTTTCCGGCATAAGATGCCGCTTGAGCATCCCGCCGATGGCCACGGAGATGGAGCCTGTTTCCTCGGACACGATCACCACCACCGCATCCGAGTTCTCACTCATGCCGATGCCGGCGCGGTGGCGCATGCCGAGGTCGCGGCTGAGATTCACGTTTTTGGACAGCGGCAGCATGCAGCCTGCCCCACCGATGCGCCCGTTCCGTATGATCACGGCGCCGTCATGCATGGGCGCCTTCACGAAGAAGATGTTCTTCAGCAGCTCGCTGGAGACCGCGGCGTCCAGCGTCGTGCCGCTGCGCAGCACCTCGTTGAGCAAAATCTTCCGCTCAAACACAATGAGCACACCCGTGCGGGACTTGGACATCTCCGTGCAGGCCAGCACCGTCTGGTCGATGGCCTTTTCCAGCTCCGAGGACTGCTGCTGCGGCGCCAATATCCGCAGAAGCCGGATGTTCCTGCTGCCCAGCTGCTCCAGCCCTCGGCGCAGCTCCGGCTGAAACACGATGAACAGCGCCAGAACGCCCCATTCCACCACATAGCTCATAATATAGTTGATCCCCCGCAGGTTCAGCAGGGACGAAAGCCATAGCGCCAGAATAAAGATCACGATACCCTTGAGAATATTCTCGGCGCGGGTACTGCGCACCAGGCTCAGCAGCTTATAGATCGCAAAGGACATAATGGCGACGTCCAGCACATCCGTGATCCGAACCAGCGTCAGGTATCGCCATCCATTTTGCAGCACAGAAATGATAGAATCCACAGTCTGCTCCTTTCCTGTACAATTAAATGCCATAGGTAATACTTATTATATATAAATTCTCGGAAAAAAGCAATATAAACTATATAGATTTCTTTGCGTTTTCCCGAAGGATGCACCCCAGTTCCCGCAAAAAAACGTCGATCTGCATCTCGGTGTTGAACACCGACGGGCTAAGCCGCACCGTCCCCGTTTCCAGCGTGCCGGCCGTCCTGTGCGCCAGCGGCGCGCAGTGCAGTCCGGCGCGCACGGCGATCTCCCGCCGCGCCAGCTCCTCCCCGATCTGCTCGCAGTCCATGCCCTTCACCCGAAACGACAGCACGCCCGACTGCGCCGTTTCCTTTTCATCCGCAAAGATCTCCACCTCGGGCATACGCCGCAGTCCCTCTGCCGCCCGCCGCGCCAGCATTCTTTCCCATCGGGCGATGCGCTCTGTCCCCGTGCGGCTGACAAATCGTATTCCCTCCAGCAGTCCGGCGATCCCCGGCATATTGTGCGTGCCGGCCTCCAGCCGATCCGGCAGGTCAGCGGGCATGGTCTGCATGCGGGAGGCGCTGCCCGTACCGCCGAACAGGAGCGGCCTTGCCTCCTGCCCGCACAAAAGCAGCCCCATCCCCTGCGGGCCATACAGTCCCTTGTGTCCCGGCATTGCCACAAACGCCGCCCCCCACTGCTCCAGCGACACCGGCAGAATGCCCGCCGACTGCGACGCGTCCACGATCAGCGGCGTGCCGCTCCTCCGGCACAGCTCCGCCAGCTCCTCCACCGGCTGCACGCAGCCGAACACATTGGACACATGGTTGCATATCACGGCATCCACGCCCCGCCGCAGCGCCCCCCGAAAGCCCTCCAGCATTTCCTCCGGCCGAAACAGCGGCGCATCCACCACCAGTATCTCCACCCCCCGTATGCTGTGCAGCACACGGGTCACGGCGTTGTGCTCGTACCCGCTCACGGCCACTCGGCTGCCCGGGCGCACCAGTGTCCGTATGGCGATGTTCAGCCCGTGGGTCGCATTGCCGGTAAAAACCACCTGCTCCGGCGACGGCACGCCGAACAGCTCCGCCGCCGCTTCCCTACACGCAAAAGCCGTCTGCGCCGCCCGCTGGGAGGCCGGATAATTTCCCCTCCCAGGCGAAGACATCTCCCCCACCGCCCGCGCCATGGCCTGCGCCACGGCCGGCGGCTTTTCCAGGGTGGTGGCTCCGCTGTCCAGATAGATCATGTCTGCACCTCCCTGTATCCGCTCTCCGTTTTTTCGTGAACGGACAGCGGCGTCAACCCGCTGCGGCGCAGGCAGTCCATGGCCTGCCAAAGCTTTTCCCGCCGTATTTTGACCGCATAGCTGCAGCCGAATTCTGTCAGCCCCACCGGAGCTCGGAATATTTTTGCCCAGATCCCGCAATCCTCCAGCTTCCGCATCATGCGCTGCGCCTGTGTCACGGATCGGGCTATGATGATCACATATTCCATGCTGCCATTCCTCCTCATGTCACATTTTATGTGCCGCTGCGGATCGGTGACACCTCAAAAAGGCGCAAAAGATCCGGCACCCATTCGCACCTTCCGCCAGCGCCGCAGGGAATATCCGCAAAAGAAGAAATATTATTTTAATTCGCCAAATTTCATTGACATAGACCATATTTTTTCTTATAATATAGCTAAATACAGAAAGAAAGTAGGTGGCGCCCTGTTTCATAGAGTATAAAAGCGTTGGTAACATGCAGAAGGAGAACGGAACGAAGAAATTGTTCTTACGAGAAAAAGGCATATCGCATTGTCTTTATCGCCCACTGACAGGAGGATGAATTGCATGAAGCGAGTTTTTTTGCTATCCCTGCTCCTCGCATTTTCTCTTTGTGCCTGCTCTAAGCAGCCCCAGCAGCCGCCTGCGCCCACGGTGCAGCAGCTCCCTTCTCCGCTGACACTTTCCGCAGAGGAGGACTCCCTGGTGCTGTGCTGTGAATAAGACCGCGCTCTGCTGGCCGTCGGGCATCGCAACAGCGCGCTGGAAGGCCCCCTTTATAATACCGATTATCTGCTTCGCTGGAATTATACGGACGGGACCTCGGATAAAGTTCCCATCCAGTCCCAAGCCTACATCACCTCCGCAGTTTTTGATGGATCTGACCTTTTATATGTGGACTATGAATCTGCGGATGCGCGCATTGCCTGGTCGCTCATCCGATACACGGAAGCGGGAAAAACCACCCTTGCCTCCGGACAGGCCGATTCCTATGACCGTGTTCCGGCTCTTTTCACGTTGGACAAGCAGCCGATGTATCTGCTGGCGGATGATTCCGGCCTATCGGTGTTCCGAGTTGAGGGCAGCGAGGTTTCCGCTGTGCTGACTGTCCCCGACAGCGTCATGCCCTCCAGTGTGACCGTATGCAGCAACGGCAAGCAGTACGCCTTTTTTGCAGCCGTCAACGGTTCTCCCCATTTCACCGTGTTTATCTGTGACGGCTCCGGTATCCTCCGGCAGAAGGAGCTTTCCAAGCCGGTTACGACCTTTGCTATAACGGACGACTATGTGGTGTGCGGACTGGGCACTCCGGACGCAGATGCATTTTCCTGTGAATCCATTCCCATCGGCAGCGGGAATACGACAACAGCCGATTCCGCAACGCCCATGTGGCGGCTGGCCGGAAGCGGCAATAATTGTCTGTATGTTGACGGTAACTTCGCGCCCTACATCTTCTATCCGAATACACAGCAGACCGATACCCTTACCATAAACCGCGACACCGCAGCTTATCAGAATTGGCCTACGCTATTCTTCTCCGACGGTGCAGGCGGATACCTGGTGCAGATGGATATAGAGAATACCGACTATTTCTGGCATATAACCACCTGATTTGCCCCTATCAAAAGAGTCCTGCTGCAAAACAAGAATGCAGCAGCAGCAGCAGCTTGCACACAGAAATAGAAAAAACAGAAACCCGAAATCTTTTTTAAGCCGCTTTGGCTCTAAAAGATTTCGGGTTTTGTTTAATTTTTTTCAGAGAACTATTTTACAATAAGTCCATCCGTTTGTAATTTTTAGAATTACTCCTCGACCTCAGCCTCGTCGGCCTCGTCCTCGTGGCCGCCCAGCAGGGCGCGGATAGACAGGGAGATCTTCTGCTTCTCCTCGTCGATAGCGGTGATCTTGGCGTCCACCATCTGACCCTCGGACAGAACGTCGCCGGGCTTCTCAATGCGGCGGTCGGCGATCTGGGAGATGTGGATCAGACCGTCCACGCCGGGAACGACCTCAGCAAAAGCGCCGAAGGTCATCAGCTTCACGATGCGCACGTTGGCCACATCGCCCACATGATAGGTCTCCATAAACTTATCCCAAGGATTGCAGGAACGATCCTTCACGCCCAGAGAGATCTTGTGCTTCTCAGGGTCGAAGGAAATGACGTACACATCCAGCGTGTCGCCCACGGAAACCACCTCAGCGGGGTTCTTGATGCGGGACCAGGACAGCTCGGAGATATGTACCATACCGTCCACGCCGCCGATGTCCACGAACACGCCGTAGCTGGTCATGGACTTCACGGTGCCGGTGTAGTGCTTGCCCACTTCGATGCTCTCCCAAACGGCAGCCTGGGCAGCCTGACGAGCCTCGAACTGCACCGCGCGGATGGAACCCACCACACGGCGGCGGGCGCGGTTGACCTCGGTAATGCGCAGGGACACGGTCTGGCCGATCATCTCGCTAAGCTCGGCGCCGCGGGGCATACCGCTCTGGGAAGCGGGCACGAACACGCGCACGCCCTTCACGTTCACCACGATGCCGCCCTTGTTCTCCTCAGTGACCTTGCCCTCCAGGGTGGTCTTGTTCTCGCGAGCCTCTTCGATGTCTTCCCACACCTTCACGGCGTCCAGACGCTTCTTGGAGAGCATAGCGTAGCCCTCCACGTCATTCACGCGGATGATGTAGGTCTCGATCTCGTCGCCCACCTTCACCACGTCTTCGGGCTTCACGTTGGGATCAGCGCTCAGCTCATCCACGGCGATATAGCCGGCCTGCTTGCAGCCCAGATCGACCTGGACCTCGGTGGGGCCAACTGCCGTCACGATACCGGTTACCTTCTCTCCTGTATTTAAAGTTTTAAAAGATTTTTCCAGCAGTTCCTCGAAGCTCTCCTCGGTAGCCTCCATGTTCTTGATTTCTTCGCTCATCGTTGTATATACCTCCTTAATGATGCCCGCTGGCGTAGATGCGCCGGCCGTTAGACCTGCCACAAGACATCCTTCAAAAAGGTCTGACGAGAGCTCACCGGCTCGTTCGATCTGAACGACCCGTCCGCATTTCTCCCTGCAAATCTCTGCTAAATGCTTGGTATTGGCACTTTTTCGGTCTCCGACCACGACCATGACATCCACCTTGGCAGCCAATTCGGCCGCCTCCGCTTGACGCCTATGCGTAGCATTACATATTGTATCAAAGATTTTGGCATTTGTACACTGTTTTTTTAAAATTTCTTTTGAACTTTCCCAAATTGCCCGTACACAGGTGGTTTGAGCCGCCGCCGTCAGGGGCAGATCGCGGCGCGAAGGCTCCTCATTCAGCCAATTTTCCAGTTCCTCCGGCCCCTGCAGGATCACCGACCGCTCCGACCAGCTGGCCACGCCCATCACCTCCGGATGGTGCGGCTCTCCGATAATAAGGGGCGTCCTGCCCTCCTCCTGCGCCTGCGCCACCAGCTGCTGGATCCGCAGCACATTGGGACAGGTGGCGTTGACGCACTGCGCGCCCAGCGCCTCCAGCTTCTGAAAGACCTCTTTCTTCTCGCCGTGGGAGCGGATCACTACGGTCTCGTCGGGGCGTACCTCCGCCCACGAGTCCACCTTGCGCATTCCCAGCGTCTCCAGCTCCTTCACCACGTTTGCGTTGTGGATGATGCTGCCCAGCATCACGCAGGGCTTCCCCTGCCGCGCCGTTTCCCGCGCCATGTCCACGGCTCGCTTCACGCCGTAGCAGAATCCGGCGCTTTCGGCCACCTTCACGTCCATGCTTCTCCTCCCAGCGCATAGGCCTGCCGCATCACCTTGTCGGCGTTGGCCTGATACTCCTCCGCCGTACCCTTCCGTCCGGTATATTCCGGTGCAAACGGCTTTCCGAATATAATGGGAACGGGGGCAAACAGCCGCTTTTTTGTGCCGATATAAATGGGCATCAGCTTGGCGCCGCCCCGAATGGCCATCATGGCCACGCCGCCCTTGGGCCGCACGCCGCGATTCTTTTCCCGCACGCGGGTTCCCTCCGGAAAAACCATCAGCAGGTCGCCGTCCCGCAGCGCCTGGATAGACGTTTTCACGGCGCCAATATCCGAGTGCCCCCGATCCACGGGAAACACGCCCATTTTCCTTAGAAATGTTCGCAGAATGGGGATCTTGAACAGCTGGTTTTTCCCCATAATGCGCAGGTTCACCGACCGCCCCAGAGCGCACATCAGCAGGATCGGATCCCAGTTGCTGCTGTGATTGGGGCACAGCAGCAACGGCTCGCCCTGCGGCAGATTCTCCAGTCCCTCCACGCGGATGGGGTGAAAAAAAGTGGCAATAGGCTTCACAATGTCATATACCGTGGCGTAATACCTGCTGCTCATAGCTGCAACTGCCTCCCGATCACCTGCAAAATTGCTTCCTTGCTCTGCTGAAAATCCATATTCGTGGTGTCCACCACAACGGCGTCCTCCGCCGGACGCAGCGGCGCGGTCTCTCGGTGGCTGTCCGCCCAGTCCCGCTCCTTCATTTCCTCCAGCACCTGCGCATAGGGCTTGGGTGTGCCCCGCTGCTCCAGCTCCGCTGTGCGGCGTCGGGCGCGCACCTCCACGTCGGCGCTGAGAAAGATCTTCACCTGCGCCTGCGGCAGCACCACGGTGCCAATGTCCCGCCCGTCCATAATGACACTGCAGCGTTTGGTCATGTCCCGCTGCATATCCAGCAGATAGTCGCGCACTGCCGGAATGGCGGACACGGCGGAGGCATACATGGATATTTCCGGCAGCCGGATCTTCTCCGTCACGTCCTCGCCGTTCAGCAGCATGTGCTGCATCCCGTCCTCGCTGTACCGCATATCCACATGGATCATGGGCAAAGCGCCCACCACAGCACCTGCGTCCTTCGGGTCGATGCCCTTCTTAAAAATATAGTATCCAATGGAGCGGTAAATGGCGCCGGTATCCACATACACGATGCCCAGCTCCTGTGCCACGGCCTTGCTCAAGGTGCTCTTTCCTGCGCCGGACGGCCCGTCCACGGCCACGGAATATACGCTCATGCTTCCTTCTCTCCTTCTGTTTCGGCGGCGGCCAAGCCGGCCGCTCTCCCCGTAGACCATGCGATCTGCAGGTTAAATCCGCCCGTATAGGCGTCCACATCCAGTATTTCTCCGGCAAAAAACAAGCCGGAAACTTTTTTCGACTCCATGCCGGCGGGCTTCACCTCGCCCACCTTCACGCCGCCGGAAGTCACGATGGCCTCCGCCACGGGTCTTGAGCCGGTAATGGAAACGGCAAAATGCTTCAGCTCCCGCAAAAGCGCCCGCCGCTGCTCTTTCTTCAGCGAATTCGCCTTCAGCTCCGGCGAGATCTGCAGTCGCTTACAGAACACAGGCACCATGCTGCTGGGCAGCAGCTTCCGCAGAACATTGTCCATGTCGCGGTTGCTCTGCTCCCGCAGCTCCCGCAGCAGCCGCTCCTCCAGCTTCTCCTCGCTGAGCGCCGGCTTCAGGTCGATGACGAGCCGATAGCTGTGCTTGTCCCAGTCCCGCAAATGCGCACTGGCCGACAGCACCAGCGGCCCCGAAACGCCGAAATGGGTGAACAGCATCTCCCCGAACTCGGTAAACACCGCTTTTCCTTTTTCATTCTCGGCTGAAAGCTGCACATTTTTCAGCGCCAGCCCCTGCATCTTTCCGCAGCACGCATCGTCGCTCACAAGGGGCACCAGCGAGCCGCGCGGCTCAACGATCGTGTGCCCCAGCTCAGCCGCCATGCGGTAGCCGTCGCCGGTGGAGCCTGTCCCCGGGTAGGACACGCCCCCTGTAGCCAGGATCACCGCCCGCGCCGGATAGGTTCCCTTTTCGCCTTTCACGGCGGAAACGGCTCCGTCCTCCGTCATAACGGCCGTCGCCCTGTCGTGCTCCCACCGGACACCCAGCTTTTCCATGCGACGCTTCAGCGCTCCGGACACGTCAAAGGCACTGTCCGACTGCGGAAAAACGCGATTGCCCCGCTCCGTCTTCAGCGGCACGCCAAGCCCTTCAAAAAACGCCATGGAATCGGCGCTTGTAAAGCGGGTCAAAGCACTGTAAAGGAATCTGCCATTACGGGGAATATGCGCCATCAGCTCCTCCACAGGGCAGTTGTTGGTCACATTGCATCGGCCTTTTCCGGTGATATTCAGCTTTTTTCCCAGCCGCTCATTTGGCTCCAGCAGGCGCACCTTCGCCCCCTGCTCCGCCGCCGTAATGGCCGCCATCATGCCGGCCGCACCGCCGCCGACCACCACGATCTCCTTACTCATCCTCTTCATATCCAAAGACCCCGTAGCGGGACCACACCCGCTCCAATTCCGAAAACGTTTCTGAGGTCTCCGCGCTCTTCTGCTGCCCCACAGCCATGATAAGCGCATTGAGCAGGCTCACCGGTGCCGCCATGGAGTCCACAAAGGAGATCATGTCGCTGCTCACCAGCAGCGACGCGCTGGCCATCTTGTAAAGCGGCGACATTTTGCTGTCCGTCACGGCGATAACGTCCGCCCCGCGATCCCGCGCAAAATGCACGGCGTTCACCGCGATTTTTGAGTACCGCGGAAAGCTGATGCCCACCAGCACATCCCCGGGGCCGATGCGCAGCATCTGGTCGAATATCTCGCCTGCCGCCGAGCTTTGCACCAGCGTCACATTTTTGAATATCAAATGAAAATAAAAGTTCAAATACCCCGCCAAAAACGACGACGACCGCACGCCCAGCAGATAAATGTGCTTGGCCTCCACCAGCTTCTCCACCGCCAGATCGAACTCCGCCCGATCCAAGCTTACCGATAACCTTAATATTCTCCACCGCTGCACAAGCAGTGACAGCTATCACATTTGATTTCGCTCCCCTGCAAAAAGCGCCCAGCAGACCTTTCTTGCAAACCACGACAGCGCCACCCGCAATGGCGGCAGCGCCCGCAGCTCCGGCACCTGACTTTACTGCCGACTCCACAAATTCCTTGAGATCTTCAGTAACACTTTGATTTTCTTTACCTGTTATCGCATTCCAGATTCGGCGACCAATGATTCGTGCACCTTGAATGCCAACAGCAAAAGCTCCGGCGACCAGAGCCTTCTTGCCAATAGCCTTGCAAACCTCTCCCGTTCCAGCTTTACCCCAGTCATACTCAGGAGGATTCTTTCCCTCCTGGGTCTTGCGCTGCATTTCCTTTGCCTGTTCTTTCGACAAGCCCTCAGAACGCGTGCCATCGGGTGCCTCAATGTGATCCTTTGCGCCGGGGATCTGCTCGACCTGTTCTTCAGGACCCAACTTCTGCTGTCCACGATAATCTCCGTGATCAAACAGTTCATCCGTGCGCTCGGCATCGGCGCCGTATTTCGATTGATAACGCCGAACGACCTTCCCGTCAGCATCGTAAATCTGAAGATCAACAGAGTTCTTACCGTTTGATTTCAAGGCGCGAGCGACATATTCACTCTCTTTTACGGCGGCATCTATGTTAAAGGTTCCCGCATGATGATTCTCCGCGATCAGACCGTCCAAGTTGGGATTCTGATTGATCTGCGAGAAATTGATAGAACCATCAGAGTTGTGACAGTACACACAATGCGCCATCTGCTCGTTTGCGTTCTGAATTGCAGCATCTATCCCCGAAGCATATTGACCGACCTGCGCAGCACCCAATCCGGCACACGATGTTTCAATCGTTTTCTGGATATAGCTTTCACGACTGTGGCCTGCCGACAGATGCCCATTAAGCTCTTTTGAAGCTTCACGGAATCCGCTCTTCTTCCGACTTCCAGAGCTCTGGGTATTTTCCGAACTCCTGATCCAACCAAGCCGTGTCCGAAATTTCTTTTGCCTTCTCACGATACGAGCGAAGAAACGATCCTATGATCGACTCGCCCTGTAGCTGGTTAGATTTCAGCTCTTCATCAGTCATAAGTTTTCTCCTTAGGTTTCCTCTTCTTTAAGGCTTCTTTGGTGTCCCTTATGTTTCTTCTCACTAGCGTCCCATTCATGATCCGAGGATCCGAGGGATTCGGTTCAGGATAAACGACATTATAATCCCACATACCATGATACTCCGGCATCTTCGCCTCAAAATGGTCAGTAGTCCAAGTAG
>OJAR01000493.1_pt1 | contig 12516 bp, 9 predicted proteins | sample 1589431 | NCBI WGS metagenome assembly OJAR01 (sample SAMN03283242) | human gut metagenome | biome: human-associated habitat; material: feces | host: Homo sapiens | place: Peru | collected 2012 | reverse complement strand
GGAGCGGCTTCCCTTGAGTTCAAGGAACGGCATAGTGGTCCATTCCTGATGGCCGTTGGGCGCCTTCGCCTCGCCGTAGTTCAGGGGGAGAGACAGCTCCACGATGGATTTGAAGTTTCTTATGAACAGAGAAAGAAGCATATATGCTCCAGTTGTTGGCGTTCTTTGCGTTTTCGTTGCTAATATAAGCAAAAAATATGTCTATGCAAGCCAGTTTGCATTTGTTGGCCATGTCCGGTGTCCAGATTGTAATCTGGCAGGAAGGGACAATCCATGCTTCGTCGGGGCATGGCGTTTCATGCGGTTGTGTGTGGTGGCCTGCCATTAGGATGGCCATGACCCCGTTTCCTTCAACCACACCGCCAGGCAATGCGATGGCTGTGAATCTGGGTCGCCACTGGACTGCGCAATACATGAGCCGCATCCAGCGGATGCCCAGTTACATGGACATGTTCCAGCATGTTCACGCACTCTGTCCTTTTCTCATCGCAGCTCTTCCAATTGCATTTTGTACGCGCGTGAGTGGCAAGTTGCGCGAATGTGCGCTATATTTGATTGAATTCGCGCAAATGCAAATGGTTTTGCTTTCATTCAATCAAATTCCCTGCGCGTTTTTGATTTTTTACAGAGATGTCCCTCCGACCCCGTTCAACAGTAGCCGAGCAGCGTGAGCAGCAGATTATGGACTTGCTCACGGGTGTCGAGTCTTTGTCTGTCGGGGAGCTGTCCCGCAGTCTTGGGGTAAGCGAGGCGACCGTCCGCCGGGACTTGTCCTCGATGGACGGGCGTGGCCTGCTTCACCGCTATCATGGCGGCGCGTCCCTGACTTCCCCGAGCGCCAGCGAACAGCTGTTCAGCGACAAGGAGAACCTTCTTGGGGACGAGAAGCGCCGCATTGCCCAGGCTGCCCTTTCCCTCATTGACGACGGGGACAGGATTTACCTTGACGGCGGCAGCACGACCTTGTACCTGGCGAAGCTGCTGGAGCGCCGCAAGAATCTGACCGTGGTGACCAACTCGCTGATGGCCGCGTATTTTCTGATGGAGTCTGGACATCGCCTGGTGCTGGTGGGCGGCGAATTCCGTGCGCTGTCCCGGACATTGGTCGGTCCGCTGACCTCGTCGATTCTGGAGAGCATCTCCTTTGAGAAGGCGTTCATGGGGACGATGGGTTTTTCGCTGACGGACGGGATATCCACCAGCGACGCTGCGGAGGCCTTCACCAAGCGCCTTGTAATGAAGCGCGCAAACCAGGTCTATCTACTCATCGACCACACCAAGCTCGGTGTGAATTCATTCGTCAACGCCGGCGGCGTGAAGGACATCGACATCCTTGTTACCGACGCCGCCAGCGACACATTCAGGAATCGTCTGGAAGAATTGGGAACCAAGGTAATCATTGCCTAGAATCAGGAGAACCTAAGCATGGCAGTTGCAATCGTAATGCCGAAGGCCGGCAATTCAGTAGAGGAATGCGTTCTGAGCAAGTGGCGCATCAAGGTCGGCGACACAATCAGGAAGGGCGACATCATCGCGGACGCGGAGACCGACAAGACATCGATTGAGGTGGAGGCGACCGAGGGCGGCAGCGTCCTGGCGCTCTTTGCGGCGGAAGGGGACCTGGTCCCCGTGCTGACGGCGATTTGCGCGGTGGGCACCGCCGGCGAGGACGCATCGTCTCTCGCGCCATCCGGCGCCCCTGCGGCCGCACCCGCACCTGACGCGATTCCCGCCCCCGAGGCGGAGCCTGTCGCGGCGGCACCCACTGCGACACCGGCCGAACTGCCCGTCGGAGTCGAGGCGATTCTGATGCCCAAGGCGGGAAACTCCGTCGAGGAGTGCATTCTCGGCGCATGGCGCATCAATGTCGGCGACACCGTCAGGAGGGGAGACATCATCGCCGAGGCGGAGACCGACAAGACCTCCATCGAGATTGAGGCGACCGCCTCCGGCGAAGTGCTGGCGCTGCTTGGCTCCGAGGGCGACCTGGTCCCCGTCCTGACGGCAATCTGCCTGGTTGGGCCTGCCGGGATCGACGTCTCCGGATACAAGGCCGCTTCCGCCGAGGCCCCGAAGGCCGCCGCCGAGGCTCCGAAGGCCGTGACCCCCGCCGCGGCTCCTGCCGCCGCCTCCGCATCCCAGGCTCCCGCAGCGGCCGGCGGACACCTTTCGCCGCGGGCGCGCAAGTTTGTCGCGGAGCATCCCTTCGTAATGGGTGAAATCGCCGGCAGCGGCGCCCAGGGGCGCGTCATCGAGTCCGATGTCATCGCGGCCTACCAGAGCAGCCCGCACCTGACCCCCGCCGCCGCGGCCATGATCGCCGCCGGCGCCAAGGCTCCTTCCACGGGCACGGGCTCCAATGGCGAAATCACCGCCGATGACATCGAGAACTTCGCCAAGGGAGTCGTCGCCGCCCCCGCGCCTGCCGCGCCTGCCGCCGCTGTCTCCCCCGCGCCTGCCGCGCCTGCCGCGCCAGTCAAGGCCGAGGGCGCCGACGTCATCACCGAAAAGCCCTTCAGCCGCATCCGCACGGTCATTGCGAAGCGTCTCCAGGAGTCGTTGCAGACGATGGCCCAGTATACCCTCAACTGCGAGGCGGACGTCACCGGTCTCCTGAGTCTCCGCAAGAGGATCAAGGCCTCCGGCGAGAAGCTTGGCCTTGCGAACATCAACATCGGCGACATGGTGATGTATGCGGTCATCAAGACTCTGCAGCAGGTTCCCGAGCTCAACGGCGAGTTCTCCGACAATGTCGTGAAGCTCCACAGCGCCGTCCACATGGGCTTTGCCTGCGACACTCCGAAGGGGCTTCTGGTGCCTGTCCTCCACCACTCCGACAAGATGAGCCTTGCCGAGATGTGCAAGCAGGTCAAGAGCCTCGCCAAGTCCGCCAACGCCGGCAACCTGGCCCCAGACCTGATGAACGGCGCCACCTTCACCGTCTCGAACCTGGGCTCCTTCGGAATCATCAACTTCACCCCGGTCATCTCCGCTCCCCAGATTGCGATGCTGGGCGTCGGCAAGACCCTGCTCCGCCCAGTCCGCAGGGCAGACGGCACGGTCGAATACAGGGACTACATGCAGTTCTCCCTGACGATGAACCACATGGTGGTGGACGGCGCCCCCGGTGCCCGCTTCCTGCAGACCCTCTGCGCCAATATCGAGAACTTCGAGCTTGTCTGCATCGCAAGGTAGCAGAGGCCGTTTCCAATAAAGAACCTCAGTAGCAAAGCGAGGAATTCAGAATGTACGATTTGATGGTAATCGGCGCGGGGCCTGGTGGATACGAGGCCGCCGCATACGCTGCGAAGCACTTCAAGAAGAAGGTCGTCCTCTTCGAGAAGCAGGAACTGGGCGGCACGTGCCTTAACGTGGGGTGCATCCCCACCAAGACCTTCATGCGCTCGATCAAGACCCTTGAGGAGTGCCAGGCCGCGAAGACCTACGGCGTCGCCCTGGAGTCAGAGGCGAAGCTTGACATGGCGGCCGTGCAGGCGCGCAAGCAGAAGGTGGTCTCGCAGCTGGTCAAGGGAGTGGCCGCAATGGAGAAGTCCTCCGGCGTCGAAGTCGTGAAGGCCGAGGCGAGGATTGTGGCACCGGGCAAGGTCGAGGCGGCCGGAAAAACCTACGAGGGCGCAAACATCCTGGTTGCGACGGGCTCCGTCCCCGCATGCCCTCCAATCCCCGGCCTCCGCGACAATCCGCTCGTCCTCGATTCCACTGGAATCCTGGCGCTTGACAAGCTCCCGAAGGCGCTGGTGGTCATCGGCGGCGGCGTCATCGGCCTCGAGTTCGCCAATTTCTTCAGCGCGGCCGGCACGGAAGTCACCATCGTGGAGATGATGCCGAAGATTGCGCCCGTGGTGGACGACGAGATCGGCCAGCTCCTGACCAAGGCGCTCGTCCGCAGCGGAATAAAAATCAACCTGAATTGCAAGGTTGTGAAGATCGAGGGCTCGACCCTCTTCTACCTTGACCCCGACGGCAAGGAGCAGAAGGTCACCGGCGACTACGTCCTGAACTCCACTGGCCGCCGCGCCGTCACCCAGGGGCTGGGGCTTGAGGAGCTCAAGGTCGACATGAACCGCAAGGGCATCGTCACCGACGACTTCGGCAAGACGAGCGTCCCCGGCATCTGGGCCTGCGGCGACGTCACGGGCCGCTGCCTCCTGGCGCACGCCGCCACCCGCGAGGGCATCGTCGCAGTCAACAACATGTTCGGCGTCAGCGACCGGATGAGCTACAAGGCGATTCCGTCGGTGGTTTTCACCCACCCCGAGGTCGCGCAGGTCGGCGCCACGGAGCAGGAGCTTCAGGCGAAGGGGATTGCCTACCGGAAGGTTGTCCAGCCGATGGCCATGGCCGGCCGCTTCATCGTGGACTACGCGGGGCAGAACGGGACAGTCAAGGTGCTTGTCAGCGAGAAGTACGGCCAGGTCCTGGGCGTCCACGCGATAGGCGGCTGTGCGGGCGAATTCATCTGCGCCGCCAGCGCGATGGTCGGGCAGGAGATGACCACCGACACCGTCCTGCGCATCGTCTTCCCGCACCCGACAGTCTCCGAGTCGATTCGCGAGGCGGTTGTCCACGCATAGGGATTTCCCGTCACATTCAACACAACACGAAAACAGAGCAAACAAAGTTAAGGAATTAGCCTCTTATGACAAAAGCACTAGAGATTCGCCCTGAGGACTGGTTCAAGCCTGGCAAGATTTCCTTCAAGGACATCCCCGTCTGCCAGTACAACAAGACCATCGCCCAGGAGAAGAAGAACTACACCAAGGATGACTTCCTGGCGATTTACCACGACATGCTGGTCTGCCACGACTTCGAGACAGTCATCAACGAAATCAAGCTCCAGGGCAAGTACGAGGATGTCTCCTACAAGCATCCCGGCCCCGCGCACCTCTCCCTCGGACAGGCGGCGACCGCGGTCGGAGCAGCCTACAACCTGGACATGAACGACTTCACCTTCGGAAGCCACCGCTCACACTCCGAGATTCTGGCAAAGGGGCTTTCCGCCATCCGCAAGCTTGACGACGGAGCCCTCCAGAAGGTCATGGAGGATTTCTTCGGCGGCGCCACCCTCAAGGTGGTGGAACAGCACTGCAAGTGCAGCAATGTCAAGGACTTGGCTCGCCACTTCCTGATTTACGGCGCATACGCGGAAATCTTCGCGCGCGTCACCGGCTTCAACAAGGGATGGGGCGGCTCGATGCACTGCTTCTTCACACCCTTCGGAATCTACCCGAACAACGCAATCGTCGGCGGCAGCGGCCCTGTCGCCCCCGGCGCCGCGCTCTTCAAGCTCGTCAATGACAAGAAGGGCATCGTCCTCTGCAATATCGGCGACGCCTCCTTCGGATGCGGCCCCGTCTGGGAAGGGCTCATGTTCTCCGCGATGGGACAGTTCAAGACCCTCTGGAAGGAGAAGGGCTACAAGGGGCTCCCAATCCTCTTCAACTGCTCCGACAACGCATACGGCATGGGCGGACAGACCGCGGGCTCCTCGAAGCACGGATACCTCGGGGAAACCATGGGCTTCGGACAGCTGGCGCGCATCGGAGCCGGCGTCGACCCGGACCAGATGTTCTCGGAACGAGTCAATGGATACGACCCGCTTGCAGTCGCGGACGCGGTCAGGCGCCAGAAGGAACACCTCCTCAAGGGCGAAGGACCCGCACTCCTTGACGTGGCGACATACCGCATCGGCGGACACTCCCCCTCCGACGCATCCAGCTACCGCACAAAGGAGGAACTGGATGTCTGGAAGAACTTCGACCCAATCCAGCAGTACCGCGACAAGATCGTGGCGGCGAAGGTCATCACCGCAAAGGAGGCAGACGCCGTCAAGGCATCCGTCCACGACCTGGTGAAGGATATGTTCGTCCTCTCCATCGACAAGGAGATCTCTCCCTACGAGACCATGGATTCGATGTTCATCGAGTCGGTCATGTTCTCCAACAAGAAGCTGGAAAGCTGCGACGAGAGCCGCAAGGGCGACGCGGACTTCCTCCAGCCCCTGGCCGAGAACGAACAGTACAAGAAGGTGCAGAAGAAGCAGCGCTTCTATGCCGACGACGCGGGCAAGCCCTACTCCTCGATGCTGGTCTACAACATCTGCGATGCAGTCTTCGAGGCGATGACGCATAGGTTCTCGAAGGACCCGACGATGGTGGCCTTCGGCGAGGACAACCGCGACTGGGGCGGAGCATACGCCTGCTACCGCGGCCTGACCGAACTGCTCCCGTACCACCGCTTCTTCAACTCCCCAATCTCCGAGGCGGCCATCATCGGCGCCGCAGTGGGATATGCGCTGGCCGGCGGACGGGCCGTCGCGGAAATCATGTATTGCGACTTCATCGGACGCTGCGGCGACGAGCTCTTCAACCAGCTCTCCAAGTGGCAGGCGATGTCGGGCGGCGTCCTCCGCATGCCGGTCGTGGTGCGTGTCTCCGTGGGCTTCAAGTATGGCGCCCAGCACTCGCAGGATTGGTCCAGCATCTTCAACCACATCCCCGGCCTGAAGGTGATCTACCCCGTCACCCCGTATGACGCAAAGGGCCTGCTGAACAGCGCCCTCTCCGGCACCGACCCCGTCATCTGCCTGGAGTCCCAGCAGTGCTACAAGCACGGCGAGATGTTCCACAAGGGCGGCGTCCCCACCGAATACTACGAGCTGCCGATTGGCGAGCCCGATGTCAAGAAGCAGGGCAAGGACTTGACGATTGTCACCCTCGGTCCAATCCTCTACAAGGCTCTCGACGCCGCGAAGGAGCTGGAGAAGTATGGAATCGACGCCGAGGTCATCGACCTTCGCTCCATCAATCCGCTGAACTACGACAAGCTGGTGGAGTCCGTCAAGAAGACTGGCAAGGCCATCCTGCTCAACGAGGCCGTCGAGCGCGGCAACGTCATGCAGAACGTGGCCGCTAACCTGACCCAGCTCGCATTCGACTATCTTGACGCGCCGATCACGGTCGTCGGAAGCCGCAACTGGGTCTCCCCTGCCGCCGAGCTGGAGTCGAAGTTCTTCCCGCAGGTCAGCTGGATTCTCGACACAATCCACGAGCGCATCGTCCCGCTCAAGGGATATGCGCCCTCCGTCAACCGCACGCTGGGAGAGCTGGCACGCACCTCGCGCCAGGGCGTCTAGCCGCAACGGAAAGGGGATAGGACTCCCCGGCTGAAAACAGAATTCCCCGCAGGCGTGAAAGACCACCGTCTGCGGGGAATTCTTGTTTTGGGAGGCCGCCGCGGCGGGCAGGGCCTTATGCGCCGGTCCGGGTCGGGCTAGTAGTTTTCGGCCTCAATCTGGAAGTATGCCTTCGGGTGGAAACAGACGGGGCAGACCTCGGGGGCCTTCTCGCCAATGTAGATGTGCCCGCAATTGCGGCACTGCCAGCGGTTCTCGCCGATTCTCTCCCAGACTTCGCCGCTTTCCAGGTTGGCGAGAAGCTTGCGGTAGCGTTCCTCGTGGTGCTTCTCGATTGCCGCGACACCCTCGAACTGCTTCGCGATTGCCTCAAATCCCTCCTCGCGCGCCTCCTCGGCAAACTTGCGGTACATTTCGGTCCATTCCTCGTGCTCGCCAGCAGCGGCCGCAAGCAGGTTCGCCGCGGTGTTGCCAATGCCGCCAAGGTGCTTGAACCAAAGCTTCGCATGCTCCTTCTCGTTGCCGGCAGTCTCCTGGAAGAGCTCCGCAATCTGCTCGTATCCCTCCTTCTTGGCCTGGGATGCAAAGTAGTCGTATTTGTTGCGCGCCTGGGACTCGCCGCTGAAGGCATACGCCAGATTCGCCGCAGTCTTGCTTCCGTTCAAATCCATAATCCGTCTTCCTCCTGTTCTTGTGGTTGCATGGACTCCGCGCCGGGATTGTCCCGATGCGACAACAGGAAAAATATACTGGCTTATCTTTATCCGTTTTACATGACTATTACGGAGGAAAAAAGAATGTCACCAAAATTATCAGGGGAACTTCGGCGGCGTTTGGCGGCGCTGGCCGACCGTTTTGAGAATGTTGAGTTTCTACGTGACGACCCGTCCCAGTTCATGCACGGATACACGGAGCAGTCCGACCAGGAGGTGGTCGCATTCCTCTCGGCAAACCTCGCCTTCGGACGACGCACGCAAATCCTCGCGCACATCAGGAAAATCCTTGACGCAATGCATCCGAAATCACCCTCGGAATGGATACTTGACGGGACGTTCAGGGACTTTTTCCAGGATTCCACGAGGTCATTCTACAGAATCTACTCCCACGGATGCCTGAGGGCCACCTGCGAGACACTCCGCGCAATCCTGCTGGAAGACGGGAGCCTCGGAAGATGCTTCGAAAGACTCCCGAAGAGCAACCCGGGAGACCTTGCCGCCGAAATTGCCGGACTCTTCCCAAAGCGCTGCGAGCCGCTCGTCTGCCACGGGCAGGCAAGCGCAAACAAGCGAATGAATCTCTTCCTCAGATGGATGGCCAGGGACGCGTCACCCGTGGATCTGGGAGTCTGGGGATGGCTCCCGAAAACCTCCCTTGTCATGCCGCTGGATACACATGTCCTGGCGACGGCAAAGGAGTTCGGACTGCTGAAGCCAAATGCGGCCGCATCGCTTAAAACCGCCCTCGAACTCACCTCCACAATGCGCCAGGTCTTCCCGGACGACCCGCTAAAGGCCGACTTCGCACTCTTCGGATACGGAGTCGAAAAGGATGCGCCAGGGGAGTGACGCGATTGCCCCGTCTCCCCATCAATCTCCCCGGTGGGTGGTATTTTATCCTCTGCTGCCTGAACTTCCCTTCGCAGGTCCATATTCCTCGACCCCAAGGGACTCCTCCGCCTGTATGCACGCGCCTACATTCCCCATCTCCTCCATATCAATGAAAAGTTCCGACCTGTCATCTGACGATGCCTTTTTTGGCTGGTGCGCCGTGGCGTTGCTGGTGAGCTTTTTTCTGCCTGTGTCGCCCTTTGGACGTCTTCAGCTCAGCGAGTGCTTCGTCCCCGTGATGGCGTGGCAGTGCTGGCGCCGCCGCCGTGAGCTTGTCCAGGTCTTCATGCGGGAGGCGCTGCCGCTTCTTCTGGCATATCTCTGGATGGGCCTTGCGGTAGTCCTGCATTTCTGCCGCGGCTGCGGTTCGGTCTACGACCTGGCTGTCTTCCTGTATATGGGATTGATATTCTCATTCTTCAGGGTGACAAGGCTGCCAGACCGCAAAAAGCTCGCCGCCGCCGGCCTCTCGATTCTCGCTGTGGTCCTTGCCGGGTATCTCCTTGCAAAGCTGGGAATCCTCACCGGCCGCCTAACATACGTGGATGTGCACTTCGGAACTATCTCGACGGAGCTTATGCTATATACCAGGTACCAGTATCTCTTCACAAACCCGAATCTGCTGGGAGGAGCGTATGTGATTCCGGCACTGATGTGCCTCCCATTCCTGAAGGAACGCTTCGAAAAGGGAGGGGCACGGGCACTCCTCGTCGCAACGCCGCTCGCCCTCCTGCTCATACTCCCGCTCCTGGCGACAGCATCCAAGATGGCGGTCATGACGTTCGCAGTGCTCGCAGGACTCTGGGGGACAAGCCCGCTTCTCGCACGCATCGGAGGACGGTGGATGGCGACGGCGCTGGCGGTCGCATTCGGAATGGTCTGCCTGATGACGGTATGGTTCAAGACATACCCGGCATGCCAGCCCCCCCCGTGGATCGACTTCGCACACAGGGGAAACTACTCCGTCCACCAGGAAATCTATGGCCGAATCCTGCTTGACGGCGGAATGCAGTCCGCACTCTTCGGACACTCCCCGCGGGAACTCCGCGCACTCTATCCGCGCTACGCGGACAGGGAGAAGATTCAGGCCATCCTCGAACCATACGGATTCCAGGATGAACTGGATAACTTCTGCAACTTCATGGACCCACACAACGAGTATCTCAATACGGCCTCCTTCTTCGGAGTGCCGGCATTGCTGGGAATACTGGCGTTCCTCGTCATGCTGATGGCTCGCGCATTGCACAGGGGATTGCTCCCGGAGGCCCTATTCGTCGCAGGACTCCTCTTCTGCTTCTTCTGGGAAGACGCAGCCTCGAAGCGCTTCATCTGGGCGGCAGTCGGAATGGCGGCGGCATCCGTCGCGTCATGCGGGGCGGCGACGGGCCACAGGCACATTGCGGCGGGGACGGAGGAGGGCACGGGGCAGGTGGCGTGAGCCTCGAGCCCGCCCGGGCACACGGCACGCAGGGGCCCGCTTCTCTTCGCCACGCGGCCCGCACTCGACGCCAGCACAGTTATATTTAACTCTTCGATATGAAAAGCAGACGTGACATCTTTACAGGCATCGAACTGGGCAGCGACAAGGTACGCGTTTTGGTCGCCACATTCAAGGAACCCGCATCCGAAAGCGGCGAGGTCGTCGTGCGCGGATATAGCGAGGTCCCGTCACTCAAGGTGCTCAAGGACGAGCCAGTCTCCCCGAACATTGTCTCAGACCAGCTGCTGAAGGCCATGCAGAATGCCTGGAATGCGGCTGGAATCGACGGATATCCCGGCTTCCCGGTGCTGGTGCTCTCGGGAGCATACGTGACGCCGGAGATTCTTCCGGCGTCCATCGAACTTGACGAGCGGATGCCCGTCGCCGAGGAGGATTTCGAGGAGGTCATGAGAAGCATCTCCAGGATGGGCGAGGAGCAAATCGCGTCCGGCGGCGAGTCCAAGTCGGTGCTCCCGTGCATCAACCGATGCTTCAGGCTCTCAAACGGACGGGTCGTCTTCAATCCGGTCGGACAGTACACAAAAAAGCTGACAGCGGAGTCTTTCTTCTTCGACCTCGACCATGTGAGGCTGATGCAGGTTGACTCCGCCGTCGGCGACGCGATGCCGCCGGGAACCGAAATCGCGCCTGTCTATGCGCCTGTCGCCCTGGGGTGCGGCATCTGCCCGCCGACGGTTTCCGACGAACCCCAGGGGCTGCTAATCGACTTGGGCGCGGGAATGACTTCGTTCCTGATTCCGACGAGGCAGGGCAGCGTCGTCTGCGACCAGGTTGCCGTCGGCATGGACCATCTCGCCAATGACCTCTCGATTGCCCTCGGTTTCCAGATTGAAACCTCCCGGAAGATCGTCTCGAAGCTGACCGAGCTTCGCTGCACCGTGGAGGCCACCCCCGACGGGGCAGCCCGTCGCGTTGAAATCAGGGAGGACTCCCGCGACAGTGCGCCCAAGCTTGTCAACGCCTCCACAATCGAGGCGATCCTGGATGCTCGCCTGACGGAGCTCTTCCAGGTGGTGAAGGCGCGTGTGGAGGCATGCGACGCGCTCAAGTGGATTGGCAACGAAATCAAGCTGACTGGCGTCGGCGCGAATCTTCCCCGGGTCTGCGCTGTCGCGGAGAAGGTCTTCACCAAGAGGCGTGTCCAGGTCGGCACGCCATACGGCGTGGCCTCCGACAGCAGGTTCAAGGTCGGGCCGGAACACACGCTTCTCATTGGAAGTATCCGTTACGCATTCAAGGAGAAGAAGCTGGCCGAGTCTCTGAATGCGGGCACGTCAGGCGTCATCGGGATGCTGAAGAATATCATCACACAGATGCGAGGCTAGCACGGTATGGATGGGATGACGGATATTCTTGTTCTCGGAATCGGCACTGCGGGCGCCCGCGCGTGCTACTACCTCAATCAACGCCAGGCACTCGGCAACGCGCAAATCATCGGCATCGATTCGGATGAGGAACACCTCGCCAGCTTGACGCCGCTGGAAACGCTCCCGGTGCCAAAGCCGCCGGCACTGCCCGCCGGAGCACAGGCCACGGCCGCATGCGAGGCACTGGAAAACGGCATCGCCAATGCCCTCGGGAAGACGAGGATGGCCGCAATCGTCACCTGCCTCGGCGGCGATACGGCCGCATTCTACACGCAGGCCGCGCTGCTGTGCTGCCAAAAGGCGGGAATCCCAGCCGTCACTTTCGCGGCAATGCCGCACGCATTCGATTCCCAGGAGCAGAAAAACGGCGCCGCACAAACCCTGGATGTCCTCAGGGCACAACACTTCGACGTGGTGACGCTGGAATGCACCAGGCTCGGGACACTCCTCCCCGAATGCTCCTCCGTAGACGCATACCGGCTCGCAGTCCTCTGGCTTGTGGATACGGCAATCGGATATCTGACAATCTTCGCGCAACGCAAGAGGTTCTCCGCGGTGACGTCGGAAACCTCCTCCCAGAACCCCTCGCTCGCAATGAAGTTCAATGACATGCCAAGGGGAATCTTCAGCGGCACGCTGCCGACAGTCCACAACCAGGAGGATTTGGATATTCCAACGTGCCTGCGCAGAAATCTTGACCTTCAACAGTAAGTAAATCAGTGGAAAACCCGGCGAACGGCGATGAGGTCGCCGCCCCGGCAAAAAAAGGAAGAGGCAACAAAGAAATGACGACAGCAGAATCCCTGGAAAAACTGGCTGAACTATCATGCAGATACGGGGCGGACCCCGACTACGTCTTCCTGGGAGGCGGAAACACCTCCTTCA
>OJAR01000492.1_pt1 | contig 12523 bp, 10 predicted proteins | sample 1589431 | NCBI WGS metagenome assembly OJAR01 (sample SAMN03283242) | human gut metagenome | biome: human-associated habitat; material: feces | host: Homo sapiens | place: Peru | collected 2012 | reverse complement strand
GTCGACGAGACGCTTCTGCGTGAAGCGGCGGATGACGTCGCGCGGCGAGACAAGTATCTGCGCGAGGACGACGGCGACGGCACGCTGCCCATTGGGCAGCGCGTGCGCCACACGGTGTTCGGCGAGGGAACGGTGCTGGACGTGGACCTGAACAAGGGCGCGCACGTCATCCAGTTTGACGGCATGGGAACGCCGCGCAGCATTTCGCTGCGCGCGAAGCTCGAAAAGATCGGGCCATAAAATCAATTGACAGATTTATTTTGGAGAGATTTCGACATGAGAAAGAATTTTTGCGCACAGCCCTAGGTCTATCCGCGGCCCGTGCTCATTATCGCAATGTATTTGAGCGGCGGCCTGCGACTATGTGGGCATCGAGTCCGGCAACAGCGTGCCCGACAAGGTGGCGCGCGGGCTTCCACATGACGAAGAGCGAGCATGTGGACGCGCCGGTGATCGACGAGCTCCCGCTCGCGCTCGAGTGCAAGCTCGTGAGCTACGACGAGGAGACAAGACTCCTGACCGGCGAGATCGTGAACGTCAGCGTGGACGAGCGCGCGCTCGACGAAAACGGCAAGCTCGCTGTCGAAAAGCTGCACGTCATCACCTTTGACTACGCCAACCACGGCTTTTATGTCTTGGGCGAGAAGGTCGCCAGCGCGTTCGAGGACGGCAAAAAATTCAAGTAGATCCGGCGAAACAGAAAGCGCCGCGTCCCGTATTTTCTTCGGGACGCGGCGCTTTTTTGCCGTTTCGGTCAGGATTTCGACTTTGTTTGTGCAAAACCGACGCATTAGTGTTAAAATCTCGTTAAAAACCGTCCCTTTTACTACTGGCACGGGCGCGGGGCAGGTGGTATAGTAAACAGGCATGTGTTTTTCAGGAGGATCAATATGTTTTCTGCCTTTTTTCGCAGCCTGAAGCAGGAATTTGCAGGCTACAACTCGAAAAAGCTGCTCGCTGACATGATGGCGGGCCTGACGGTCTGCGCTGTCGCGCTGCCGCTGGCATTGGCGTTCGGCGTTTCATCCGGCGCGAGCGCGGCGTCCGGGCTTGTCACGGCCATCATCGCGGGCGTGGTCATCGCCATTCTCGGCGGCGCGTCGTACCAGATCTCGGGCCCCACAGGCGCGATGAGCGCGGTGCTCGTCGGCATCGTCGCGGAATACGGCCTGCAGGGCGTGTTTTTTGCCTGCTTTGCCGCGGGCGTTCTGCTGCTGCTTGCGGGCGTCTTCAAGCTGGGTCGCTTAATTAGCTTCATCCCGATGCCCGTCATCATGGGCTTCACCTCCGGCATCGCCATCATCATCGCGCTCGGGCAGGTCGATAACTTCTTCGGCACCGTCTCGGAGGGCAGCTCCAACCTCGAAAAGCTCGCCTCTTACGCCCGCCTCGGCTTCCACCCGAACCTCCAGACCGTCCTCATCGGCGCGCTGGTCGTCGCCGTCATGCTCGTCTGGCCGAAGAAATGGGGCGCGAAGATCCCCGGCTCGCTTATCGGCATCATTGCCGCCACCGCCCTCGCCGCCGCGCTGGGCCTGGACGAGCTTGCCGTCGTCGGCGACATTCCCCGCACGCTTCTCCTCTCCGACCGCCTGCACCTCGGCAGCCTGAGCCTCGATATGCTCTCGGACCTCATCTCCCCCGTCGTCACCATCGCCGCCCTCGGCATGATCGAGAGCCTGCTGTGCGGCGCGTCCGCCGCCCGCATGAAGAGCGAGCCCTTCCACGCCGATCAGGAGCTCATCGCGCAGGGTGTCGGCAATATCCTCCTGCCCTTCTTCGGCGGCGTGCCCGCCACCGCGGCCATCGCCCGCACCAGCGTCGCCATCAAATCCGGTCAGCAGACGCGCCTGACGAGCGTGTTCCACTCCGTCTTTCTGCTCGCCTCCATGTTCCTGCTCGGCGGCGTCATGGCGCGCCTGCCGCTCTCCGCGCTCGCGGGCGTCCTGATGGTCACCGCCTGGCGCATGAACGACTGGGCAGGCATCCGCTACATCTTCGCCCACCGCTTTAAGTCCGCTATCAGCCAGTTCCTCGTCACGATGCTCGCGACCGTCGTTTTCGATCTCACCGTCGCCATCATCCTCGGCGTCATCTACTCCGCCATTCTCTACGTCGCCCGGAGCAGCCGCATCCACGTCGCCTTCTCCACCATCGACGGCAACCGCCTGCGCTATGACGTCGGCAAATCTCCCATTCTCGACTCCGCCGGCGTGGTCTACGTCACCGGCTCCCTCTTCTTTGGCGCGGTGGACGAATTCAACCACCGTCTGCAGGACATTCCCGAGGAGGACCACCTGATCCTCTCCCTGCGCGGAATGCCGAGCGTGGACGTCTCCGGCGCGCAGGCTGTGCTCGAGCTCTGCCAGCGCCTGCTCGCCAAGGGCCACACCATCGCCTTCTGCGGCGTGGCCGAGGACGTCCGCTCCTACTTCGACCGCGCGGGCGTCACCGCCCTCGTCGGCGAGAGCGCCTACTACCACAGCGCCGACCGCGCCATCCTCGCCCTGCTCGACGAAGAGCTGCTCGAGGCATAAAAAGGAGCCGCCGTCTCTCGACAGCGGCCCAAGCGGGTGGGATATTGGAAAGCTTCCATGGACTATACTACCACCCTTGTCCACCTTTCGCAACAGGAGCTTTTGTCGAACGCCGCCGCACGCGGTCGAAGCGTGTCGCGGCGTTCATTTTCGTCAAAATAGACAAAACAGAAAATTTACAAATTGACCTATTGGCTATTTTCCCTTTTCATGCTATAATCGGTAAAAGTGAAGAGGGAGTCGGCTGAGACTTCCTTTTTGCTTTCCCTACCCGCAGAAATTGAAAGGAGCGAACCGTTATGAAGTTCACATTTACCTGCAAGAAGATCTCCCTGAACGACTCCGTCAAGGCGTATGCCGAGAAAAAGATCGGCAAGCTGGAGAAGTATTTTAAGGAGGAACCCGAAGCAACTGTGACCTTCGCCGTGGAGAAGAAGAATCGCTGCATTGTCGAGGTGATGCTCCGCGGTGCCAACGGCACACTGTTCCGTGCGGTCTGTGAGGACGCCGACGGCGATATGCGCGGCGCGATCGACGAGGCGGTGAGCCAGATCGACCGCAAGATCCGCAAGAACAAGACCCGCCTTGCCAAGAACCTGCGCAGCGATGCCATTGTGCCCGAGGTCCCCGAGGAGTTCGACATCCACGAGGAGCGCGAGTTCGACATTGTGCGCACCAAGCGCTTTGCCGTCAAGCCCATGAGCCCCGAGGAGGCCATTTTGCAGATGAATCTTCTGGGCCACAGCTTCTTCGTCTTCCGCAACACGGACGATGACAACGCCATCTGCGTCGTCTACACGCGCAACAGCGGCGGCTACGGCATCATCGAGACCAGCGAACAGGCTTAAGGCAGCACCGCCTTAATACAAACTTAAACCGCAGGGGGTTGACCATTCGGTCAGCCCCCTTTATGATAGATCCATCTCCTACGAAAGTGAGGTCGGCCCATGCCGCTCCAGACTCTCCCCTGCCGCGCCTTCCAGCGCGGCTTCGCCCTCGGCGCGCGGCTCCTGCCGTGGCGCACGCCCACTGTCCTTAGCGGCGCGGGCAGCCTGCTGAAGCTCCCCGACGTCTTTTCGCGCGAGGGCGCCTCGCGCCCCCTCGTCGTCGCCAGCCGCCGCCAATGCGCGGACGAGCGCTTCCTCGCCCTGCGCGCCGCGCTCGAGGGGCGCGGTGTCCGACCATCCGTCTTTTCCGGCGTTGAGCCCGACCCGAGCGTCGCCACCGTTGAGAAGCTCGCCGCGCAGTACCGCGCCGACGGCTGCGACAGCTTCCTCGTCCTCGGCGGCGGCTCGCCCATCGACGCGGCAAAGGTCGCCGCGGCCCGCGTCGTCCGCCCCGATAAGACCGTCGCCCAGCTCGGTGGACTCTTGAAGGTCCGCCGCCCGCTCCCGCTCTTTATCGCCGTTCCCACCACCGCCGGAACCGGCTCAGAGGCCACCATCGCCGCCGTCGTCACCGGAGAGGAGCACCGTAAATACGCCGTCAGCGACCTCTGCCTGATCCCCCGCTACGCCGTCCTCGACCCCACGCTCACGCTCTCGCTCCCGCCCGCCGTTACCGCGCAGACGGGCATGGACGCCCTCACCCACGCGGTCGAGGCCTACCTGAGCCTTTACTACAACACGCGCGAGACCCGCGCGCTCGCGGAGTCCGCCGTGCGCGATATTTTCCGTTATCTCCCCGTCGCCTGCCGCGACGGACAGTCCCTCACCGCGCGCGAGCGGATGCTCCGCGCCTCCTTCGACGCCGGCTGCGCCTTCACACGCGCAAGCGTCGGCAACGTCCACGCCATCGCCCACACCCTCGGCGGGCTTTACGGCATCCCCCACGGCCTTGCCTGCGCCGTGACGCTTCCGGTCGTGCTCGAGGACTACGGCGCAGCCGTCCATCCCCGCCTTGCCCGCCTCGGCTCCCTCATCGGCCTCACCGGCACGGAGCGGGAGCGCGCCGTCGGCTTCCTCGCCGCGATCCGCGCGCTCAACGCCTCCCTCGGCATCCCCGACCGCTTCGACGGCATCCGCGGTGAGGACTTCCCCCGCATGGCGGCCTGGGCCGCCGCCGAGGCCAACCCCGTCTACCCCGTCCCCGTCGTGTACGATCAGGCGCGCTTCCGCCGCGTGCTCGAGCGGCTGCGCGCCTGAGCCGCCCCATGCGTCACATCTTTGCAGATGCTTAACAAAGCCCCCTCTAACTTTTCTTGCAAAGCCCCCGTTCCTTTGCTATAATGATTCCATCAATTTTTCAGAAATGAAGGAACGCCCATGATCGGAGTTTACGACTATACCGTTCTTGCGACCTACCTCTCGCTGGCCTTCGGCGTCAGCGGCATTCTCGCGGCCATGAACGGCAGCCCCTATTCCGCCCTGCTGTGCCTGATGGTCTCGGGCCTGCTGGACGCCTTCGACGGCCGCATCGCCCGCACGAAGAAAAACCGCACCGAGCAGGAAAAGCGCTTCGGCATCCAGATCGACTCGCTCAACGACGTGGTCTGCTTCGGCGTGCTCCCCGGCGTCATCGGCGCCTCCCTCGGCGGCGGCGAGTGGTGGCTGCGCGCGAGCGTCCTTTTCTATGTTCTCGCCGCGCTCATCCGCCTTGCCTACTTCAACGTCACGGAGGAGGAGCGCCAGAGCGCCACGAATGAGCACCGGCATTACTACCTTGGCGTCCCCGTCACCGCCGCCTCCTTTGTCATGCCGCTTTTCTGGGCGCTGCCGCTGCGCCTCGGCTCTGCGCCGGCCGTGATCTATGCCGTCGGCCTCACCCTCCTCGCCTTCCTTTTCATCACGCCGCTGCGCGTCCCCAAGCCGGGCCTCAAGGGCATCCTCTGCATGATCCTTCTCGGCGCCGCCGAGCTGTACCTGATGCTTTACGGCGCCATGCCCCTTTGACCCGCGCACGACCGCTCTTACGCAAAAGCTCCGTATGGCATTTCGCCATACGGAGCTTTTTCTATTCCTTTATCGGAGCGCCGCTTACTTGCCGCTCGGCGCGTCCTGCGGCACCTCGCGCTTTTCGGGCACGATCAGACCGCTGTCCACGGCGACCATGTGCTCAAGCAGGCGGACGACCATGTTGGAGTAGCCGTACTCGTTGTCGTACCACGCGATGAGCTTGACGAAGTCGTCGTCGAGCATGATGCCCGCGGTCTCGTCGAAGATGCAGGGGCAGGGATTGGCGATCAGGTCGGCGGAGACCACCTGGTCGGCGGTGTAGCCGATGATGCCCTTCATGTTGGTCTCGCTCGCGTGACGGATGGCGTAGCAGATATCGGCATAGGTCGTGCTGGTCTTGAGGTGCGCGGTCAGGTCGACCACGGACACGTCGGAGGTCGGCACGCGGAAGCTCATGCCGGTCATCTTGCCCTTGAGCGCGGGGATCACGCGGCCGACGGCCTTCGCCGCGCCGGTGGAGGAGGGAATGATGTTGTTGAACACGCTGCGGCCCGTGCGCCAGTCGCTGCCGCCTCGGGAATCGACGGGCTTCTGCTTGCTCGTCGCGGCATGGATGGTGGACATCAGGCTCTGCTCGATGCCGAACTCCTCATGCACGACCTTGGCCAGCGGCGCGAGGCAGTTGGTGGTGCAGCTCGCGTTGGACACCACGCGCATATCGCTGCGGTAGAGCATATGGTTCACGCCCATGACGAAGGTCGGCGTCGCCTCGTCCTTGGCGGGCGCGGTGATGATGACCTTCTTCGCGCCGCCCTTGAAGTGGCGGGACGCCTTCTCGGTGTTGTTGTACGCGCCGGTGGATTCGATGACGTACTCCGCGCCGCAGCTCTCCCAGGGGATCATGGCGGCGTCCGCCTCGCTGAACACGCGGATCTTGTGGCCGTTGACGATGAGGTTCTGATCCTCACGCTCCACCGTGCCGATGAACTGACGGAACACGGAATCGTATTTGATCATATAGACCATGTAATCCACGTCCGCCTTGCGGAGATTGATGCCGCAGATGTCAAACGTCTCCGGACGCTCCATCATGATGCGCAGGACGACACGTCCGATTCGGCCGAAGCCGTTGATGCCGACTTTGATCGCCATAGCTGAGTTTCCTCCTAATATCCCCGTTCGGGTATTCCGGCGGCGCGCCGCCTCGCTCGTAAGCCTATCGTAACACAGGCCGGAAGCTTTGTGTACCCCCTTTTGCACAAATCGCATGACGAAAAAAAGTTGCATTTTTGCCGGTTTTCACAGCCTTTTCACGAATGGATAGTACAAGGAATTTGAAATATTCCATACGTTTGCTACCGCCCGACCGGCAGAAAAGAAAGCGGCAGTCCCCCGCCGCTTTCTTTTTTTCACTTCTCAGTCCACCACTCTCGTGAAGCTCGTGCCGCTCTTCTGGAAGCACACGTCCAGCCGCACGCGGTCGCCGCGCATATAGCTCGACGTACACTCGTACACCAGACCGTTCTCCATCGTCGTGCGCCGCTGGTGGTGGAAGGCCGCCGCCCCCGGCACGCAGCCGAGCAGCTTCGCCTCGTACTCGCCGAGCGTCACCGCCTCATAGCTGTCCTCCGCCGCGAACGGCACCACGCCGACGTGGTAGAGCAGGCTGTAAAAGCTGTGCGTTTCCAGCATCTCGCGCGTCAGATTCGGATAGATGTGCTGCGGATAGTACGAGGTCTCCAAAATCAGCGGCTCGTTGTCCACATTGCGCACGCGCGTGAAGCAGTAGACCTTCACGCCGTCCTCCAGCGCCATCAGACGCTTGATCTTCGGCGCGGGGTCGATGATATCAAAGCTCACCAGTGTGGACGAGGGGTGCTTGCCCATCGACGAGATCTCCGTCGTGAACGAATACTGCACGCCCTTGCGCCGCGTGCTCGGATCGGCGACGAAGGTGCCCTTGCCGCGCTTGCGCACGACGAAGCCGGCCTCCTCCAGCGAGCCGATGGCCTGCCGCACGGTGTTGCGGCTGATCTCGAATTTATCGCAAAGCTCCGCCTCGCTCGGCAGCAGATCGCCCACCCGCAGCGTACCGGACGTGATGGTATTCTTGATGATGCCGGTCAGCTGCGCGTACAGCGGAATATCGCTCGCCATCGAGAGCGAAGCCTTCAAAATCGGATTTTCTTCCATTTCTGCCTCCCCGGACACAAATCGGGTCATCCCGTTTTGTCCTATTGGTGCCGATTGTATCACAAACATTTGGTACATTCCAGTCCCTACGGCACTTTTTCCGCAAATTCAGCAAAACGGCAGAAAAACGTCTGTTTTCTTGCCCTTTTGCCCAATCGGGAACAGGCGGCACAGCAAAGGAAGCAGGCAGCCCGATTGGGCCGCCTGCTTCCTTATGTACGGTTTTCAATGCCACGCAAAAGCGCGACCGCTTAGAACTTGGGCTTCTGGGCCTTGACCTGCGGCTCCTGACCGTTGCAGACGGCAACGATGTCGTTGGCGACGGAAGTGCAGCAGTTGAGCACGCTCTGCTCGGTGGTGGCGGCCATGTGCGGAGTCATGATCACGTTGTCGAGATCGAACAGCGCACGGCTGGACTCCTGAATGGGCTCATGCTCAAAGACATCCAGACCGGCCTGGAACAGGGTGCCGTCCTGCAGGCAGGCGACCAGCTCATCTTCCTTGATGAGGGCGCCGCGCGCGCAGTTGATGAAGGAAGCGGTGGGCTTCATCCAGCTGAACTGCTCACGGCCGATGGAGTGCTCGGTGGAGGGAACGACGGGCAGATGCACGGACACGAAATCGGCCTGCTCCCAGACCTCCTTCGCGGTCTCCTTCAGCTCGCACAGGTCGCCGATCTTCTCCTGCGTCATGTACGGGTCGTAGCCGATGACCTTCATGCCGAAGCCGTACTTGCACTTCTTCATGGCAAGCTGGGAGATGCGGCCGCAGCCGATCATGCCGAGGGTCTTGCCGCCCAGCTCGTAGGTGTGCTCCATGTCCATGCGGACGAGGAAGTTGCCGCCGCGGAACTGGCGGTCAACATAGGTGAAGCGCTTGGCGCACATGAGCATCAGCATCACGGCGTGCTCGGCGACGGCGTTGGCGTTGCCGGCGGGCGCGTAGACGACGGTAATGTCCTTGGCGTGGGCATGATCCATGTCGATGTTGTCGAGGCCGGCGCCCTGCTTGCCGATGACCTTGAGGTTGGTGCAGGTATCCATCATCTTGGCGGTGATGGTCTCGGTGCGGCACATAATGGCGTCGGGCTGGAACGCGGCGAGCTCCTTGACGTAGGTCTCCTCGTCGTTGTGGCTGCACAGCTTCACCTCGAAGTCGTTGGACTCGAAGATATGCGTCGCGATCTCATTGAGCTCGATGGTGTAATAAACCTTGAACTTAGCCATGATAAAAACCCCTCTCAAAATATTATAATTGTTGATTTTATTTCCCGATTTCCCGATCTTCTGTCAGTTCGTTCATTGTACACCCGCTCTTTCATAAAAGCAAGCCATTTGCCGAATTTTTGCAGGAATTTATGCATTTTCTTTGCGTCTTACCACTAATTTTGAAAACATACTTTCACAAAATTGAACACATTTACAAAAATGCACAAGTTCTCTCGGAAAACTTGTGCATTTTATCAAAAGGGGCCCTCCGCGGCAGCGGAGGACTCCTTTCTTTTTCTCTTATGCCGCCGGCGCCGTCTCGGACGTCTGCGGCGTCTCCGGTATCGCCGGCGTCTGCGTCGGATCGACATCCGGCACGCCCGGGTCCGTCATCGTTGCGCCCGGGTCCGTCGTCGGCACGCCCGGGTCGCTCCCCGGCACCGTCGGATCCATTGCCGGCACATTCGGGTCGACCGTCGGCTCCGCCGCCTTGCCGACGAGAATGATGCGGTTGCGGCTCTTGTAGCGGCTCGTCGCCTCATAAGTCGAAGAGAGCAGCGTCCCGTCGCCCGCGTACACATTGCGGTAGGTCTTGACCACATAGCCGGTGTACGGCGTCTGCTCCACCTTCTGCTCGCCCGGCGCGAGCGTGTCGGTCTCGACGAGCTCCTCCTCGTAGGGCGTCGTGCTGATGAGCTCCGTCACGATCTTCACATAATGGTCGTCGGTCTTGGTGCCGAGAAGGGTGATCTTGATGTAGTCCTTTTTATCCTTCGTGAAAAAGTCTGCCTGCACCTTGATGGGGTAGAGCGTATTGTTGCGGAACTCAAACTCCGGTCCGCCGCTCGCCACCGTCGCGTCCAATCCGAGGCCGATGTAGTCGGAGGCGTAGCCGTGGTTCACGCGCTGCACGATCTCAAGGTTCGCGTACAGCACCGCCGCGTAGAGCGTCGAGCTCGCCTGGCACGCGCCGCCGCCGATCATGTCCACGGTCTTGCCGTTGAGATAGCCCGGCGCGGGCGAATAGCCGTTTTCCGCCGTGAACGGCGTCACCAGCGGGCCATACTTCATCGTGTCGCCCGCGTTGAGGATGTAGCCCGTGATGCGCTCCGCCGTCAGCTTCACGTTCTTGTGCCGCCCCGGTGCGCCGCCGACGCGCGTGGTGTAGCTGCTCAGCTCGTCGCGGAACAGTCCCGCCTCCAGCTGCTCGGTCGTGACCTCCGGCCGCTCGACCGTCGCCCGGACGGTGAAGGTCTCCCCCGGCGCCGCCGCGTCGTAAGCGCTCTGCAAGTCGGCGAGCGTAAAGCTCACCCCCGCATGGCTCGGGATGATCTTCTCATTTTCTATGTCGTAGCTCGCGTTGACCTTCTCGCCCACGAGCTTTTCCCGCTCCGCCGCCAGATCGACCGTCTGCGCAGGTACGGTCTCGTAGACCGCCTCCTCGTCCGGATCGCCGTACAGCGTCACCTGGAGCGGGCAGCCCCCGCCAAGGTATGCGCCGCGCAGCGCGTCGCCGATCACACGCCGCGCCTGCTCCCGATCCGGGATATGGCGGCCGTCCCTGCTTTTGGTCACGCTGATCGCACTCTCGGTCGTCAGAGCGATGGCAAACTCCACCGGCTCGCACTCCAGCGCATCCAGCACCGGCTCCACCGCCGCGCAAAACGGCTCCTCGGATACGATGCTCTCCTCATGCTCGGTAAAAAGCGAGAAAAGGAAGCCCGCGCCGCTCTTGAAAAAGCCGTCGCCCTTCGCGCTGCGCACCCGCACCAGCGTATCCGCGGCCTTCCGGCAGTCGATGTCCGCCGGAATATCGCTCAGCGCCACACCCGCGATCACCTCGCAGCTGTCTCCCTCCATCACGGCAAAGTCGAGCCGCGCGCTCTGCGCGTCAATGACCCGCCGCGTCAGCTCCGCCGCCGCCTGCTCCTCGGTCATGCCGCCGTAGTCCACGCCGCCGACCGTCGTGTTGGGATAGATGGTCCCGCTCAGCGTCGCGTAGGCGCACAGCCCCAGATACGCCGCGGCCAGCACGCCGAGCGCGATACCGGCAATGTCCCATCCTCTTTTGCCGCCCTTCGCCAAATGCTTGCCGCCCTTGCCGGCGCTCTCCGCTGTCTCCGCGGCCTCGTTTCTCTTTTCCTCAAAGGCACCCAGGTTTTCTTCCATTCCGGCACCCTCCTGCTGTTCTGAATCAATATCCCGCTGTGTATACCACAGCCAGTCTATTGCAGTATAGCATAGATTTTGCGAAAAAGAGTAACGATTTGGTTACAATTTTTACGCCGTTTTGGCAGCCCCCGTGCGCGGGATGCGGATGATCAGCCGGATCTCCTCGTCCGTGTCCTCCCGCTCGCACGCCGCGTCCACCCCCGCGCGCTGCATGATGCCCATGCTCCGCCGGATGGTGTTGAGAAACAGCCGCACATCCTTCACGATGAACGTCGGCCTCCGCCGCGGCGGCGTGACCGCCGCGCGCTGCAAAACCGACTCGATGTACGCCTCCGCCTGCGCCACGTTGCAGCCACGCTCTACGATGACGCGCAGCGCCGCCAGACGCTCGTTCTCGTCGCTCAATCGCAGCAGGGCGCGCGCGTGCCGCTCGGAAAGCCCCCCCTCGCGCAGCAGCGCCACGCACGCGGGCGAGAGGCGCAGCAGCCTCAGCTTGTTCGCCACCGCGCTCTGCGACTTGCCCAGCCTCTCCGCCGCCTGCTCCTGCGACAGGCCGTAGACCGCGATGAGCTTTGCGATGGCGGCGGCCTCCTCCATGTAGTGCAGGTCCTGCCGCTGCAAATTTTCGATCAGCGAGAGCAGCGCCGACTCCTCCTCGTCCGACCGCACCGCAAGGCACGGCACCTCCCGCAGACCCGCGAGCTTCGCCGCCCGCAGCCGCCGCTCTCCTGCGATCAGCTCGTAGCCGTCCTCCCCGCGCCGCACGGTCAGCGGCTGCAAAATGCCGTAGCGCCCGATGCTCTCCGCCAGCTCGCGCAGCGCCTCCGGCTCAAAGTATTTCCGCGGCTGATCGGGATTCGCGCGGATCGCGTCCACGCTCAGATACAGCACGCGCCGGCCCGTCCACATTCCCTTGTGCATGATCTCCATGGCGTCCCCTCCTATCGCGGTCTCCCCCGCATCCTTGTCCCCATTCTAAAAGCGGCGGCACGCAAAGCCGCGCGAATTTTGTCAGGGAATCGGGAAAATTTTCATTTCCCCGATCTTCCTATTTACGAATCGCTCCGCTTCGTGTAAAATAAAGGGACTTATGATCGAACGAAGGGAGGCGCGCTATGGCCGGCTATGTTCTGCACCTGAGCGAGCAGGAGAATATCACCCTGTCCGCCGCCGTGACGCGCCGCCTGATCGACGGCGGGGACGGCGACGCCGCCCTGCTCTACCTGTGCCTGCTCAAAAATCGCGGCAGCGCCTCCCCCGAAACGCTCCGCGCCGAGCTCAAATGGGATGAGGCGCGCCGCTCGCGCGCCGAGGCCGCCCTTGCCCGCATGGGACTCGTCAGCGCCCCGAAGCCGGAGGAGCCCACTCCCTCGCCCGTCCCCGCGCCCACCGCCGAGCGCCCCGCCTATTCGCGCGAGGACGTCGCCCGCAAGTTAGAGCAGGACGCGAGCTTTTCCGCGCTTCTGCGCGAGGTCGAGCGCAAGCTCGGCCCGCTCTCTACGCCGTCCGTCGGCAAGCT
>OJAR01000488.1_pt1 | contig 12619 bp, 7 predicted proteins | sample 1589431 | NCBI WGS metagenome assembly OJAR01 (sample SAMN03283242) | human gut metagenome | biome: human-associated habitat; material: feces | host: Homo sapiens | place: Peru | collected 2012 | reverse complement strand
TCCCGACTGTCTTGATGATTGTCAGCATCTTGCGATCCATAGACATTACAGTCTCCCCCAGATGAAGACCGCCTCAAACGGTTTCACCGGCATCGTGCACTTTTATGTCCACGGCCGGGAAGTGTCCCACCACACTTGGATTTCCCTTTATTAGATTTAGTAACATGAAAAATAAGTTGCATCAATCGATAAAATTGAACACATAGAACCACCCTGAACATCATAGAACGGCTCTGCCGTTTTGATTTTTTTTGAGCCCTGAGCAAACCCTGTGCAAACCACAGGCACGCAAGAATGACTCTGCTGCTTTGATTTATTTGAGCCTTGTGCAAACCACAGGCACGCAAGAATGGCTCTGGTAATGCCGGGAGGCCATTGTGTGTGGCTGACCCCCATATCCCGAGGGAGGGTCAGCCACAGTGATAGCGGATTGAATACCGCTGGTGGCGTTTTAGCGTGTCCGTGGTTTGTAAATGATTGGCATTCTTGCGGATAATGCCCTTAAGTGATGTTGAGATAATTAGTTGCATCAACCGATAAAATTGAATACATAGAATCACCCAGAACATCAATATATTGCAAATTTAAAGTAATGCAGGTTATTTTTTTCGGACTTATGCACTTTAGGCTTGCTCGTAATAAAGGCGCCACTTATGTGACCTTGTTATGGATTGCAAGCCAAAAGTGGATAGTCGCTGACATCAATGAATACCATAGCCTCTCACTATCAAGCTTTTCAGAGACAAAAATGAGGGCAAACGTTACTCATAAGCACCACCCGACACTCTCTGGGAACGAAAAGAGGTGTTTATGCATCCCAAAAGTGCGAAACAAGTCTTCGTGCGCATGCCGGATAGTCTCTCAGATGCGAAAAAGGTTAATAATGCCGCCCTTGATTGTCCGACCGCACCCTCGGGAGGCAAAAAGTTGGGAAAACGTTTCCTAAGAGTGCAGGCTGCACTCTTGAGGAGCAAAAGAGGCCGAAAGTGTTACCGAAGGCATTCGAAGCAAGCCTAAACTGCATAGTTCCGTTTTTTTTTACATTTCACTTATTAGATTTAGTAACATGAAAAAAATAAGTTGCCTCAGATTAAGAGAATATTTCCCGACTTTGACAGCCTAAGAATTCTGTTTTCTTACACTCTGATAATCATTATATTGTAAAAAAAGCACTGATTTTTCAGGGTGAATCGCATCACCTTTTTGTGTCTTTGAAAAAAGCTTCGTACATAGGTGCAAACAAGTAGGGTGAATCATTGCCAAAGTCAGGAAGAGAAGATTTTCGAGGATGGATCTTTTTTCGAAGAAGGTGTGTGCCGGTGGCACGTGACTGATGAGAAAGAGATATAGACCGAAAAGATTCCTTAAGATGATTCGGGTTGTTTTTGAAGGTTACATAAAGTGGGGAATTCGTCGCCCGAGAGTGTCAACGAACACCGTCAGGCAACAAAATGCGGCTAAAACGCCGCCGGTGGGTGATGGTAAGTTTGAAACGGGCGTTAGTCAACACGGATGTCGCGGACGCAGCGGGCTTTGGTGGCTTTATTCTCCGAAAGTGTTATGTGATCCTGGTAAACAAAGCCTGTCTTGGTGCTGCTTTTTGAGTTAGTAATCTCACCTAAACTCTTCGCAACAGTTCCAAGATTCCAATAGGTACGTGAGAATGTCTTGTCGCCAACATCATTACCACCCTTAGTACCGACAAAAAACTTCATGACTGCCAATTCCAGCTGGCTCGGCACCCTGTAGCCTTCCGGGCAATAGCCGGCGACCACTGAACCAACTTTGCTGATAGCCTCATTATGGGTCACAAAGTTTCTGCCAGAGATTCCGCTTGCGGGGGTGTTCTCATGATAAATCTCAAACACCTTGTAAAGCCGGTTGGTCTCGGAATCATTGCTCGAATAGGCCAAATCACGGGAAGTGTAGTAGCGAAGAGCCGCATGGTTCAGATTCGTGCATTTGACAACGTAATGGTCATCCGCAGTTCCCTTTCCTGTCACCTCCATAAGAGGCTGGGGTGTTTCGTTTATGTTTCCGGGTTCAATCCCAAGATTGCGTACACACCTGATGGAGCGTTTGTTCAACTTATCGCCATCTGCCCACGAGGGAGTATTGGAACCGGTCAAGTGAGAGGTGGCGACACCCTCCTCACCCCACAGAACCTCCGGATTTCTTTTAGATGAATTTTTAGTACTTGAGATCACATGCTGTCTCCATCGTTCTGGATCGGCACTTTCCATATCCGATTTAGTCCTATTATAAATCCTTGTCTGGTGTGGCAGCAGCCCCTTGCCGATGTACATCTCAATCAATTGGTTGATGGAAGCAAGATACCAACGGACCTCACCGCCGTCTATAATCCCATCACCGTTGTTGTCGCGGTTTCTGGCCATACAGAAATAACGAAGAGCCTTATAATCATTTTCCTGCATTTGAGGCACTGAATTATCCACCTCAAAATTCATGTACGTTCCCCATTTAATATTATTCTTGATGGAAGCATTGGCATCATTATAGGATGTACCGGCGGATCCATCCGCCATTCCCCACTCAAAAAGACTATTGACAAGACCATTCGCATAGTTGGTGTTGCTGCCGGAGCATTCATAATTCGTCGGGGAGCTATTGTACGTGAATATTCCATTAGGGGAGGAAACATCCGAGAATTCGTCAGTATATTCAACGCCCCAGGCGGTCTGGAGGGAGGTGTAGTGTTCATCGGTGTTGTAGACGCACTGGATGGCGTGCTGCTGGATGGTGACCACGGAGCCGGTGGCGCGGGATTCCAGATCCTTGCTGATGTCCGAGTTGCAGAGGATGTGGACGGAGCGGTCGGGCTGGTTGACGAACTTTTTCCACAGGGTGGTGGATTTCGCACCGGTCAGCGGATGGGCCTCGTAATAATATTCATTGACAAAAACAGTCACATTGATTTTCGGATTCAGGTGGCCTTCCCCGTCCGTGCCTTGGTCGAAATCCGAAGTAGCCGGATCGACAAGGTACTTGTTCACCTGATCTTTCATGTACTTTACCAAGGCCACGACGTCGAAAACTCCGTCATTGTGGTAGCCGCTCAAACCAGCAGTTCCGTCACCTTCCTGGTTTCCTCCATTGGAGCGCGCAACCGTTCCTGAGCGCAATGAAGACGAATACTCAAAAGGATACTTGTCCGGATCCAGGAACTTGCGCCTCTTGTCCGAGTAGTTGTTCCCGGCATCATCTTTTTTGTTCAACCTGAAGTGCACCCACCTGTAGTCCAGTCCGGAAGTGATGTCGATGCCGTCGATTATTCGTGGTCCGCCAGTGCTGAACGGTGTATCCACCTCCCATGTAAGTTTGTCGATCACGCATTTGTCAGCGTTCTGAACCATTCCGTTGGCGTCCAGCAGAACTCCACCGTCAAAGAAGTTCGCCAGATGGAATGTCAGTGTCTTGGACTCGTAGTGGGCGTCGCAAAGGGCAATCTCCTCGCGGGCGATGGTCACGAATCCTGTCGCTCCCGGCTGATTCTCAACAACATCGGACACCGCGCCACCGGAAGTCTCGACCTCCACACGGATGTTATTCACGGAGTTGACCGTGACGGTGTAGGTGTAGGAAGTGTTGCGCAAGACTTTGAAATTGTCGTAATTGGAATATTTATCGTTCTTGTCACCGGGACCTGCCGGATCTATTGCCGCACCCCAATCTCCCAGATGAATAAGGTACGTCACATCGGCCGACAGCACCTGTCCGGCATCGTCATTCTTCAGGTCCATCGTGACTTTTCCCTTCACCATGACGTACGTGGAGAAATCATTGGCGTTAGCGAACACACGCATGTCCCGTTCGTACGGCTTGCCGTCCACGACATAGCTCACATGCACGGACTGGTTCGTGCCGTCCGCATTCTTGGTCTGTCGGCTTCTGTCCTGATAGCCATTGATGCCAGCCGGGTTCTTAGGGTTCTGCCTGTTCTCAAGCATGTAGAAAGTGAACGACTGTTCTCCGGTCTCGTTGTTGAACGTCTCGAAATTCACATATTCAGTGTCGAAGAAATTCTTAGCATGCTTGTCGTACTCAGAAACAGGTGTCTCGGCGGGAACTGTACTGTCATCCCCGTCTCGTTTTATGGCGAACGCTGTGCGCGGAACGTTGAACACCCTCCACTGAAGCGCCTGGAACGACTTTATTTTCTGCCCATGCTCATCAGTGCGTCCGCCGGTACGGAAATCGAATTTGATCTTGGCGTCAATGCGCTCCAAATTTATTACAGCGGGTTGACCGCCAACAGTCATCGCCCCATCAGGACTGATCGTGACATCCTTCAGAACTCCCGTCATAGGAAAGAGGATGTTACGTGACACGATGTTCTGGTTGAGGTAACATTGGAATTTAATCAGATCCCCCTCATTCTGAATCGAATGGCTGAGCAGTTCCTCCGACACCCTAACCATATCCGAATCCAGATTCGTGTAAAGGTACAGCTTCATCCCGTTTCCCGACGGCACGGCCAACCTCATCTTGCCGGTAAATGACTTTGAATCACTCTTGTAGCTTCCGTTCCACCATTTTACAGGCAAGTCAGCACTCTCATTCTCTTGCTTGAAACCATCAGAAAAGAAATGGCTCGCGACCTTGTTGCCATGTTCATCAAACACGAAGAGGTGCATGTTGAAGACCCGGGATTCAGTCTCCAGCGAATGCCCGGCGCGGGTCAGGACAACGTCCATCGGAGTGGTCCCGAATGCCAATGTCACAACGGCCTCTCCCTCGCCAATGTTTTCAGGTTCAACCGATTCCCTCACACACGAGGAAACAAGGCAAAGCTCAGCAAGAATAATGAATATGATGGAAGCGAATCTGTTGTTCATAAAGTGATTCTTTTAATCAAAGGTTGTCTCTGTTGTGACTTCTTCCCATGGTCCCAACTTAAACTCGCAAGCGCCGTAGGTGTCCGAATATGTCACCGTGATGTTCAGTTTCAACTGTTCGTTGCGCTTAAGCTGGGCCAGATTATAGGCGACACCGTACTTGTCCACATGAACGACGGCGTGGGAGTAGTTGAGGGATTTGACAGGATTGTCGAACACCCATGCGTCATTGCTTTCAGTCACTTCCACCTTTCTGAGGCTCCATGTGTTTGCCCCGGACGTGACTGAAACCGGATTGTTCGAGGAATTGGATATGTAAAAATACGAATCATTCCCGTACAAATAACCGTCTCTATTATAAGTAATTGACTGCTTAGTATCAGGATGTGCGCTCACACCCCCGCTGCCAACATTCAGATATGTCCCATGTTTAAGATTCTTAAAAGCATAATTTGAGCCACTGGATTCAACCCTCCACAGATACTCATCAATGTCCGGAGAGTTAATTACATTATTGTCCGAGCCGAAAGAGAACAAGTTAGTCGTACCGCCCGCATCCGCACCCAAATAGAATGTGCTGGAAAGGTCGGAACGGATAAGGTAGTAGGATCCTGCGGACGGAGCGTCATGGGAACCTACACCCACATTTGACAATGTGTAATCCTTGCCCTGGATCATGCTTGGATCAGAGCCAGACTCATAAAGCGCCGCCTTGATCATGAATGTCTTGTCGACAATGCCGTCAGTCTCGAACATGTACAGGTCTCTCAAGACAACTGTTTTCCCGGGGGCAATCACGGTGTAACCTCCGTCTTTTACGTAAGGGAAAGCATGCTCATCATGATCAGGTACTGCATTATCCCCCAAGGCATTCGTGCGAGGGAAAAGATAGCCACAAGCCTGATTAAATGCGGACAAGGTCACGCCATTGATCGCCAACAGCTTGTCCTTGGTGTTGTTCGTGATCGCCATAGTGAACCTCGCACAGATGCGGGACAGTTCAACCGAGATTTTGTTCTCACCCGGACCGATGGAGACAGTTCCCTTGTAGGAAAGAGGCATCCCGACATTGGTGCCACCTATTCCGTCATCTGTAAAAAGAGGTTTTCTGACAAGATGGTCCGACGGAACCTGAGCCAACATCCCGGCAGTGGAATACGCGGGGCAACTTCCGGACTCCACCGGCCCGAGATATTCATCCATGAGAACGTTAGTCGCTTTCAAATCCGTATTCTCAGGACACCTCTTGTCAAGCCCGGTGTAATTCGCGACAACATATATCTCATAATCGCCTCTCTCACAATGTCCTATTGAGCATGTGACCTCATCTCTTCCACCATCTTCCGCGACATCCACCTTTGCGAACTTACTGACAATCCCGTCTTTCACAAGCCACACCCTCACATTCTTCATCTTGTCACCGTCGTCAAGGGAATGGTCGCTCTCTGCCGGAATCTCGCCAGGGTTATAGTGTATGCCCCCCGCGCGGGTTGCCATCCCTGTTCCGACACTAAGGATCAAAGTGCCTTGACCGGAACTCCCCGGATCCGGTTCAGAAGCGCAGCACCCCGCCACGAAGAAAGCCACGGCGATTGACAAAAGAATATTCTTGATTCTGTCTCTCATTTCCTTGCTGTTAAAACTTCATCTCCGCGCCCGCCTCTACCAAAGTCCAAGGCTTTATTGTGACAACAACTGACACCGTGGCCTGCTTGACCGTTATGGTGTAGATGTACTTCTTGCCTGGTTTCCAACGGATGTCCGGCAACATGGCGGCATGAAGAACAGTGCCTCCTTTGTCTGTGCGGAAGTTGGCGCGGATCTTCGGCAATGTCTTCACAATGTCCCCGTCCTTATCCTTGCCGTCCATCGGGATGGCAAAGACGAAACCATCCTTATCATAAACGGTGACCCCATCCGAATCTATCTCCTTGTACTCCGTCTCATTGGCCGCAATCCAGTGATGTACAGGATCATTCTCATCTGACACGCTCGGTATCCAGTTCAAGGTCTGCTCGCCTGTCATATTCGCGGCGTCAGAAGAAGTATAGACAAGTCCACCTGTCTGATACAACCCAGTGAGGTAGAACTCCTTGATCTTCTCGGTCTCGCTGGTATTTTCCTTCTTCACCACGAATTGCAGGGCCGACAAGGCATGCTTGAATTCCAACGCGACCGGGCCTACGCCACCTCCGGCAGGAAAACGCGTGGTGTAGGCGACCATCAGGTCTGAATCATCCTCCTTCAGCGAATAATCCAGCGCCAGAATCTCGGCATTGGAGGAAGAGTTCACCTTGCTGATCAATGAATATGGATAAAAGGCGCGGAAGCGGTAGTAGTCGGAGCGCAGCCACTTCACCTTATCCGCACCTCCGGTATAGTCGTAGTCCCACTTGGTGTCTCCCGCATTGCCACTGGACCTGTAATACACGCGTTTGGCCCCATCGGTCTCGAAAACCGGTGTCTTGCCGCTGTAGTCCGAAGCACCTCCGTGGTAACCGTAAACCGCGATCTCGGAGCCGTCCGTGTTCAAGGTTGTCACAAGTACGCTCCCGGTCGAGCGGCTGTCAGCGACCTTCTCCGCGGAAGCGGAAAAGGCAATCGCATCGCCGTAGTCTTCTGTCGCCTCGCGGCCACAGGACGATACCGCCGGCACAACCGCCCAAACCAGCATCAGTGCCAAGTACGATGTAGGATGTATTAATATATTCTCCTTTATTTTCATGCTCTAATCTCCAACTATTATGTCCACTCCCGAACCTGCATTCCATTCACTGACAGACGTGTCAAATTCAAGGAAAGCATCCTTCGTGCTGAACGCTATTGTCAGGATGTACTTCTTGCCTTGACTCCATGACTGGGAAAGGCCGTCGATCTCCAGAAAAGTCTTCGTGACCCCTCCTTCGGGAGAGGTGTATGATGTTTCAGATTGCTTCTTATAGGAATAATCAATCGTGATGCTCGGTGCGGCTCGTCCATCTGTTCCAGTGACAGCCAACCGGTTCTGAGGGATCATGATCATCGCCGGGAACACTTTCACCGAGGTTTTTCCATCTTTGTTCAGAGACTCTCCGGAAGAGTGGCTGACATTTTTAAGATCCCGCTGATTGATCCACCTCTCGTTCGAGAATCTCGCAGTGGACCAGATGTTGCTCAAGGTTATGGAGTTCACTCTATAGTCAGCGTCAGGATCGGCATTGTCCAACTTGGCCCAGACTTCAATCTGACACAGGATGTGCTTGAACGCCGTCGGAACTCCCGCTTGATAGGTTCCCGAAGAGGAAACATTAGCAGTCTGGTTCTCGCTTTTGGCTATCATGAGGTCTGCCGTCTCTGTGGCGCCAGCGTCTCCCGGCTCCATTCCGGCCGTCCATTGATCTATCTTCAGGCCGTTTTCCGGAGTACAGCTTATCTTGCCGTGCAATTCATCGTACGGTGAGTACGAGAAAAATGTAAGACTTCCGGACTTCGGCCAGTAGTGGACGACGTCGCTGTGCCAGGAGTTGGCGGCGAAAGAGCCTGCTCCGGCCTCATCGAACCAAACCATATTGTTGTCGATGTAGATCTTAGCGTCCGCCTTGTTGTCACGCCATGTTTTGCCTACAGGCAGATAATAGGCGAATGAACCGAACGGAATGCCTTTCGGATATTCCGTTCCGGACAATACAGCGCGCGTCCCCATGCTCTTTTGCAGCACGGAGTACGTGATCGGTATGTCCTCGGCGACAGGCTCCGCCACCTCATTGCTTACGCATGAAGCGAGCGTTGCCGCCAACAATGTCGCTGTCAAACTTTGTCTCAACATTTTGTGAATATGTTAGTGCCCGGAGGCGGTTTCACCCGCCCCAAGGCTGCGCAGTGATTCAGACCGACTGCGACAGCGGTCAGAGAGTTTAGATTGTAATAGTCTGGTCTTCTTCAGCCCAAGCCACAACAGTCGGATCCCAGTAGATAATGTTGGATGACAGATCGATCTTTATATTGTATGTGATCTTTTTGTTGATTCCCCAGTTTCCTATCTCTTCAAGAGCTATTAATTCAGTCACTTCCTCTTCAGAAAAATGGGTAGCGTCCGTGTATGTCTTGATGGTGTAGTTAAGTTCAATGTGACCGACAGCAGCAACCGCAGCCTTATACGTGGTAGTCTGCCTTTCCAAGGATTTTTCCAAAAGTGATACTCCGGTGTAAGTGTAACCGGAACCCGCGAAGTCCTGAGGCAAAAAGATCTTCTGTTCATTGACCAACTCAGCGGCAGTAGTGTTCAACGCCTCTGATTTGCCTGCAACAGGAGTATATTCGTACGTTTTAGAATCTGACTGATTTCCCCAAGACTCTGTTCTTGTGACCGCATCATTTGTCATCGTATAATCGCCCTTAGAATCAGCATTGACAATTTTGATGGATTTGACCTCAATCACTTTACTTCCTGCCTTAAGAGGGGCACCTTTATAATCACCTTCCGTCGTAACATAGAAACCAACAATCTGCGTCAGAGCATGGCGGAAAATCGTCGGAACTCCTTTTTCCGCTCCGGCTGCGCTCGTTGTGTTCTGCCTCTGACCGTCCTTGATGTCAGCCACCATGAAATCGGAGTTTTTATTTCCGGTCTCATTCACATCATAACCTACGAGTTTCAATCCGTCCGCCGCAGTGCATGTCAGGTTACCTGTAAAAGAAACAGGCTTATTGGCGAATGAGTATGAGAAAAATGTAAGAGAACCCTGTCTCGGCCAGTAGTTAACAGTTTCGGAGTGCCATGAATTAGCCACAAATGGAGCCACAGCGGCGGCATAGTAGTTCACCTCTTGATTGTCAATGTAGAGAGAAGCATCCACAGGCCATGTCGTACCATTAGCATTATAGAAAGCGAATGTCTTAAAACTGAGACCCGTACTGAATGTAGTTCCTTCAACAGGTGCCTTGGTCGAATGTTTTCCTACCACTGCATTCCAAGAGATACGTGCAGGTGCCTCGTCCACTGACTTCACCTCGACTTTCGAGCAGCCGGCCAAAGCAGCGATCGCGGCGGCTGCGAGTAGAATTGATTTTTTCATAAACTTTACTTAAAAAAAGTTAATAATACAATATTGATTCATTAAATGATCACATCATGGTGTTCCTCGTCCCAGTCATCCACCTTAGGGTCGAAACCGCCGCCGGTCTGCGGTGGGTCGATCTTTATGGTCTCGTCGAGCAGGAGCCAATGGTGTCTTATCGCGTTCTCGGTCTCAAAAAGACCCGAAATGTCAAATGTCCTCACGACCGTCTTGCCGTCCGTTGTCTGGATGTTGAAAGTCACCTCAAGGTTGTTCGTGGAACGGTCGATGCGCCCGAATGTATCGAAGACCGTGCAGATCACAGGCACACCTTTGTCATCACTCTTCTGAAGATTGAACCAGATCGCCGCCTCAGGCTCCGTCACCCTCGTGTTTGTCGCGATCAGGTTAGAGCCCACCATGCCGGAAAGCACGGCTTGGGCCGAGGAGACATATTCAAGACCATCCACCTTGATCTGCAGGTACCAGCTTTCCACGACGGACCTTGCCTGAGCGTAGATGGTGTATATTCCTTCATGATAAGGAATCACTTCCCTCTCGCTTGCGGCAACCACAAGATGGTCAGGCTCTTCGAGGATGTTGAACGGCTCCCCGCTTCTGGAGCGGAAACGGTTCTGGATGCCCTTCGGCGCCGATTCCGTGTAGGCTTCCGCCTCATCCCAAATGTTGTAGTTCCGCACGAGGGTGGCTTCGGTGCCGAAATCGTAGGCCAGGAGACGGTAGGTTCCCGGGGCGACCACAAGCTCCCCGGAGATCGTACGGCTGCCGTCGGCCCCGGTTGCCACATCCGTGATGAATGCCTCTGCGGCTGTGCTTGAGGCATCCTCGCCAAATAACATCAGATGCATGACCTCCGGCACGATCTTCGGAACCGGAATCTTGTCGTTGTAGATGTCACAGGTCACATTCGAAATCCCTGAAATGTCCACCTTGACCTTGACCAACGTGCGGTAATCCGGATCCTCCAACGGACGACGGCGACAGCCCGGAAGGACGGCGAGAAGCAGGATAGCCAGCGAGATATTCACAAACAATCTCCTCGTCACTTGATCCTCCTGCTGTTATGGGAATCTTTCCCGATCGGTATCACCAATGAAACCTTGAGTTTCGTCGGGCCGAACCAGGAGACGGTTCCAACGTTGTACTTGTCCCGGAACAGGTGCTCGTAGCCCGGATCCGGCTGGTAGTGGCGGTAGTCCGTGCGAAGGAAGCCGGCGGAGACCGAGAACTCCATGTTCATCCACCTGCTGACCGGCAAGGCGTAGCCATAGGTCAATCCAGCAGACCAGAACTCTCCTTGGTAGCAGAGCTTCGTGTCCCACTGGAGGTCGTATTTCCCGGACATGCCGTAAACACCGGCGAAATGCCCTGTAAGATAGTCCCTCCTGTCATCGCGCGCGAACCACCAGCGCGGCTCGATACCCATTGACCAGATCTGGAAGCAATATTTCTTGCCGTTCGGCCCCCAGTTCCACCACGGAAACACATCCTCGACCATCACCGAGAAGTTCTTCCCGACAGGGAACTCGACCTCGGCGTTGAGTGCGGTCACGGCATCATAGAGGAGGTTGGTCTTGGCGGCGACGGTGTAGAATCTCTCCTTCGGCGGCTCCGGCTCAGGGAACTCAACCTCCGGCAACACCGTCGGAGGGGCGATGTTCACTGAATACGGCACCTCAAGGGTCACTTCCGGCAATTCACACTCAACCGGCCCGATCGGACGGACAGTGCTGTAAAGCACATGAATATCCGTGCGTCGCAGGGACGGATAGTAGTCCGAGATCAGCCTGCGCCAGACGTTTCCACCTTGCAGACGCTTCATCATCAGCTTCTTTGTCTCAGGGTTACCGCTATCTTTGAATATTCCAGCGATCACGTCCGATCCGGATTCGCGGTCTAAGAATTCGGCGATCTTGGTGGCGCCTTCCCAGTCCTCACCTCTTGAGATGACAACGAAATCAGAGTCGGTAAGACGTGGCTCGATGTCCTTGAGGAAGGCCTTGACACCTTCGGCACGGTCATGTCCAAGCCTTGCGTTGAGGGCCTTGCTGCCCTCTGGTGAAGCAGCGCCGATGACATAGACTTTGTATATTCGTAGATTACCGTTGTACACGATGGACCTGAGTCCTTCGGTGGCTGCTTTCAAAGTGGCGGAGTTGTTCCGGTAACCAGGCTCGATCCTTGACACAGCGGAGCGGTAAAAAACCGCGAACGATGCCGTGTCGTGTTTGTCCTCAAACTTGGAAGTGTCGGAGGAGAGTAAGACCGAACGCCTGACCGACGAGACCGACGGGGTGACAGAATGAGCTTCGGATGAAGGTTCTATGAGTCCGGCAGAAGCCGTAAATGCGTGAAAGGAAGTGCAAACAATGACTAAAATTCGGAGGCCAAGACCCCCGAAACATTTTCGTAACAGTCTATGTAACAAGACATTACCCCCCCCCACACATTCGACTTTTCACTGATGAGAGGCAAGCTTGTATGATAAACTTTTGCCGTCATAATCTACAAACTATGTAACAAAACACAGGAAACGCGGACACATAGGTGCGCCGCAATCCAATTGAATGCAAAGATACGAATTATTTCAATATTACAAACGCGGTGAAAGAAAATAATTATGATTTAGTCCGAGGACTGTCCAGCCACACTATGCGAAATACTCATCCTTGAAGTTGACGAGGTAAACCTTGGCGGTGGCGCGGG
>OJAR01000486.1_pt1 | contig 12662 bp, 13 predicted proteins | sample 1589431 | NCBI WGS metagenome assembly OJAR01 (sample SAMN03283242) | human gut metagenome | biome: human-associated habitat; material: feces | host: Homo sapiens | place: Peru | collected 2012 | reverse complement strand
GATGCTCGCACCAAGCTGAAGCACCTCTATCCTATATTGAACTTTTAAGTGTTACAAAGTACTAGAACAGTATTAGCAAATTATTATATGACTTCTGTTATAGTCCATGGATGCGACTCCGCTGTCATTGTCACTCTTTTTCTTGCCGCTTTGGTTCGCGGCATTCCTGTCAGCCTCTTGGATGAGTCGGCAAAGTGGTATGTTTTCGGATTCACGACGTTCGCGTTCGTAAGGCCTGCTGTGGGAATCCGGACATCGCATGTGCCACCAAATGGACATCTCCTCATCATAATTCAGCGGGAGCAGGCATCTTCTCTTTAGTATGAACATTGACCTGACTCCGTGTCCTCTCTTGATTTTTTCATTGTCGCGGCATGCGACTCCCTTGTCGTTCATGTAGTATTGGTCACTTTTACAGATGTCATGAAGAAGAGAGCAGATGGTGACGGAAGTAGTCGGAAGAGGATGCGGCAACTGTGAGTTTAATCTCATGGCCTCCTCGTAGACATCCAGGGAATGCTTTGCCAGTCCGCCCTCATTGTTGTTGTGATTCGAAACCGAAGCCGGTGCCGTGAAGAAGCCGTTGGATTCCATGTATTCAAGCACGTTGCCGATATTCTCCCTTCCGGTCGAGAGCAATAGTTCAGTTATCTTTTCTTTTATGTCCATTTCTTTCAATTGTGAACTACTATATCTTACAGCATAAGTCAGTAAATCTTGCATAAAAATAGCAATTTTATTGGAATTTCACGTCTGGTCCGAATTCTTCCCGGATGCGCTCCATGTCTTTTATTGCAGGAATTATCTTGTCGATCTGATCTTGGAGAGTCTTGTATCTCAGGGGTAGGATCAATGTCTTGTTATTTATGGGCACCATCAGTTTTACACGATATTTTTGTCTTACAAACCAGTATCCGGAATAGCCGGCATTGTCCAGAAGCGAACTGACTATGGCCAATGATCCCGTTTCACAGATTGCTCTTACTTTTGTGGATTTCCTGCATTCGATTTCAATCGCCCTGGTCGATTGTTCCAGCAAATCATCCAATGTGTCCAATTTGGCGAGAAACTTCCGGTAATCTTGACTGAGCCGCGAGGATTTCAATGGGTTCTCCTTTTCCCACCATTTGCGGATATTCTGTTTCTCCCTGATAACAAGGCCTTTGAAATCGATTTCTTCCCCAGTATTGATCTTATACTCGATGATCGGACGGATCCCGTTAATTGCGGCACGAAGCCATATCTTTTCGTTGAATTCCATAAACAACTCCTTTTGTAATATCATATACAATGAAAGGAGCTAAAACTTACACTTGAACTTCTCAATTTTGTGATTTTAATGTGACGCCTTGAGTAAAAAGCCTTATATTTATGTTTGAATTACATAACGTATGGCCAACATAAACAATCAGCACTATGTCAAAGAAGAACATTGCTACAGCGTCGGGAAAGATATCACTGAACCCTGACGTATCCATGAAGGAATCGTTGGAAAACTATTATCGCTACAATCCTGACACATTGATGCCACTGTTCATGCTTTCAATGGCCGTGCAGGGGAATCTGTCGATTACAACGGATGTCCCGCAGGGGGCCGTGGCATTTGGCCGTATCCTCATTGAGGAAGTTCTGGAATACGACTGGGTAAGAAAGAATGCATCATTGAGGAAAGTGCTTTCTGATGCTTATGAAAATGGCGCGTCTGAACTATGTGCCGTAGCGGAGATGCCTGAAAGCCTGAAGCAGATTTATGACACGTTCCATCATTACGACACGTTTACCGTAGAGCAGGAATATCACCATCGGATAGGCATACTATATAACCACAGCTCGAATAAGGCGAGTGATACGGCATTGCGCCAATATGCCACGCTGATGCTTGCCCAGGGAATGATCAATGAGAGTATAGAGGACCTTGGAAAGAACTATCTGGAAATTGCGAATGATATTCTGGTCATGTCCGGACTTCAGCCGGAACGCCCGAGATTGCAGGTCGCCAGGACTCTGGCTGCCCTTCTGGATTACGACTACAGGAAAGGCGGGAAGGTCTATAACCCTTTCGCAGGTTGCGGTATTGCCGCAGCCATGCTTGGCGTCGGAGATGCCCTATATGCGGACGGAGATGTGAACGACAAGATCCTTGCCGTGTCCCGTATTCTGAATTATTGCACATCAGGGGGCAAGATGGGGAATATTGTCCAGCGTGATTCGGGCAAGTGGGAAGTCGGATTCAGACCTGACTATATCCTATCCACGTACAGAGGATACGTCAACGATATGCCAGCCTTTGATTTCTGCCTGTCGAAGTGTCTTGAGATCGATGGATGGAACGGGAAATTTGCAGGAATCATATCTCAGAAGGATATCTTTGAGAGGCAGAGTCCCCAGATGAGGCAGGCCCTTGATAGGGATTGGGTCCACACCATTGTACTTCTTCCTTTCGGGGAAGTCGCAGTGCTGATTGATACAGACAAGAGTGCATGCTATAGGAAGAAAGTCAGATTCTTCAACGGGAACCATCCGATGTTGAGCAACGTAGATATCAAGGCGTTGTTGAATGGCGACCTGTATGCCGACTTTATTCCGACACGGACCGCAAAACAAAAGAACGGGTTCAGGTCTTATATCGGAATTGAATTGGAAATCAGGAAGGGCTGTAACCTCGTGCGTCTGGGGGATGTTGTCCGCAAGATATCAGCCAGGACATATTCTCTCAAAGGTTTGCCTGCTGCCGACAGGATTCTTATGACCTTAAATCCGGAGGTCAAGTATGATAAGATTGTTCCCAATGACAGTAATGCTTTCCAAAGGAGAAAGATTGCCAACCTGTTTTGTCCTGCGTACAGACTGCAAGGGAAGGCCCTTGTCGTGAATGATAGCGGAGATCTGCAGCCGCGCATCATTGATTGCAGTCAAGGAACGGCTTTCTTTCAGGGCGGATATGCGTTTGAACTGTTATTGTCGGATAAAGAAACCTCATGGCTGATAGGTGAATTGCAGCTGGATTATGTCGGAAGGCAGCTTCATCCGTATGGAACGGACGTGCTGCTTCATGAACATTTTTCCGAGGAGCAGGTCTTGAATTTGGTCCTGAACAAACCTATTCCTGTAGAACAGAATAAATTGGAAACAGGTTTCGTGCTGCATGGGAAGTCTACTGAATATCAGATTCATCGGTTTCTGGGATGCGGTTGTTTTGGCTTTGCATATACCGCAGCATCGCACAACCTCAAGACGGGAGAAAAGAAGGAGGTCGTATTGAAAGAGTTGTTCCCTCGAGATTACTTTCATCGAATAATGGGTAAGCTGGAGAAGAACGACCCTAAGCAGTATGGGCAGTTAAATTGGGACTCTGATGTCAAGAATTTCAAGGAAGAGGCCGAAATTATGAATCATCTTGGGCGGACTGAAGATAGCCACATCGTTCCGGCATTTGAGGCCTTTTATAGCAATGATACCGAAACCTACTATTATTCGATGCCTTTCTATAGTAAGGGTTCTCTTCTGGATCTACAAAACAGTTATTTCGATTTCTCGGAAGACATGTTGATCAAGAAGGTGGTGGTACCTATGTGCAAGGCACTTAATCTTGCACACAAGAACAGGGTCCTTCATCTTGACATAAAACCGGAGAATATTCTTGTCGAGGATAATGGAGATGCTGTCCTTACTGATTTTGGTGTGGCTAAGCAGTATAATGAAGATGGTGAGGTCATTTACTGGACTAGTACACATTCGGTAAGTGAATATGCTGCACCGGAGTTAAAGACCAAATCAGACGTCATGATTCGTTTTTCCCCGTTGCCTGACATATATGGTCTTGCTGCGACATTATATAACCTGGCAACTTTTGAAGAGCCTCATCCCATAACGGATTTCAGTGATGAGGAGGAAGATTGTGTAGATAGGTTGGAGATTCAGGGATTCAGTGAGAAGTTCGCCAGGGCGGTAGCTTCCGGTCTGTTGGTCTCGACCCGTCCCAAGGATGCCCAGACATTCCTTAACCTTTTCCCGGGATGTGAGAATATCAAACTGAAGTAACATGACCAATAAGGAATTCATAGTTGTCCTGGATTTCGACGGCACCGTAGTCAAACATCGTTATCCGGCCGTAGGCGATGAAATTGGAGCAACTCCAGTTTTGAAACGTCTTGTCTCAAATGGGCATAAGATCATCTTGAACACGATGAGGAGCCGGAACAATGAGGGTATGGACATGCTTCAGCCGGCGGTTGACTGGTTTTCCGAAAGGGGGATTCCTCTTTTCGGAGTCAATGAGAATCCGACTCAGCATGAGTGGACATCATCCCCCAAGGTATATGGCAATATCTATATTGACGATGCCGCGTTGGGAGCGCCGCTTGTTACGGATGTTGATGACAAGTACATTGACTGGAGGATGGCGGCAGCCCATTTGTATTGCGCCGGCCTCCTGTCCGAGAATGACATTACAGAGCTGTTTGGCGACATCTAATCATATAACGATGTCACATTTATCCCCTTTGTCCTCAAAGTTTTCTTGAAGGAACTTCAATTTCTGTTCATTGTCCATAGCAGATTTGAGTTTGCGACAATGCTTGTCTATTGTTCAGGACCAGGACCGGCTAGAACCCGATCCTGTTGTTCTTCGTGCGGACTTTTTCTTGAGAGCAAAGCTTGACGATGGATTCCATTGTAGGGACACCGCCTTCGAGGACTTCCTGCATGGTGGTCTTGCGGACGATGTTGTCGATCTCTCCGCCGCTGAAGTCGAAGTCCGACGCCAGCTTGTGAGCCTGCTCTGCGGAAAGGATCGGGAGCTTGTCCTGCCAGATGTTCTTCTTCGCTTCCACGCCCGGTTTGTCCAGATGTATCTTGAAGAGGAAACGGCGTTCGAAAGCCCTGTCAAGATTCTCCTCAAGGTTTGTGGTCGCGATCAGTATGCCGTCGAGTTTCTCCATCTCTTCCAGCAGGATGTTCTGGATGGTGTTCTCCGTCTGATCCACGCTTGAGCCCCTGCTCATGTCCTTGCGCTTGGAGAAAAGGCCGTCAGCTTCATTGAACAGAAGTATAGGCTTTATCTTGGAGCGCTTGCACTGCTGGCGGTAGCGGGTGAAGATGTCCTTGACGATTTTTTCGCTCTCGCCGTACCACATGCTCTTGGAGGCGCTGAGATCCACGTGGACAATGTCCCTGCCGCTCTGGCGGGCCCACTGCATGACGGATTCTGTCTTTCCGGTACCTGGTGCACCGTAAAGAAGTACGGCGATACCTTTGGAAAGGCCTTTGGACTCCAATCTTTCCGTCAATGCCCGGTAGTTCTCCTCCATGAGTGAATCGCCGACCATTGAAAGCTGACGCTGCTCATTCTCGGAGAAGAAGAGCTGCTTCGGCTTGATGTCCTCGCAGTTGACCAGGTCCTTCTTTTCGACTTTCTGGATGAACAGTTTGGCGTCCTCCTCGAAGAACAGTTCCTTGCCTTTGTCAGTAAGCACAAGACCGGTCTGAGGTCCGAACAATGAACTTATGGAGGTAATCTCCACGAGGTCCAGCTCCTGAAGTTTATGTTTCTCTTCCTTGAACAGGTTCAAATATTCGGTGCGGTCCCTGACTGAAAACAAGCATTTCAGCTCATTGATGAGATTGATGCCTCCGGGACAATAGTTGCAGGCCATATAGAACAGTATGCGGTCCCCTTCGGAGCGGATAAGTTCACGTACTTTTCTGATACACGACAGCTGCTTGTTGTGGCTCTCCATTTTTAAAAGTTCACGCCTCCTGACTATTGGCGCATTGCGTGCATCGGAATCATACTTTTCGTCATCATGGAAAAACTTTGTCACCATCCTGGCAAACTTGTAGCGGTCGGGGCAATCCAGCTTGTCTCCAAAGGATGCGTAGTCGTTTTCGAGCAGAATCTCCTTTCCCTTCTCTGTAAGTGTCATTTCTTCCCGGTCATCGCTTATGTAGACCAATTCATTGGAAATCAGGGCGTTTGTCCCGTCCAGGAGTCTGGCTCGTACGGAAATGCGGTTTCCGAAAGAGTCATAGATATCTTCCAGAGTCCTTTCAATTGACGATCTTCTCGAAGGGCATTCGCAGAAATCATTGCAGATTTCGTAGAATAGTATCCTGTCAGAGAGTTCCTCCAGATGTCTGCGGACTTCCTGTACGAACGTCATGCTCGCATTGAGTTTCTCAGCATCGGACGCGACCTGAAGCAGACTGCGGAATGTCACGTCGGAATCCTGGACAGCGTTGCTGACCAGAGAGCATAAGGCATAGCGGTCGAAGTCTGAGGTCTTTGCTTCCACGCCTTCCAAGTTGGGAGTCTTATTGTCAATGATGCTGTTGAGAACGACCGGCGTGACTCCGAAGCTCTGTTCGACAATCTTGCAGGTCTTCATGCCGTGCGTGTTGATGTAGATGAGGCCTTTTTCCAGCAGATTCTTGATTGCCGGAATGTACTCCATCATGTCCAGGTTGGAACAGTCGTACATCGTGGACATTTCGTCAAAGTCGCATGTCCGTCCGCTGCATTCCTTTTCGAAAATCGGAATGAAAACGATGGCTTCCTCGCGGGTCTCAAGTCCCAGGCAAGCCGTAAGATTGTCCAATGCCTCACAGATTTCCTTGCCTCCCAGACGGGCAAGCTTGCTGTTCTTCAGTTTGTTGGCGCAAAATTTTATCTGCTGAATTATGCTCTTGGCCATAAGTCTATGATTTTACTGATACAAAGGTATTGATGTGCGTTGCCATAAAGTGGCAGTAAAACAATCTGATCTTCACGTGTCAAATTACTTTTTCCTGTTCAGTTTTCGTTCCGGTGAATTAGTTGAACCGGCAGGGAACATGCAACTTAACATAAGATAAATTGTATAACAAAGTTTTCTAAGAATAGGGGAGTACCCGGGACAGGATTTCTGCCATATTCATGTCTGCCTGAATATCGGCATCATCTCCTGTCCGGAAATGGACTCCACCAATTGTCATTGATGCTGGCGTAAGTTATATCTCAGCCGTTATTGTTGTTCTTCGTATCCGAATTCTGCCTGGGATGGACTCAGGTTGGAATTGCCGGAGTTGTGGTCTTCTATTATTGAGAAGGTTATGACCTTGAACTTGTTCTTGAACTCCTCTTCCTCCATCACTTCATGGAAAAGTCTGGCGACTTCTTCCGGTGGATTATGGAAGGCACCGCAGCCGAAGGCGCCGAGTACGAGGGCGTCATGTCCATGGAGAAGGCCTATGCGGAAGATCGTGCGGATCTTGCATCGTGTAATGTCGAGGGCCTCCTGAGGCATGTGTCCTTCAGCAGTGAGCTTTATGGAATATCTTCCGTCGAGATTCAGGGCGGCGCAGGATACCACGGCAATATTGTACGGGTTCTCCATCATCGTGCAGTCTGCTCCCTCACGGAATACGGTGACACAAGGTGAATATATTGCACTATATCTCGTTGTTATAGGATAGTTGTCACCGGGAATGAGAAAGTATCCATATTTGGTCGCGCTGCCTCTATGGAAGGCATAGATGGAACGGGTCAGAGTACTTCTGCGGCAGATGGTCTCTTCCTGAGCCCTGGCACCATTCTCAACTCCCCCGCCGGGATGTCCGCCGCTGGCAAAGTTGAGAAGAAGAGGGTTATAGCCTTCAGAGACAAGGCGTTCTGCCGTTACGAGACAATCATTGTTCTCGACAAGAACTTTCGTCCCTCCTGCCACGTCCGGTGCCGAAATCGCCTGGATCTCCTGCTGGTAGCATCTGCTTCCTTTGAGCATGTCGGTGAAATCGAGCTGGACGGTCCTTCCGGATGGTGTCGTATATTCTCCGCGGCGGATGCAGTCTGCGGTCTGACGAAAGATGGCGGCGTTCTTCTTTTTGCGCTCGTCGATAGCTGAATCAAATGTTCTATATCCCATGACTAAAATATGTTTTCAAAATGTAAACTGGTCGCAGGTTTTCCTGTTGCTATATATACTATACAATACTTCTTCACCAATCTTACATGGATTTCCTGTATTTTTTTCACTTTTCTTGTGTTTTCGGCAAATTTGAACGTAATTTGTGCCCGAATACATGAACCAATGGCAAAGAAAAGGTTCCGGATTACGGAGAAAGACTTCCTCCTTGCCAACCGGAAGGCCTCGAGAGAGGAGGAAATCGCAAAGTACGGCAAGCAGATAATGTTCCGTACGACAACTCAGAAATCCAAGAAGGTCTATGACCGCAAGCGTCTGAAAAAGGCAGGCATCAATTCCGATGACCTGCCTTTAATGATTATTGCGTCACATTTGTTTTATATGCAAAGCATAAGTTTAAGGTCTAAATTCTTTCATCTTTTCCTTGATAGCAATTGACGATGGCCACTTGCTCTCGTTCTTTGGAAGAGCGATTGTTTTACCGTCAAACATGGTGTAATCAGGTGATGTCACCTTCCTGCTTATATGGACCTTATAATCTTCATCGATTGTGAGTAATCCACTATCATACATCTTATGGAGATCTATTCTTAGAAGTAGCCCATTCTGGGGGTGGTTGGAATCCTTGTTGATGTAGTTTTGGATGTGTGCTGCTTGAAGCAACTCGGGCGTTTCCTCTCCAGAAATGCAACATTTGTAACCATATGCATTTGAAATATCAAGTTTAAATTGGGGCTGGCCAACTCTTTCTGACATCAAATGGTTCTTTTTTGTTTTATCGGTTGAGTGAACTAGAGCAAAAGGGGTTGTATATGAAATGGCTTCATGAGACAAAAAAGGATCAGTTGTGTCACGATAGTATTTAAATTTGACGACCTCTCTAGGAAAACTCAAGCCGACTTTAGCCGGATCAACTCGAGAATCAAAGAAACAGATGTCATTCAATATTAAACACCCAATTGCTGACAGTGTTACGTTGCTATTGTACGCAGCAAGTCTGGATTTCAGCTCAAGAATGCTATCACAGCCATTTCGAATTCCAAACTTATTCCAGGCCGCATCGACATCCATTATCTTGTAATCGACAAATGAACCATATCCTCCAATCTGCCTGATGGGAGACTTTAGCATGAAATATAAACGGTCTCCCCTTTTGAGGCCTCGTATCTTCCAATCTGTTGGCGTCCAGAAGTTAACTTCACCAGTAATGCCTTTCTCCTTTAGGAACTCGGCCCATTTGATTTCAGTATTAGCTATTGCAAACATAATGTAGAAATTATATGATTATCTGTTATAAATGTATACATATTATATTAATTTTCAAATATGAAATTACTTGTGAATTATCTGTCTGGGCAACGCTGGTCATAAATTGCCGAGCTAAGGGAATTCAAAGCATTTTCCATTTCGATGTACTTTTCATAAGCTCGGCTATTGGTAATGGGATAAATATGCAAACTATCCCAAAAGGCAACGATACCTTCTTTAACTTGGTTGCTTAGTGTTATCATTTTTAATTTCTGTTGGAAAAGTCTTATTTATAATATCCAAATTGAATTTTCTAAATTCTTCCATTGTCATAATTCCATATAAATCAGAATAAAACTTAATGAAAGTGTTTGGAGTCCAAGTTCTTGCTGCGTTATTCAACTCCTCTTCTGTCAAAATGTCTCTTTTCATAACTATAAATAGTTTGTCTTCCCTAAATATACCAAAATCATTATTAGCATAAGGAGACCACTTTCTTCATGTGGGGGTGAAGAACGGTAACTAACTCTGATTATTATACTATACAGACTAAACTTAGTATTCTTACACTTAAAGTCCATTAATTTCAAGGAACTACTGAAATTTTGTTGCCAACAGGTATATCACTCCCGAATTTTTTCGCATACCTTGCGTCTTTTTTCTATGTTTGAATTGAAAACATAATTATATGGACAGCCACGATATTATCAGCGGATTATTGAAAGAGGTCTTCCTGTGCATTGACGAGCGAATCGCATCAGGAGAGGACTACAGCGTTCTTGAGACGGCTATTAAAGGGAACGAGGAGATGATGCACTCATCAGTAATCGCTTCTCTTTTGGATACTCGAGGGTCTCATGGCCAGAAATGCCGCTTCTTGGAACTCTTTTTGGGATGTCTTCCTGAACAGTTCAAATCATTTGACCCTTCCGGCGCGCGGACTGCCTGTGAAAGGTACATTGGCCAGAAGACTGAAGACATGGGAGGCAGGGTCGACATCTGCATTGAAAACAGCATCGGGCAGATGATCGTCATTGAAAACAAGATTTTCGCGGGCGACCAGGAACATCAGATACTTCGTTATGTGGAGTTCCTGAAAGGCCGGCTGCGGAATAGGGGCGGCGTGGAATTTCCCGTTCTGTATCTTACTCCTGGCGGGCATTCTCCTTCCGATGACAGCACGCAGGCTGATGGAATGCAATGTAGGTGCGGTGAAGACTATGTGTGCATTTCATACAAGGATGTCATTGTGCCGTGGCTGGACAAATGTATCAATGAAATGGAAGATAAGCCACATCTGAAGGAGCATTTGACGACATATCGGGACATCATACGGAAAAAAGTATTGGGCATGGACAGAAATAAGGATATAATAAATATCATTGAAAGTACTGAGGAGAACATCAAGGCGGCGAGAGAAATCTCCGGCCAGCTTGATGAAATCAAAATTGACGCGGTCACGACTTTTTGGCGGACAATCAAGAAGAATCTTAAGGAAGATGGCTTGTGTCCGGAGTATTGCCACTTTGACGCAAATAAGAAATTAATGATTGTCCAGGACATCGAAGGCTTGGTGCGTAAATATGTCGACAGGCCGAATGAAGACAACCGATACTTCGGCATAAGCGTGAAATTGCAAAATGACAGTCATGTTTGTCTGCTGGTGGAGGAGAATATCTATTTTGCCATAGCTCCTAAATCAGTGGACGTGTCCGCATCGAAGGCTTGGAAAACGGAATTGAAGGATTGGAATACGCGCTCTGATCGGTTTGCCGCATGGAAATATCCGAAGTGCGGGAAAAAGAGCCTTCTGTCTCCAGATGATGACATTTGGAAACTTGCACACAGTAAGAATAAGAATACTGATGCCGTTTCGTGTACTCTGATCACACGGCTTTCAGATGAATTTATAGATATTGTGCGAAAATTGCCTGACAGATTTCGAGTTGCATCGGCGACTTAGTATGCGTTAAGGATTAATTGATAGCCCCGGCTGCCGCTTTTTGGCGGTGTCGGGGCGTACTTTTGTTGCATGATGGAACTGGAAGAACTCATACGTGAATACGAAGAAGGCATTGCCCTGGAAATGTACCATGAAATGGTTGACTACATTGACAATCATGGTGCTGATATTATGGGGCGGAATGTGGATTATACCCTTAAGAAGGTTATCAGCACGGTCCGGGCGTCTGCTTACATGCCGGAAGAGACAATGCTCGCACTCCGGGGATATGAGATTGTGGTGGAGACACAGATGGGTCTCGGCATCAGTTTTTGTATGGGACAATTCTGGATCGGCGGGAAACTGATACTGATAAGGTATGAGGAAGAGATTGAAAACTACCTGGTACATTTTATCAACAATATCCTTCCCGGTGGCCTTGCAGTATGGAAAGAGAAGATGGAACATGTGGAAATGGATCTTCTCAAGAGGGAAAAAATCCGTAACATTCTGGAGAACAGTGCCGAATCCCTGATTCAGACAGTTCTGGAGGAGAAGGGCCTGGAATACAGACTCTGTTTTAGGGACAGTGGCATCGAACTGCTGGTCTATCGAGACGCCAAGTATCTTACGTACAGTGATTTCCGCTATGAGACGTTCTCGGATGATTTTCGGGACTTTGTCGATGGCAAACTAAAAACTATATGATATGGATGAAATGTTGTTTTGCAGAAATGCGGAAAATGGAGAGATGACGTTGCCGCTGGCCATTGGCAGGGACGAGAACGGCAGGCCTCTGTGGCTGGACCTTGCCGCGGCTCCCAATATCCTGTTGGCGGGATGCACGAAACAGGGAAAGTCCGTGGCAATGAATGCGATGATCGCTTCGCTCATGCTGCTTAAAGGACAGGAAGAAGTGAAGTTCATATTCATTGACCCTAAACGGTCGGAACTTGCGGTCTGGGCGGGAACTGCCGGCAGCCGATATGTGGGTGGAGAGTCCGAGTCCAATGCTGAACTGGACAGGCTGACGGTCGAACTTGACAGCCGTCTTTCAGGATTGGCAGAAGATTCTCGGAGAAAGTATCCGAAGATAGTGGCGTTCGTAGATGAATATGCGGACCTTATGGATTACGGCTCCAAGAAGACTGCCGCGTTCAAGAATATCGTAGGCTTGTCCAAAGCGGGAAATGCAGTAGGGATTCACATGGTCATTTCGACGAATCGCGTTTCCGGGAAAGTGATAACCAAAGAGATAAAGGAGACCTTTCCTGTAAGGATGGGATTCCGCATGTTTGACAAGCGAGATTCCATAGTCGTCTTTGATAGGCCCGGAGCGGAGCGGCTTGACGGAAATGGCGACATGTTTCTGCTTCGCGGGCCTGATGTGGAAAGGGTGCAGGGCACGTTCCTCTCCACTGATGAATGTATGTCGATTAAGGTCAAGGAAGAGAACAATATCGATTATGATTCAGTCGTTACTCCTGAATAACAATAGTTCGTTAATTTTTCCAGTGCCTAAGCGGCCCTGGCAGTAAATAAAACCAGTTCTTTGAAAAGTTTGTCAATAA
>OJAR01000477.1_pt1 | contig 12875 bp, 6 predicted proteins | sample 1589431 | NCBI WGS metagenome assembly OJAR01 (sample SAMN03283242) | human gut metagenome | biome: human-associated habitat; material: feces | host: Homo sapiens | place: Peru | collected 2012 | reverse complement strand
CTCACGACAACCAAGTTCGGAACCATTGAGGCCAGTTCGGAAACGAATCTAGATGCAGAAGATATCCCATATGATGTTGCACGGCGTGTGCCTACCACCGAAATTATATGGCTTGCATTCAGGTCTGTGTCTCCGGCTATAAATAGGCCCAAAGGTGCATCGGCACAATTGGCCAAACGGCGAGGAAATCGACTGTCTGAGTAATATATGAAGTCAACGTTTATTTTGTCGGCATGTCTGGCTTGACGTAAAGCTCGTTCGAGCAATGCACGGCGATAACCCTCGTCCAGTATTGGTGAACGAGCGTTCAATGTCTTTTGGAGTTCGGCCTCGGACATTCCGAAAAAGCGACGTTCATCGCCTACTTTATCGAGTATCTGCGTTCCCAATGAAAAGTTATTACCTTTCAGTCTCGCAAAGGCGATATGTAGTACGAGGTCATCGTAACTTTCAACGTCGGACATTCGCTTAGGATACTTTAGATGGTTCGATATATTTACCAAAAGCTTCAAGTAGGCGCTCGCCGCGTGTCAAGTGTCCGTTTTCGATACATGCCACGGTGACTTCGGCACGCAGCACCGGGGTTCCATCGGGACGATATATGAAAGAATATAAAGGCAGCACCATGACGTCCGAGACGCAGACAACTAACAAAATTATCGCCGATGCGCAGAGGGGTCTTGTATTCAATGTTTACGCGTGCCAATACAGGATCGATGCCCATTGAGTGCATCTCACCGAAAGTAAGACCCGCTTGTCGGCAAAACTCATGGCGCGTGTGCTCCAAGTAGTGCAGATAGTTGGCGTTATTTACTATTCCTTGATAGTCAAGTTCGTAGTCTCGAACCTGCATTTCTAAGGTAAATATATACTGATCGAACATGATGTGTATTTCATAAGAAAAAACAAAGATAGTACTTTATTTTGATACATAGTATCGGCAAATGATTTTTTTTGGAAAAAAGTTTTCAAGAAACCATTCGGATAAAAACATGCCGCATGGGTTGAGTCCATGCGGCATTTAAGTTACTGCCTTATTTGAGCTGTTTGTAAGCTTAGAAGGCCGTTAAATCCAGCGTGTAAAAGCAAAGTCCTGACGGTGAGGAAGCTCGGTGTTCCACGGATAGATGCGGAATCCGTAGCGGAGTACTCCCGGGTCTTTGATGCGTGATTCGAGCTCGTATGTGACGATGTTGCCGTCCTCCTTTATGACCTTGAAGGGTAGGCGTTCGACGAGGCTATTGGCGCCGTCCTGAGTGTTGTAAACGACCTGTTCGACTGCGAGGTCATGGCCTATACCATTAGTGTCAAGAGTGACCTCCACGCGGTATTTGTCACCGGTGATGCCATTGGCTGTCTCGCCTTGTTGCTTGATGTCAAGCACTTTGATGCCGTCCCAGGCGGCTGCGACATTTTCTTTCCAAGCTACGATATCCTTGGCCAAGGCGTAGTTATTGGCTGCAAGTCGACCTGTGCGGCGAGCTTCTTTTTCGTAGAATTTGGCGATATAGTCGTCAATCATACGTTTCATCGTGAAGTGGGGCGCGATATTACCTATGGAGCCTTTGATGTACTGAATCCATTCGGGCGAGTATCCCTTGGAATTCTTGGCGAAGTATAGGGGTATGATTTCGTTCTCAAGCATGGAGTATATCGTTGCGGCATCCAGTTTGTCTTGTTGGGGCTGGTCTGTGAATGTGCGTTTGTCGGTGAGAGCCCATCCGGCTTTTTCGTTGAAGCGGTAGCCTTCATACCACCACCCGTCAAGGACGCTGAAGTTGAGTACGCCGTTCATTTCGGCTTTTTCGCCGGAGGTACCTGATGCCTCGAGTGGGCGTGTCGGGGTGTTGAGCCAAATATCCACACCTGTGACAAGACGTTTGGCAACTACCATGTTGTAGTCTTCGAGGAAGATGATTTTGCCCAGGAATTGTGGCATGCGAGAGATTTCGATAATGCGCTTGATTAGGCCTTGGCCGGCGCCGTCGGCGGGGTGGGCCTTGCCGGAGAAGATGAATTGTACGGGGAATTTCTCGTTGTTGACAATTTTGTCAAGACGGTCAAGGTCTGTGAATAGAAGGTGTGCGCGCTTATATGTGGCAAAGCGGCGTGCAAAGCCGATGATGAGGGCGTTGGGGTTGATTTTGTCGATGATGCTCATCACGGCCGAAGGGTCTCCTTGGTTTGCAAGCCATTTGGTTTTGAAGTCGCGCTTTACAAACTTGATAAACTTGTTTTTGAGCGTCATGCGCATGTTCCAGATTTCCTCATCCGGTACGTTGAATATGCCTTTCCATGCTTCGGGGTTGCTTTGATCGGCAAAGAGTTCTTTGCCAAGATGCTTGGCATAGAATGCTTTCCATTCGCTGGCGGCCCAGGTGGGCATGTGTACGCCGTTGGTGACATATCCTACGTGGCTTTCCTCCCATGAGTATCCTTTCCAAATGCCGGAAAACATTTTTTTTGATACTTCGCCGTGCAACCAGCTTACACCGTTTGCTTCTTGGCAGGTGTTGAGCGCGAAAACGCTCATTGAGAAACGTTCGGGTGTGTTCGGGTTTTCGCGTCCCATGTTCATGAGGTCGTTCCAGGAGATGCCCAAGCGTGCGGGGAATTCACCCATATATTTGCCGAAGAGACTTTCGTCGAAGTAATCGTGGCCTGCGGGTACGGGTGTGTGCACGGTGTATAAGCCGGAAGCGCGTACCAATTCGAGGGCTACATTAAAGTCCAAGTGCTGGTCCTGTACGTAGTCAACAAGGCGCTGGAGATTGAGCAGCGCTGCATGTCCTTCATTGCAGTGGTAAAGCTGGGTCTTGATGCCAAGTTTTTTGAGCATAAGGATGCCGCCAATACCAAGCAGGTATTCTTGTTTGATGCGGTTTTCCCAGTCACCGCCGTAGAGTTGATGTGTGATTTGACGGTCAAATTCACTGTTCATATCAAAGTCCGTATCCATTAGGTACAGCTTCATGCGTCCTACGTTGACGCGCCATATGTGGCTATAGATTATCCGACCGGGATAGGGAACTTCGAGAATCATGGGCTTGCCGTTCTTGTCGAGAACTTGCTCTATGGGTAGTTGGTTGAAGTTCTGAGGCTCGTAGTTGGCAATTTGCTGGCCGTCAACGCTGAGGCTCTGCGTGAAGTAACCATAGCGATAGAGGAAGCCGACAGCGGTCATATCGACGCGCGAGTCTGAAGCTTCTTTGATATAGTCGCCGGCTAGAACGCCCAGGCCTCCGGAGTAAATCTTGAGGCAGTTGCAAAGGCCGTATTCCATCGAGAAGTATGATACCGATGGAATGTCTTTACGCATAGGTTGGTTCATATAGTCTTGGAAGGCTATATAAGTTTCATCGATACGGGTGAGCAGTTCGTTGTCTGAAAGGATTTCATCGAGACGCTCGGCGGTGAGTTGTTGGAGTAGCATCACCGGGTTTTCGCCGGTGGCACGCCACAAGTCAGGGTTCAGGTCACGGAAAAGGGTCTTTGCCTCGCTGTTCCACACCCACCAAAGGTTGCGAGCCAGTTCGTCCAGCGGTTTCAGGCGGCTGGGAAGTTCGGCTTTGACGGTCATGTCGCGCCATACTGGAGCATTGGTATTACTTACCGGTAGTTTCATATTATATTGTTATGAAGTTTATTTGATGTTGTTTATTTGTATATGATATAATCTTGATGAGCCAAACGGCATGTCCGTATGGCCGTTAAAAAACTGCGTTAATTATTTGTTTTGGCGGGCTTCAGCCTTGGTGATGGCTTCGGTGTATGCGGCGATATACTGTGCAATAAGGTTGTCCCATGTGGCCAGTGTGGCGGTTTCGCGGCATGCCTTGGCAACTGTCGCCATATAACTTGACTCCGCTTCGTACAGTTGGAAAATGCTTTCGGCAATACTATCACATGCTTGGTTGTAATTGTTGTCATCGCGGTCGATGACGCGTACACCTCCGGCATTGTACCCATCCTTGTCTAAAGATCTTACCCAGCGGCCAAATCCGCTAAGTGATGTGGTGATTGTGGGCACGCCGAAGGCCACACTTTCGAGAGGCGTGTAACCCCATGGCTCGTAATAGCTGGGGAATATTGTAGCATCCAACGCTGTGAGTATTGTGTAGTAGTCTATGTCGAAGACGCCGTCTTCGCCTGTTAGATAGCAGGGGACATATATAGTGTGGAGACGGTCTTCGTTTGCATTGGCCACGCTAAGGTGGCGTAAGCCTACAGTCACCTCATCGCTGTCATCGTTGTTGAGCCAGTGTGTGAGGTATGGCTCTTGCATCCGTTGGTGAATGCCTTCTGCCATATTGCTTATCAGATCCTGGCGAGGACCGGAAGCCCATGCCGGCACAAGAATGAGTGAGAGAATGCGGCGTTGGTTTTCATTGTCCGCGGACAATTGTTTGCGTAGTATATCGGTGGCATCGAGGTACATATCTAGGCCTTTGTTGCGATATTCATGCCGGCCGCTTGTCGCTATTATAAAGGTGTCTTCGGCGTACTCTGTGCCTGTGAGGGTAGAGGCAACTTCCAAAATGCGTGCTCGAGCTTTTTTGCGTAGTTGTGTGTATTTGCGAGGCCCGGGAATCAAGTCTTTTTCGAATCCGTTAGGCGTCACCACATCGGGACGACGCTCAAGCAGTTGGGCACATTCGTCTGCTGTAATTTCGCTGACGGTAGTGAAAATGTCGGCGGCATGTGCAGCGGCTTTTTCAAGCGAATGTTTTGATTGCAGGTTTAGCTCGGCAGCCATTTGGTCGCCGTTGTATCCGTGAAAATAGGCGTATAGAGCCTTGCCGTTGCCACAAATGCTTCGCCCGATGCTTGTGGCATGGGTGGTGAATACGGTGGCTGCACGCGGCAAGTAGTGTTTGGTATAAAGCAGTCCCATGCCGGTGGTCCATTCGTCAAAATGGGCAATGACTTTGGCTTTGCCGGATGCCGGTGCCATATAATCGGCCAAATCTTTGATGACATAGGCGGCAGCGATACTGAAAGCGCATGCTTCATCGTAATCGCCGTATGAGTGTAGCGAATCGACGCCGTACCAGTTCCACATATCCTTGTATATTTGGTCTTTGATGGCGTATATTCCGTTAAAGCGTACAAGTATGGCTATGGGCCGTCCGGGAACTTCCCAGCGTCCTACACGGATATTTACACCTTCGGGTAGCAACAATTGGTTGCGCCAGGTGGCAAGCAGTGTCTTGGATTCCTTAAAGAAAGGCGATTGATGCTCGGCAGTCCACACATCGGGTCCGATAAAAATTGCACGATCGTGATAGAGCTTTTGGAGATTGTGTGCCTTGGTAGACAGTACGGTATATATACCACCTACTTTGTTACAAACCTCCCAGGAGGTTTCTATAAGCAGGTCTGTGTCTGCTGGATTTTTGTCCATATATAGGTTAAAATGTAGTCTATTGGAATTGGATTTGCAAAGGTAATCATTTTATTTGGAATAGCCATATAAAAAGTTGGGCACTCCGTAGTGGAATGCCCAACTTGTTAAGTGATTATGCGTTGCGGTATCAGCGCACAACGATGCGTAGATTATGTCCATCGGCGCGTATCAGGTATACGCCGGGGGTGGGTGCTTCCACCGATGCAGCATCAGCAGCTTTGGCTATGAGCACGCCTGCGGCATTGTATAGCTCGATAAGGTCTGCCGCGCGGTTTAGGGTGATAGTCATGCCGTTTACCTTAGCAAAAAGTCTTTCGCTGTTGATATCTAAGTCATTAACTATTGAGCCGGTATCGATGGTGATGTCGTATGCGGCAATACCATTACCGGCGACCATGAAGTATACACGAGCCGTTTTGCCGTCCTCGCTGATTATAACATCTATCGGGGTGGCGCTGTGAGCTGCTGTTGCAGACTCAACGGAGCCTATGCCGCCCTTGGGAATGTCTGCTACGGCTTTCATGCTTGCAAAGTCATCCTTATCGGCGACTAATACTCCCATACGGAATCCATTGGTGCCGTTAAAGTCGCTGCTGGGATATATGGTAAAATATTTGCCACTGAGGATGAAGCGTAATGAGCCGTTGGCTTGAGTCGCAACAGGCTTGATGGAGGTGTTGTCATTGAACGATCCGACCATTTTGCCGGAGGAGAAAGAGTAGCGAGCTACGTTGACGCTCATACCGTTGGCGTAGAATTGATCTGCGGAGATGGCGTGGATGCGCGGGGCAATACCGAATACGCTTTCCGAGGAGGGATATACAGAGTTCACAGTCTTTATTTCGCCATTGAACTTGATGTTGTCTTTTACCATCCAACGAATTACCAACTTACTATTGGCGACTGCGGCAAAGACATAGTAGTTGCCGCTTGTTACATCGCCATAGACATCAAAGTGGTCAACGCGCGTCAGGTTAAGTCCGGTGAAAGAAAACTCGTTCAGAAGTGTCGCCTCGCCGGTCGCGGGATCGATGATATGCAGTTTTAGCGGGTTAGTGCCAATATTGAGTGTCATGTTACCACTTACGAGATGTCCGGCGTCATCGCGTACCAGGGTGTTGCCGGGAAGGTAATGGGCGGTAATGTCGCCTACGGTGATGGTTTCTATTAGCTCGCCGGTGGAGCCGTCGTATTTGTCAAGGTAACACTGTGAGTTTGTTGAGTTCTCGGCACGGCGCATTACGTATACGAAGTCACCGAGAGCAGCAAGGCTGCGGCAGTGTTTACCTTCTTCGGGGAATGAGATGTTGTCGTACTCCTTTTTGACGGAACGTACCCACAGGTTGGTGATCTTCACATTATTAGTTACGGCATATTGTGCCGGGTCGCGTTTGATGGTGTAGCCCGGTTCATAATTGCCTATGGGAAGGCTTTTGATGACGAAGTTGCGCGAGGGAGAAGATGCCGGGACAAGACGCTTGCCGTCAGCGATTACGCGCCAATAGTGTGTGCCGACGCCAAAACGAGAGGCAGCCACCGATATGGTAGTGGCGGTGGTGCGATCGCTGTACTTTAAGGAGGTGAAGTAGGAGTCCGAAGCCACTTGTATCGTGTAATCGGTCGCGTTGGCGGATTTTGACCATTCAAATTTGACCGTTTCGCCTACTTCGGAGCCGTTGGCCGGACTCTTGAGCGTGACGGGTTGGGCGTTGTCGTAGGGAGGTGTGACGCAGCTGCGTATTTCGCTTGTGCCGGCCAATTTGCCCGGCTGTTGGGCTTTGACGCACCAATATAGGATTTCTTCAGAACCGCGGTCGCCTAAATCTACAGTTGTAGAAGTGGCTGTTCCCATGTTTTTTTCTATGAAAGGTTGCGAGCAAGCTTTGTCTGCGGCTACGAATAGGGTGTAGTTTGCGCCGCCTCCCACATCGCTCCACTTGAATGTTGCATTAAAGTCTACTTTGGCTCCTTCTGCGGGGCTTATCAGTGTCACTGCCGGGGTATTTTCGGCAGTGTATCCGATAAATGCAGGTTCGTATTCGTAGCCGTAGCCATCGTATACGCATACTGCATACCAGTATCCGGACGCCTTGTCTGAGGGTAGGGTATAGTTGTTGTTATAAGATACGCCAAGGAGGTATTCGCCGTTGATGCCATCGCCGTTGGCATCCTGCACGTCATCAATGCCTAAAGATGAGGGTATGGCGTATATGCTGTAACGGATGATGGCCTTGCCATTTGTGACTTTTGTCCATGTCAAGGTGCTACCCGACTTTTTGGCGTTTGTCGGAGCTCCGTATGTCGGGTGTTCTTTCCAGTCTACTACCGGGATGAGCGACTTGCGCTGAAAGTGGTTGTTCTTAAGATAGTTGCTTAACTCAGTCGAGTTCTTGACGTGCTTGGCGCTATAGAAGACGCTGCCGCATCCGCTAACGCCGGTCTCGTAGTCGCGGTTAAGCTGGATTTGTTTGCCCAACTCGGTTATATTGCTGTTTGTGTAGCCTGTTTCGCTTAGATATGATAGCGAGTGACTCGAATAGAAGTGGCGGCCGAAGTGGTCGGCCACATATGCCCACCACTTAGCTAAGGGGCCGTAAGGAGCAGTCGCATGGGTCGTTTTCCAGTAAATCTGAGGCGATATGAAGTCGATGGTGCCGTCATATAGCCAGGAAAGCGGATCTGAGTAGATTGTGCCGTATTGCCAGTCACTAGCTGCAACCGGACAGCGAGTAACGCCGTATTTGTTGGCTACAGCAGATGATGTTCCTGCCACGCCTGCCGGACCGACGCCGAAGCGAACGTCCGGGCGTGTCTCCGATAGCATTTGTCGAAGGTCTTTCATTAGTTTGCGCACGTTGTCGCGACGCCAATCGCCAAAGGACATTGTTCCTCCGGCTTTTTTGTATGCCTGATAGTCACTATAGTCGCCGGCGCTGTTGTCTTCGGCAGTTCCTCCTGAGGGGTAGAAGTAATCATCGAATAGGAATCCGTCTATGGCATAGTTATCAACGATTTCACGGCATACATCAACGATATGTTTGCGGACTTCTTCTTTGGCGGGGTTGAGGACGACGTAACTGCCATTGGATAGAGCCCACCCCTTGTTCTTCCAATCTTTGTCGAAAGATGTGGAGCTTGGAATTGTCCCGGTGGAGGACCAACGATACGGGTTTAGCCAGGCGTAGCATTCAAGGCCTCTGGCATGGCATTGCTCTACGGCGTAAGCCAGAGGATCCCATCCGGGCGATGTACCTCGAGTGCCTGAGATATATTGGGACCAGGGAGCAAGATTGGACTGGTACATGGCATCGGCCATGCCGCGTACCTGAAAGCAGATGCCTGTGGCGTTGATGCTTTCGTAGACGTCAAGGTAGGCGTTCAACTCGGTCTTTCGGGCTGATTGGCCTGATTCCTTGGGCCAGTCTATGGCCCAAACTGTAGCGAGCCATGCCGAGCGGAATTCACGCTTGGGTGGATTGCCGGCAAATGCTTGTGCGGCGGTCAGCAGCCCTATGGCGGCAATGGCACACTTGCGCAAGGTTGTCATTTTTAGCGTCATGTGGTGTAGAATAGATATTAGGGTTGGTGAATAGATTTGTTTATCGCTTTATTACATCGACTGACTATTGGCAAGGTGGCCGGTTTGTACTGGCGTATTGTCAGCGCGGAGAGATATCCGTCGTCGTTAGTTTGTTGTTTATTGTTTTATGAGACGTTGGATTACGGGGGCAAGGCGTTGTGCAAAACCGACAAAGCCAAGGTCGGTGAGGTGGTAGTTGTCCACGGTGGTTTCCGGGTCGTCTCCGAGGACGTTTTTGCCTTCGAAGTATTCGATGTTTTTGTCGCCGGCGGCAATGAAGCCGTTCACAAGTTGTCGCAGAGCGGCATTCTTTTCGGTAATGGTGGCGTATGTTTCAGTGTTGAAGCGCATTAGTGGGAATATAGGGCTTTCTACGAACAAAATGGGTGTAGTGGGGTGAGCCTTGCGTATGATGGAATAAAATTCGGGCATGCGCTCGACCAGCTCCGGCGTTTTGAGATTGGGCAGTGGGTCGAGTACAATCACAGATGGATTGGGCGTGGATGCGATAAGGCGGGCAATGTCCAAATCGAGTTTTGCATTGCCGCTGAATCCGAGGTTGATTACCTCATAGTCAATCATACGTTCGATGATATTGGTGTGGCACATACCCGGGCGTGTGGCACATCCGCCCTGTAAGATGCTTGTGCCGTACATTATCACCGGGTTGGCACGTCGTGGTGTCGCAGCTTCAGGCGCAAGTACCAAGGCGCCTTCGTTTGTGCCGATATATAGCGAATCAACGCCATCGTATAATGACAGGTACAGCATATATTCGCGCATCTTGGGCTCCATGTCTGTCATCACGATAGTACGTGTGTTGTGCCTGAAAAAATTGGGGCGTGCGCTACCCATGGTGGTCCAATGCCCATTGTTGTCAAGTACGTATAGGTCGAGACCGCGTATGCCGGTGGCTGTCATATGGTTCATATCGAATTTGTTGCGGCTGTACCATGCAGCGCCTATGGTAGAGGCATCACTCCGAAATCGTACAGCAAGTCCGGCACTGTTCTGTCCCAGGGCCCACAATTCGGGACGCATATTTGCCTTAAGGCTGTCAGGTAGCCGTGTATAGGCGTTTGATGCATCTGGTGCTAAAGTCCCGAGGAGTGGTAGAGTCGAGGCATCGTGGTATGCCAATGAATCGGAGGATAGACCGGCATTCATGGCTTTAGGTACTAGAGCCATGATTGTCATTAATGTAAGCCTGCAAATAGCTTTCATCGGAGTATTCTAAATATAGAGAGTTTGTGTACGATTATGTATTGACAGACAATCTAAGTAATTGCCGGCCAGGATTTCGCTTACAAAGTTAATTATTTTTTCGCGAATAATAAAGCTTTTTGCGGTAAAGCGCAGAATCGCTGTAAAAAATAACGTGTGTGTCACTATGAACAAACGATGTATTAAGTTGCAGTGCGATACATGGAAATAAAACGGGTTGTATTAGCGAGGTTATACCGTGCTGTTCTTTTTGGAAAATTTGCTCTAATTGGTGTTTTGTGTAAATGGTTGAGAAATATTGAGTTGCTGTTTTTAATCGGGAAACATTATTTTTTAACACCTAAAATAGTTGCAAAATTTGGAAATTAAGCAATTTATTCCAAACTTTGCAAAGCCGTAAAGGCAGACGTGAGGCTGGCATTTTATTAAGACTTAGCGAGCCGACATGTCGGACCTCTTACGGCACATAATATTATATTAAAAACAAAAAACACCGTGGAACGACCCAAGTATACTTTTGATGAGGCGTACAATGCTACGTTGAAATATTTTGACGGGGATGAACTTGCCGCCAAGGTTTGGACGACCAAGTATGCACTTAAAGACTCGTATGGCAATATCTATGAACTGACTCCGGATGACATGCATCACCGCATAGCCGGCGAGATAGCTCGCATTGAATCTAAGTACAAGAACCCCTTAACAGAGGACGAGATATTCGAAGTCATGCGCGATTTCAGATACATAGTGCCGCAAGGCAGCCCGATGTCAGGTATAGGCAACGACTTCCAAGTAGGGTCGTTAAGCAATTGCTTTGTGATAGGGTTGGACGGGGAACCGGACTCTTATGGCGGTGTATTACGCATCGACGAAGAACAGGTCCAGCTGATGAAGCGCCGCGGCGGAGTAGGGCACGACTTGAGTCATATCAGGCCAAAGGGTACTCCGGTGAAAAATTCGGCGCTGACGTCCACCGGTCTGGTGCCATTTATGGAGCGCTACTCGAATTCGACGCGCGAGGTTGCGCAGGACGGACGCCGTGGTGCGCTGATGATGACTGTTTCGATCAAGCATCCCGAGGCCGAGGCCTTTATCGATGCCAAGATGGAGACAGGCAAAGTCACCGGGGCAAACGTATCGGTACGTATTGACGATGATTTTATGAATGCTGCAGTCAACAACGGCACATATAGACAGCAGTATCCCACGGACAGTGCCGTTCCTTCCATAGTAAAGGACATAGATGCTGCGGCCTTGTGGGGGAAAATCATTCACAACGCCTGGAAGAGTGCAGAGCCGGGGGTGCTGTTTTGGGACACAATTGTAAGGGAGAGCGTCCCGGACTGTTATGCGGACCTTGGCTTCCGGACCATATCCACTAATCCTTGTGGCGAGATACCTTTGTGTCCGTATGACAGCTGTCGCCTGCTAGCCATAAACCTCTACTCGTATGTTTGCAACCCGTTCACAGAAAAGGCCGAGTTTGATTACGATCTATTTGCCAAGCATGTAGCCATGGCGCAACGCATTATGGACGACATCATTGACTTGGAGATGGAAAAGATAGACCGTATCATCGCAAAAATCAAGGATGACCCCGAAACGGATGAGGTTAAAAGCACCGAACTGCATTTATGGGAGAAAATAAAGAGTAAGACCATAAAAGGCCGACGAACCGGAGTTGGGACAACCGCCGAGGGGGACATGCTTGCTGCTATGGGGTTGCGATATGGCACACCCGAAGCCACGGACTTCAGCGAAGACGTGCATCGGCGACTTGCCTTGGCCGCCTACGGCTCGTCCGTGAAGCTCGCACGCGAACGCGGTGCTTTCGAGATATATGATACGGCCCGCGAGCAGCACAATCCATACATCAACCGTCTGCGTCTTCAATCGCCTGAGTTGTATGAAGACATGGCTAAATATGGTCGTCGCAACATCGCGTGCTTGACGATAGCCCCTACAGGCACTACATCGCTTATGACACGTACCACCAGCGGCATCGAACCTGTGTTTATGCCTGTGTACAAGCGCCGTCGTAAGGTTAATCCAAGTGATGTGTCGGCTCGTGTCGACTATGTGGACGAAAGTGGCGACTCGTTTGAGGAATTTATTGTATATCATCCGAAGTTCATTGATTGGATGAAAACCAATGGTATAGAAGTGCGTCAGGACTATACGCAGGAAGATATAGAAGCTCTTGTGGCAAAGTCTCCGTATGCCTGTGCCACAGCTAATGACATCGACTGGCTCGAAAAAGTGAAGATGCAAGGTCGCATACAAAAGTGGGTTGACCATTCGATATCCGTCACCATCAATTTACCCTCTACGGTAAGCGAGGACCTCGTTAATCAGTTGTATGTCGAGGCTTGGCGTCAAGGTTGCAAGGGTTGCACGGTGTATCGTGATGGGTCGCGTTCGGGTGTTCTCGTGTCTGTCAGCAAGAAACCGGCGGAGACCCCTGTCCAGGTGCTGAAGCGCCCCATCGAATTGGATGCAGATGTTGTTCGTTTCCAAAATAACAAGGAGAAATGGATAGCCTTTGTCGGTCTAAGAGATGGTAAACCATACGAGATTTTTACCGGACTGGCAGATGATGATGATGGCATATTCTGTCCCAAGAGCGTGACCAAGGGCAAAATCATTAAGAACGTAGATGCCGAT
>OJAR01000475.1_pt1 | contig 12959 bp, 9 predicted proteins | sample 1589431 | NCBI WGS metagenome assembly OJAR01 (sample SAMN03283242) | human gut metagenome | biome: human-associated habitat; material: feces | host: Homo sapiens | place: Peru | collected 2012 | reverse complement strand
CATCATTTCGCTGTAAAGGTCATAAATGTTGTTCCCGAACGAGCAAATGATATTGTCGTTCTTTTTCGGGAAATAGAGCCGTTCGATGGTCTTGTAAACGTATGGCTCACGGTTGCTGCCTTCAAACACAAAGAGTATCATAGGTTGAATGTCCCTCCTCTATACAGTTTCTCCAAATTGTGACCGAATCGCAATTCCTTGTCTGTTAAGTCGCAAATGGCGCGAATCTGATTGTCGTTCAATATAAAGAAGCAGTCGGGGCGAAGTAAATCATTGCTTAGCAAAAAAGTGTCGTGCGTGGTCACGAAGAGTTGGCTGTCGCTTTTAAACAATCGTTTTGAAATCTTATAGGAGAGTTCGTGGTGATAAAAAGCGTCAAATTCATCGATGAAAACAAACGATGCATTTCCCATCTCTTTCAGCCAGTAGTATTGTAGCTCCAGGTTTTTAGTGCCTGTCGATGCCACCATTTGAAAAGGAATTTTCACTTTGCCCATAATGCAATAGAGCATATTTTCGCCTTGTGAAATTGGGGCAAACGTATAGTGCTGACCACTGACTTCTTTGAGGTATGCAGAAAAGTCGTCGGCCAAGTTATTTTTAATGATATATTCCTCTATGTTGCTGCCTCCTTCTTTCAGTCCGATAAACTCACGGTTATCCAAACTTCTGAAAAAAAGCATATTTTCCACAAAATCTCTGAGAGAGATCAGCGGGTGGTCTTTGGCAAGTGGCACTGCGCTAAGTAAATAATTCACGATGGAGATATTGTTTGCGCTGTCCTTTAAATTGCTGATAGCAGCATCGGTCAACCCAAATTCCGGAGCCACGAACAGCGAGTCGCCGTCTTTTCGTAACACCTCATTTCCGTCGATATTCAGCAATTCCGTAATGATTAAGCCCTTTAGTTCGGATGCCACTTTGCTGTAATTGTAGTTCACGATGCAGCCTTTAAAGTTGAAAGTATATTCAAACTCTACAGGTTGTTCATACCCAATAGCGCAAGCGTAGTTCAGATAGTAATCTGGCTTCTTCCATTTGTGTGAAAGATGGTTGGCAATGTCGAAAATCGCTAATCCAAAGTTTGATTTACCAGAACCGTTAGGACCATAGATGATACCATTTTTCACAGCACCGTTTTTCACGGCGTTGCTATTGAAAGAATAGTTGCTCGGATTTGATAAGTTCCACTCAATTCTGTCATTGAATCCGCGGTAGTTTTTTACGGCAAATTTTGTCAGCATAGTTACAGGGCTTTTGGTTGTTACTTATATTTGCTACAAAAATAGGATATTTTCACTATTCCGTAAAATAATTACGGCAAAAAGTTTGGGTGAGTGCAAAGATTTAACATTTGGCAAGTGGTTTTGACTAAGTGATGTCCTGAAAACTTCCGGAAAAATTTAATTTTGGGGAAGATTGTGGGGGTGGAAGTTGGTGATATTTCGGGGAAAATGATTAAATTTGGGGTTGAATTAATTTTTTGAATACAAAAACAAACCTAAAGTTACAATGTTGAAGAAAACTATAATCGCCTTCGTTGCGTTTGCAGGATTGATGAGCGCGCAAGCGGCCACCGATGCCACCAATTGGCGCGCCAGTGTTGACCAACTGATGAACAAGGGCGAATTTACCCAAGCCTCGCAACTGATGAGGAAGTTGCCATCAAAAGTGCGAAAAGCAAATGCTGTGACCATCGACTCGCTCAACCAGATTATGGGACGCATTCGCAAAGATTTCACCCTTTTGCCCGAAGATGGCGTGAAGCAGATTCGTGAGAAAATGCCCGATGCCACCGATGAGCAAATCAACAACTGGAAAAAGGTGAAAGCCATCGAGGTGATGAATATCGACGGCAAAGAACTGTGGTTCCGCAAGGCTGTGCGCAACCTCTGGCTTTTGGGCGAGGAATTTGCCGAAGTCAATCAAGCCGACAACACCGAGGGCAGCGAGAAGCTGCGCAAGTATGTGGTGCGCGCCATGCGCACCGTGCCCGATGCCAACGGCGTGCGCGACTGGCACCATGTGAATGTGACCTTCACGCTCGATGTGGATGCCGATGCCATTCCCGCTGGCGAAACGCTGCGTGTGTGGATGCCTATCCCTTACGAGAATTTGCGTCAAAAGAATATCAAACTCGAAAGCAGCAATCGCCCCGTCACTTGGAGCGTGGGCAGCAAGCACCACACCGTGTATATGGAGGCTGTGGCAGAGAAGGGCAAACCCACCCACTTTGAATACACTTTCAGTTACGATGTGGGCGAACGCCACATTGCGCAGCAAGACCTTTTGGCGATGGTGGAGCCTTACAAAAACACTCCCGAATATGTGAAATACACCAGCAGCGAATATCCCCACATCGTGATTACCGATGCTATGCGTGAGTTGGCAGAGCAGATTGTGGGCACTCCCGAAGAAAATCCTGTGCTTGCCGCCAGCCACATCTACCATTGGATTGCATCACGCTTTCCATGGGCAGGCGCGCGTGAATACAGCACCATCAAGAACATTCCTGAATATGTGCTGGAAAACAAGCACGGTGACTGCGGTCAGGTGGGCTTGCTCTATATCACCCTGTGCCGTGCCGCTGGCATTCCTGCACGCTGGGAGAGCGGCTATATGCTCCACCCTGGCGAAGTGAACTTCCACGACTGGGGTGAAACCTACTTCGAGGGCGTGGGCTGGGTGCCAACCGATGCATCGTTTGGCCGCACCACCGAGCACAGCGAGCAGATGCGCGACTACTATGCCACCGGCATCGACATCTACCGTATGGCATCAAACGAGGGTGTGGGCGATAAGTTGAGCCCAGAAAAGAAGTACATTCGCAGCGAGACCGTGGATTTCCAAATGGGCGAGGTGGAATGGAAAAACGGCAACCTCTACTACGACAAGTGGGATTCATCGTTTAAACTCAACAGCATAGAGCCAGTCAAATAATGCGGCTCGGCAATTATTTTAATTAGCAAACAAAAAATTAGCAATCATATATGAAAAAGGTTTTCCAGATTTTAAGCGTTGTGCTGATGTCGGCCATCAGCGTCAGCGCCATGGCGGCAGATGCTGCCGGCGTATTGAGCAAACTCAAGAGCCGTATCGCTCCCGATAAGCGTACAGCCATCTTTGATGTGAAATCCACCACCGCTGGCAAGCAGGTGACTGTGACCGGCACCGTGGGATTTCAAGAGCAGAAAGACGCCATCAGCAAAGAACTTGCCGACAACGGTTTCACCAATGTGCAAAACAAGGTGAATGTGCTTTACAATGCCGTGCCCGAAGGCAAGAAGTGGGCTTTGGTGAAACTCTCGGTGGCAAGTATGCGCTGCGAAGGCAAGCACGCTGGCGAAATGGCCACTCAAGGCATCATGGGACAGCCTGTGAGAGTGCTCGACTGCACTTCCGACTGGTATCGCGTGCAAACGCCCGACAACTATATCTCGTATGTGCCAGAATCTTCGCTCTTCTGTAAAACTGAGGCGCAGATGAAAGACTGGCGTGCGGCTAAGCGCTACATCGTGAACACCTACTGCACACGCCTTGTGACCGAGCCTGCTGGCGACGAAACCGTTACCGACCTCGTGATGGGCAACATTCTCGAATACAAGGCAGAGAACGGTGAATGGATTCAACTCGCCACCCCTGACGGCCGCCTTGGCTGGTTGCCAAAAAGCGAAGTTGACGAATTTCAGGAGTGGGCAAAAAGAGACCTCGACCTCAACCTTGTGTTGAAAACCGCTCACCGCATGTTGGGCTCAGGCTACCTGTGGGGTGGTACATCAACCAAACTCACCGACTGCTCCGGACTTGTGAAAGTGAGTTATTTCAGCAGCGGTGTGATTTTGGCGCGCGACGCATCACAGCAAGCACTCTACGGCTTGAAGATTAAAGGCTCGGAATGGCAGAAATGCCAGTTCGGCGACTTGCTCTTCTTCGGCACCAAGTCGGGCCGTGTGACCCACGTGGGCATCTACATGCAAGACGGCAAGTATATCCACTGCTCCGGTCAGGTGAAAATTAACAGCCTCGACCCCAAGGACCCCACCTACCTCTACTCGCCACTTTCAGCAAGTAGAATCGCAGGCGAGATTGGCACACCCTACATTACCTACGTGCGCAATCACCCTTGGTACTTTTAATATCAAATAGAGAGAAAATCAACCGAAACCATAAATCAATAAAACTACATTGATATGTCAATTGACCGTAGAAAATTCATTTTGGGTGCAGGTCTTGGAATTGCAGCTGCTGCATCTCCAATCTCGCTCTTTGGTAAGAACGAAGCTCCTGCACAAATCAAACGAAGCGGACGACTGAAACTGAAATTCTTCCCTTACGAATTGAAGTTAAAGCACGCTTTCAATCTTGCTAAATACAGTCGCACCACCACACCTGATGTGCAGGTGGAACTGGAATACGACGGCGTGGTGGGCTATGGCGAATGCTCTATGCCTCCATACCTCGGCGAAAGCGTGGAAAGCGTGTGCAAATTCCTCGGCAGCCTCAATCTTGAGCAGTTCACCGACCCATTCCGCAAAGAAGACATCTTGGCGTATGTGGAAAGCGTGGCACCCAACAACCGTGCCGCAAAGGCTGGTGTCGACATTGCTTTGCACGACCTCCTCGGCAAACTCATGGGACAGCCTTGGTACAAAATCTGGGGTTTGAATCCAGAAAAGGCGCCTCTCACCACTTGCACCATCGGTATCGACACCGATGAGGTGGTTCGCCAGAAAATGACTGAAACCTACGACTTCAAGTTGATTAAGGTGAAAATGGGTTTGGGCGGCATTGAAAAAGACAAGCACCTTTATGAACTGGTGCGCAGCATTCGCCCCGACATCAAGCTCTATGTGGATGCTAACCAGGGTTGGAAAACCAAGGAAGAGGCTCTTGAAATGGCTGAATGGCTTGCCGACAAGGATTGCTTATTTGTGGAGCAACCACTGGAAAAGGAAAAGCCACTCGACGACACCGCATGGCTCACCGAGCGATCTCCACTGCCTATCGTGGCAGATGAGGCATTCCAACGCCTGCCCGACATTCGCCGCTTCCACGGTGTGTATTCAGGTATCAACATCAAGTTGATGAAGAGCACCGGTATGAACGAGGCCTACAAGATGGTGACATTGGCGCGTGCACTCGACATGAAGATTATGGTTGGCTGTATGACCGAAACTTCATGCGCTGTGACCGCTGCGGCTCAACTTTCGCCACTCTGCGACTGGGCTGACCTCGATGGCAACTGGCTCATCGCCAACGACCGATTCGACGGCATCAAGATTGTGAATGGTCAGGTGACCGTGCCTGCCGACCGTCCAGGCATTGGCGTGAAACTTCTGAAATAACACGGGGCTTTGCCTCATGTGATATATAAGAGGCTGTGTCAAAATTTCCAAAAGCATTTGGAACCGCAAATTTGACGCAGCCTCTTTCTCCTTTTTGGTACATAAACCTTTTCTTCCACTAAACCCACTCCATTGAATGAAACGTACGTATTTTAGCTTTTTTGCGCTTCTTCTTGTGGCTTTTATGCTGTTTGCCGGCTTGTCGTTTTTCAAAGACGGCATAGAGGAATCGTTTGGCATCAACACCGCGACTTTCGCATCCGATTTGCTCTCGGCACCCGGCGATGAACTTGAACTTGCCGATGTGGTGACCACCGATTCGGTTTCGGGCAAAGCCATTGCCACCGTGGAACGAGCCCCACTTGACACCACTAAAAAAAACATTCTTTTCATAGGCGACTCCATGCTTGAGCGACTGAGCCCACGCATAGCGGCGTATGCCGAAGAGAATGAGCATCAGATGAACACTGTGATTTGGTACGGCTCATCTACCGAAGTGTGGGCCACAAGTGGCAGAGTGAAGGAATGTATTCAAAAGTATCGCCCCGACTACATCATCATCAGTCTCGGTGGCAACGAGCTGTTTGTCAACGATATTATCGCGCGTCGCACCAAATATGTGAAGCAGATAGTGGCAGAGTTTGCCGACATTCCGTATGTGTGGATTGGACCGCCCAACTGGAAGAAAGACACTGGTATCAACAAGATGATTCAAAGCGTGGTGCCAAAAGGCAATTTTTACCTCAGCAATACCCCCGATCAGCACTACGAGCGAGCCAAAGACGGTGCGCACCCCACACCGGCATCGGCGGCGAAGTGGGCGGATCGTATCTGCAAGTGGATAGTGGAGGAAAGCAACAATCCCATCGTGCTCAATCTCCCTCAAAAAGCGCGTGCGTATTGCCATACCGAAACATTCAGCATGACCGATAACGAAGTGAAGGCAAAGCCAAAAGCCGAGCCTGCTCCAAAGCCCACCGTCCAACCTGTGGCAGAGCCTGTGGAGCCACAACCCGAAGCGTCGAATCCTAACACCGAAACGCTATGACAACATTGCAACTCATATCGGGTAACCTCTCGGTTGCGCTACAGAATATAGCATCGTTTTTCACCCCCGACCCATCGGTGCCGCTGGTGTTTTCGAGCGGAGCGTTTTGGCTGATGTTTTTGGTGTTTCTGCCCATTTTTGCGTGCATTCGTCATCGCAAGACGCAGATGATGCTCTTTGTGGTGGCGTTCAGCCTGTTTTTCGCCTTCAAGTCGTGTGGGTGGATATTCTTGCTGATGGTGGCCACCTCGGTTATCGACTGGCATTTGGCACTCCGCATCTCCCGAACCGAAGCAAAGAAGGCTCGCCAGTTGATGCTGTGCGCATCGCTGCTGTGCTCGGTGAGCATACTGATGGTGTTTAAATACACCAACTTCTTCATGCTGTCGTGGCACGAGATAGTGGGTGGCAATTTCCACCCGTTGGCGATTATTGCCCCGATAGGCATATCGTTCTACACCTTCCGCACCATCAGTTATGTGGTGGATGTGTATAAGGGCAAGATGCCGCCTGTGGAGAGTTATCTCCAGTATTTGTTCTATCTCTCGTTCTTCCCATGCATGGTGGCTGGTCCTGTGGTGCGAGCCAAAGACTTCATGCCACAACTTGAGCGCACCACCGACGTGACCAAAGCCGAAATCTACGGCGGCGTGATAGCCGACTATCTGGCGCAATACTCATCTATTATTTTCGGCAGCCCCGAAACGCTCCAAGGCTACAGCAGTTTTGAACTGCTCATGGCGGGGATTGGCTTTACCGTGCAACTCTATGCCGACTTCTCCGGCTATAGCGATATGGCGATTGGTTTGGGTGCCATTATGGGATTTGACCTCGGCGTGAACTTCGACCACCCATTCCGCTCGCTCAACATCACCGAATTTTGGCGCCGCTGGCACATTTCGCTCTCGTTTTGGCTTCGCGACTATGTGTACATTCCGCTTGGTGGCAACCGCAAAGGAAAGATTCGCCAATATGTGAACCTGTTTCTCACCATGCTGATAGGCGGCCTTTGGCACGGAGCCGGCTTCACCTATGTGATATGGGGCGCGATTCATGGTGTGGCGTTGGTGATTCACAAGATGTGTATGCCTTGGCTCAAGCTAATCCCCGACAACTGGGCAGTGAAGCTGCTTTCTGGTTTGCTGACATTCACCACTGTGATGCTTGCGTTCGTATTCTTCCGTGCCGAGTCGGTTGCTGAGGCCACCACCATCATCGGTGGAATTTTCACCAATTTCGACCTCGCATATCTGCCACCGTTTGTGAGTGTGCGCTATGTGTGGTGCATCATGCTCGTGCTCTTGCTGGTGGCGCATTTTGTGCCGTGCAGCATCTATGCGGCAGTGAAAAACTGGTTTGTGGAGAGCTTCTGGCTGGTGAAATTGGTAGTGTTTGTGATAGTGGTGCAACTGGTGCTCCAGTTCGCCACATCGGATGTGACCCCATTTATTTATGCCCAATACTGACCAATAAAATGTTACAAAGATGTTACAATTCACCTGTTGAGGCACTGTGGCACGAATTGTAACATTTTTGTTATATTCACGTCTATCATTTATTATAATTTTGCATTGCAAAGAAAAAAGAAGCACAATGACTGATGTTCCAAAAATACTGATAGTTGACGATGAGCAGTCCATCTGCTACGTGTTGAAGGTGAACCTCGAACTTGAGGGATTCAGCGTCGATACAGCATTTTCTGCCGAAGAAGCACTCGCCAAGCGCCTCGAACGCTATGACCTGTTTCTTCTTGATGTGATGATGGAACACATGTCGGGCTTCGACCTTGCGAAAGTGATTCGCAGCCGTGAGGAATTGAATGCGATTCCTATCATTTTCTGCACAGCCAAGGACTCGGAGGAGGACCTGCTGGAAGGATTCAACAACGGCGCTGACGACTACATTCGCAAACCTTTTTCAATGCGTGAACTGGTGGCAAGAGTGAAGAGCGTGCTTCACCGTAGCGGACGCTACTCCAACGAGAAGGAAGTGCTCAAATTCCAGACGCTCACACTCCGCACACCGCAAAAAGAATGCTTCGTGGACGATGAGCCCGTCACGCTCACCACCACCGAGTTCGACTTGCTGGCATTCTTTCTCAAAAACCCCGACACAGCGTTCTCGCGTTCAGAAATCCTCAACAGAGTGTGGAGCGCAGATGTGTGCGTGGTAGATCGCACAGTAGATGTGAATGTTGCGCGATTGCGCAAAAAAATAGGCAGATATGGAAACAGAATTTTCACCAAACAAGGATTTGGTTATGGCTTCAAAACCAAAGATTAGTGTGCACACGCGCATTTTCTTGCTGATCATGTTTTTCACATGGTCGTTGACGCTGGTGTTTTTCGCTTTGCAGTATTCCCGCGAGGTGGATTTCAAGACCGAGGTGCTGGACAGCCGCCTGCAAATGGAAAATATGCGTATTCTCGACTGCATTAGCGAAGGCAAGAAACTCAGTCCTCAAGTGCTGAAAGAGATTGGCATAGGCGATTCTACGCGTGTGTCGGTCATCACCCTTTCGGGCAGCGTGATTTTCGATACCAATTCTCGTAATGTGAAAGAAAACCACCTCAACCGCAAAGAGGTGAAAGAGGCTATCGCCAATGGGCACGGCTTCCAGCGCCGCCGCATCTCCTCGACCGATTCACGCCAATATTTCTACTCAGCCACTCGTGGCGACGGCTTGGTGGTGCGCACGGCATTGCCTTACAACCACACATTGGCCGATACCCTCAAGGCTGACCCTGTGAATAGCAATCTGATTATCTTTATTGCATTGCTGATGACGGTGCTGGCATGGTTCACAGCCTACAGAGTGAGCCGAAGTGTGAAGAATCTGCGCAAGTTTGTGGAGGCTGCTGAATACGACGACATCGACGACTACGACACCAGGCAGTTTCCCAATGATGAACTTGGCGAAATCTCAGCCCATGTGGTGAATCTGTACAAAAACTTGAAAGTGACTTCTGAGCAGCGCGACCAAAATATGCGCGATGTGTTGTTTGAGCAGGGCGAAAAGAACCGAATCAAGCACCAACTCACCAACAATATCAATCACGAAATCAAAACTCCTGTGCATGTGATTCAGGCGTGTCTGGAAACACTCGAAAACAATGGCGAAGCGCTGCCACTCGACACCCAGAAGCAACTGCTGAGCACTGCCTACGACAATGTGAAACGCCTTTCGGCTCTGCTTGCCGACCTTTCGGTGATTACCCGCATTTCCGATGCTCCAGAGAAAATTGAGAGTAGCGAGGTGAATGTGACCGACATTATTCACAAGGTGGCCGACGAAATGAAGGTGTTCCCTCCTGAAAAGCAACTCCGCATTCACATCGATGTACCAGAGAATGTGAAAATCTGTGGCAACGAATCGCTCGTGGAATCCATCTTCCGCAACTTGATGGTCAATTCGTTCAACTACAGCGGTGGCCGTGATGTGACCGTGAAGCTGAAAGACACCACCCCCGACTACTATGTGTTCACCTTCAGCGACAATGGGGTAGGGGTAGCACCAGAGCATCTGCCACGCTTGTTTGAGCGATTCTACAGAATTGATGCCGGCCGCAGCCGCACTATGGGTGGCACCGGATTAGGACTGGCGATTGTGAAGAATGCCGTAAGTTTCCACCAGGGCGATATCACAGTTCGCAATCGTGAAGGCGGTGGCTTGGAATTTGAATTCTCGTTAGCAAAGTAAATAGTTAATCATTAAGAAGTTATATCTCATCTGTTAAGGGCGAATAATCCCTTAATAGCCACAGTTACACCCTTTTTTCAACCAAAGAAACAGATAAAGCGAACCATCGCTGACATCTAAACGACAAAGAAAGTATTAATTTTTTAAAAGAATAAATTTATGAGTCCAGTATTCACTGTAATTGTAGTAATTCTTGCTATCCTCGCGATTGTCGATTTGATAGTGGGAGTTTCGAACGATGCAATCAACTTTTTGAATTCATCACTTGGATCAAAAATCGCATCTTACAAGACTATTATCAGCGTGGCTGCTGTGGGCATCTTGGTTGGTGTCCTCACCTCTCACGGAATGATGGAGGTGGCACGTAATGGCGTGTTCCACCCCGAAATGTTCACATTCTCCGAGATTATGTTCCTCTATGTGGGCGTAATGCTCACCGATGTGATACTGCTCGACGGCTTCAACAAACTTGGGTTGCCAACATCTACCACCGTGTCGATGATTTTCGAACTCCTGGGCGCGTCGATGGCTGTGACTGTGTTTAAGATTTACGGTGGCGACCTCGATGCCGGAATCGGCGAATTTGTAAACGGTGGCAAGGCATTAGGCATGATTTCAGCCATTCTCGTTTCGGTAGTTCTATCCTTTATCGTTGGTTCGGTAGTGATGTACTTCTCACGCATTCTGTTCACCTTCCGCTATGCTAAGCAGTTTGGCAGATTTGGTGCAGTGTGGTGCGGTGTCGCCATTGTTGGCATTATCTACTTCGCCATGTTCAAAGGCTTGAAGAGTTCTGGACTGATTACCGAAGAGATTTCTGGATTCATTTCCGACAACTTGCTCATGGTGCTCGGCGACGTATGGCTTGCTTCTTCGCTCCTGTTCTTCATTCTCCAGAAGCTTGGTGTGAACATTCTGAAGATTACCATCCTTAGCGGTACATTCGCCTTGGCACTCGCTTTCGCCGGCAACGACTTGGTGAACTTCGTGGGTGTGCCTTTGGCTGGTTTAGACGCTTACACCTTGGCACAAGACGGTGGCTCATCGATGATGATGGGTGGGCTCAACGATCCAAAGATGGTGAACATCGAATTTCTGGCAATCGCTGGCGTGGTGATGGCGCTTACCCTGTTTTTCTCAAAAGACGCCAAGAAGGTGTCGCAAACCGAACTTACCCTTGCATCACAGCAGGAAGAAGATGAGCGCTTCAATTCCACCCCATTCTCAAGAGCACTGGTTCGCTACTCTGTGAAGCTCAACGAATGGTACAACCGCGTGCTTCCTGCAAGTTGGGTGAAATTCATCAACAGCCGCTTCCAACCATTGAGAAGGGCGACATCATCTACGACCGTATTCGCGCCGTGGTCAACCTCGCAGCCGCCTCAATCCTGATTTGTATCGGTACTTCGTTGAAGTTGCCACTCTCTACCACCTATGTAGTGTTTATGGTTTCGATGGGTTCATCGTTGGCTGATAGAGTTTGGGGCAGAGACAGTGCCGTTTACCGTATCTCCGGTGTGATGGTAGTGATTATGGGCTGGTTCGTTACAGCATTTGTGGCATTCGCCATGTCGTTCATCATCACCTCGCTGCTGATGTTTGGCGGTGGCTATGCACTTGCCGCACTGGTTCTTCTCGCCGCCTACATTTTGCTGAAGCGCTTCGTGATTAAGAGCGCCGACGCTACCGAAACCGAAGAAGAACACCTCATCGATGATGGCGATGCTCCTGAAGATGTGCTTTACAACTGCACCCAAATGGTGGTGGATGTGATGAACCAAACTTCAAATATCTACAATCGAATGTTGGTATCGCTGTTCACCGAAAACCGCAAGGGTTTGAAAGACACTGTGGCAATGAGTGAGAAAATGTACGAGGAAGCCAATAAGCGCAAATACGAGATTTGCTCTACAGTGAAAAAACTCCAAGAGCAGCATATCGAAACGGCGCACTATTATGTGCAGATTGTGGACTATGTGTCGGAAGTGTCGAAGGCACTGCTCCACAGCACTCGTCCAGCATACGACCACATCAACAATAATCACCGTGGCTTATCAGCCGAGCAGATTCAAGACCTGAAGTTGATCAACGACAAGGTGGACGAAATCTTCCGCCAAATCTCAGAAATGCTGGCTAAGAAGGATTTCAGCCAACTCGATGATGTGATGGTTAAACGCGACGATTTGTTCGATACCATAGCCGAAATTATTAAGAATCACATTAAGCGTGTGCGCAACGATTCCACATCAAGCTCTCGTGCAAGCGCACTGTTTCTTAACATCCTTAGTGAAACCAAGACCATGGTGCTCCAGGCTCGCAACATGATTAAGAGTGAGGCATACTTCCTAAATGCCATTAAAGAAATGGAATAATTTGAAAGTTTAGTTAGTAGAGGCTTAAAGATATACATCAGCTTCTCGAAGGGCTACTTTGATGTGATTTCAAGGTGGCTCTTTTTCTGTGGGTGGTGAGGAATATTTTGAAAATAAATTCAACCACAAATGGTGCTTGAATGAATTTATATGTGTAACTTTGTGTTTTGAAAAAACATTATTGAACAACACTATAAAATCAGATTTTAATGGAAATTATTGGTAAAATCATACTGAAATTGCCTCTGCAAACTGGCGTTTCCAAGGCAGGTAACAACTGGTCGAAGCAAGAATATGTGCTTGAAACTCAAGAAAACTTCCCAAAGAAGGTGCACTTCGACTTCTTCGGCGACCGTGCCACCCAATACGACCTTCAGGAAGGTCAGATGGTGAAGTTGAGTTTCGACATCGAAAGCCGCGAGTATAACGGCCGCTGGTACACCAGCATTCGTGGTTGGAAGGCAGAACCAGCCGACGCACAGGCTCCAGTTTAC
>OJAR01000474.1_pt1 | contig 12980 bp, 8 predicted proteins | sample 1589431 | NCBI WGS metagenome assembly OJAR01 (sample SAMN03283242) | human gut metagenome | biome: human-associated habitat; material: feces | host: Homo sapiens | place: Peru | collected 2012 | reverse complement strand
GGACGGTCACATCCGTCTCGACGCTTATATACTGAAAGCCGAATATCGCAAACTTGGTCTTGTAGCGGTTAACTCCCTCTTTGCAGATGTATTCGACTCTCTGCAGAGGCGTTGTCTTATGCTTGTTCTTGCACTGTATGTTTTCGAGCGTCAGCTCGCCGTCACGCAGCAGCTCGCCGAACTCGAGAATAATTTTCTGTCCCTTGCGGGCGGTTACCTCAAACTCGGCATAGCCCGCTATATTCTGCCCGAAGTCGAGCAGCTTTTTCCCGCTCGGGGTGACGGACAGAGTGGGCTTGAAGCGTTCCTTTTCGGCTATCGGGAAATTGTTTGACGCGCTCGGCAAAACCTTGCAGACGGTCTCTTTCGCATGATTTTTATATGACGGGATATTATTTGCGTTGACCCGCTCGCCGTCCTTGTTGTCCGCAAAGCGTATAGCGCCGTCGTTGCTCCAGAGCCACGAGCCGTCGGATATAACGGTCTGCGCCGTGCCGTCGGTATATTTTATCTCAAGCTGAGCGAGCAGTTTAGTCTCGGTGCCGTACTGATTTTTGAGTCCCCATGCGCCTACGCTGCCCCTGTACCAGCCGTCGGCAAGCTCGGCGCAGAGCACGTTGCTCCCCTCATGCAGAAGTGCGGTCACATCGTAGGTCTGATACTGTATGCGCTTTCTGTATTCCGTAATTCCGGGGGCTAAGGGCATGGTGAAGTCCGTACCGTTTAGCCCGGCCGAATATATTCCGCAGGCGGTCATATAGAGACGCGCCGAGAGCACGGGCTTTTTGCACTCGATCTCCTTTTTGAAGCAGTCAACCGGGTAGCGCTGCTTTTTGTTGACGCTGTAATTCCCGGTTATCCACTTTGCACGCCAATCCGAGGCGTTTCTTAAACCTATCTCGAAGAACGCGGGCTCGCTCCAATCGCCCTCTGCGCCGTTTTCGTCCCAGAGCTTTACCTTCCATTCCACTCTCAGGCGCGACGGCGTATCCAACGGATACGGGATAAAGGCCATCTGCGGCGATTCGACCTTGCCGCTGTCCCAAAGTGTGTTGCCGCGCGTGTCGCAGGCGACTATTCTGTATGCGCTCTGAGCTTTTCCGCCCTCGCAGTTCCACATGAAGCGCGGGTTTTCGAAGTCAATGCCCAGAGGGTTTTTGAGATATTCTGTTTTAAGCTTCGTTGCTCTCATCTGTCGTCTCCCCGTTTCTCTGCTTTATTTCCTCCTGCTCCTTGGCTATGTTCTTTTCGACATTCAAGAACAGCAGAAGTATTGCGAGCACAACGCCCGTTATCGTCTCAAGTCCTACAAATGTAAAGGTTATGGCGCTCTTTACGCTGTCCGACTGCACGGCGATGAGCTTGCCCGCCGCGTCGAGATAGGGCGCGACATAGCCGGATTTCGAGAGAATAAGATTGAATACGCCCGTGCAAATTCCGACGCTCGCGACGGCAATGGTGTTATATATCGACATCGCTATTCCGTCGCACCTGAAGTTGTGCTTCCACTCGATATGGTCGAGTACGTCCGCAAACAGCGCCATGAACACATAGGAGCACGGCAGACCGCCGATATTCTTTATAAACTGACCGATGAGGACTATCACCATATTTGTCGGCGCCAGCCAGCATATCGCCGAGCCTACGGCGTATAGCACGAAGCCTATAGCCGTAATATTGCGCTTGCCAAATTTTTTGGCGAGCGGCCAGACCGCAAAGATGCCGATACCCATCGGTATGCCGCCGATAACGGAGAGCATGGTCTGCGTCTTTCCGTCGTTATATGTACCGAGAACATAGTTCGAGAAATAGACGAGCGAGATGTTCTTGATAGTAGAGCCGACAGTATAGATAAGAAAATATATAAAGGTTATCAGCATATATTTGTCGCTGAATATTGCCTTTAGCTGGGTTTTCATCGCAACGCTCGGCTTCTCCTGCTCGCCGCCCTCAAGGGTTATGCGCTCCTTTGTGAAGTAATACTCCATGAGCGTCAGCGGCAGGGCTATGCACGAGAGGATGCTCATCGTTGTTATCCACTTCGACCTGTCAACGCCGAGCTGGGGCATAATGAGCATGGGGAAGATGAGCGCGACGATTATGCCGCTCATCATAATGGTCGAAACCTGATTGAAAACCGAGAGAACTCCGCGCTGCTCTGTATTTCTCGTCGAGAGCGGAACCATGAGGTTGTGGCTCATGTTATATATCGTATAGGCGAACGAATAGAAGAGGTTATATGAGAGCATGACCCATATCACCTGCACCGTCTGATTGCCCGTGGGCACAGTGAAGAGCAGTATGCCCGTCACGGCGACGAGCGGCGCGGAGAGCAGCAGCCACGGACGTGCCTTGCCCTGCTTTGTGTGCGTGCGGTCGATGATATAGCCCATAACTATATTCGTTATGGCGTCGATTATCTTCGACACTATCGGGAACACCGCGAGGAACGCGCCGCCCCAAACGGTGGTCAGGTTCAAAACGTCCGTGTAGTAGACGTTCAGATATGTAGCGAGCACGGCATTCAGCAGCAGTGCACCGGACGGGCCGAGCAGATAGCCCAGCCACTTTTCCTTCGCCGTTACCTCAGACGAGGTCAGGCGCGAATCGAGCGCCCGCTTTTCGAAGATTTTTGCTTTTGACATTTCTAAGAACTCCTTTATCCTTTTGTCTCATAAATTTGAAAATATTTTCAGCCGTCCTGCGGCTTATGCACTTTTTTGCGGTTTCTCCCGCTCGAATGCGGAGATATGCCGCGCCGGAGACCGACCCTGCAGGGTCGGCGCGGCAAAAAAGTTAAAAGGGCTGTATAAAAATGTTTGTGTGCAGATTATTCTGCGGTCCGGGCGCGCCCGAGTTTCCGTCTGAAGGTTTTCGGGGCGCGCCGTTTTCCGCGGGTAACAGAAGTGTCCGAAGACGAAAGTCGCCTTGACATTTGGGAGATTTCATATTACACTATTATTATAGCTACATGATGTTGGATTAACAATCATCAGTTTTGTTAATAACGGCTATGAAACCGACAAAATTCACCGAAAGTGACGGTATAAAATATGAACACAAAAAATAATCAGCGCACAAGACTTTCAAAAATTTTGCTCAAAAACGCTCTGATGGATCTTTTGAGCGAAAAGGGCTCGGTGACTAAAATTTCCGTAAGGGAGCTTTGCGAGCGCGCCGACCTCAACCGCTCGACGTTTTATGCCCACTACTCCGAGCCGAAGGAGCTGCTCGAGGAGGTGGAGGCGGAGCTGCTCGACGCAACGCGGGAGCACCTCCAAAAGATAGGCGCGGAAAATGATATCGGCGCACACAGATATCTGCTCTCGTTTTTGATTTATATCAAAGAAAACGACAAGCCGTTTCGTACCCTGCTCATCGACGCGGGCGACCCGGAGTTTCGCTCGAAATTCATGCAGCAGTCGATAATTCAATTCGTAGAGAACCTCAACATCTCTTTTCCGAAGGATCAGGAGCAGTATATCTACTCCTACATCTTGAACGGCAGCACGGGCGTTATAATCCAGTGGATGCGCTCGGACTACAGCATAGACGAAAACGCGCTTGTCGACCTGCTGTTTTTCATAAATCAGAGCGCCCTCGAAAATCTTGCCACAAAAAAGAATTTATGATTGAAAACATAGTAAATCGGCAGTATAATACTCCGTAAATAAGCAAGGCAAGGAGACGGTTAAAATGAGAAAAAGCAATATTACGAGAGACGAGGCGTTTGAGCTTCTGAAAAAATACAACAAAGACCCCTTTCACATCCGCCATGCGCTGACCGTCGAGGGCGTTATGCGTTGGTACGCGAAAGAGCTCGGCTATGCGGACGAGAAGGAATACTGGGCTATAGTCGGACTCCTGCACGATATAGACTTTGAGCTCTATCCCGAGGAGCACTGCAAAAAGGCGCCCGAGCTGCTCAAGGCAGGCGGAGTCGGCGATGACATGATATATTCCGTCTGCTCCCACGGCTGCGGTATCTGCGTTGACATCGAGCCGGTTCACGAGATGGAGAAGGTGCTCTTTGCGGCGGACGAGCTGACGGGGCTTATCTGGTCGGCGGCGCTGATGCGCCCGTCAAAGAGCGTCATGGATATGGAGGTCTCGAGCCTCAAAAAGAAGTTCAAGGACAAAAAGTTCGCCGCGGGCTGCTCGCGCGACATTATCCGCACGGGCGCGGAGAGGCTCGGCTGGGAGCTCGACAGGCTCTTCGAGCAGACGATACTCGCCATGCGCTCCTGCGAGAGCGACATAAACAGCTTTATGGAAACCTATCGGGCATAAATAAAAACAGAAATCCCCCGGAGCGCATAACACTGCTCTCCGGGGGACATTTTTAATTTATCAGAGCTCGCGCTCTATTTTTTCGCGTGTCTCTTTGAGTATGGCGTCGGGGTCGTTGCCGAGAATATCGAGCCCCTCCGCGCTGAAAAAGCTGAACTTTTCAATGCCGAAAAACGACTTTGTTACGGTCTTTACATATTCGAATCCGAAGTCGCTGTCTCCGATATATCCGCCGGCGGTGGTTATATATATCAGCTTCTTTGCCCTGCAATAGCTTATCGGAACTCCGTCGCTGCCGTACAAAAACGTGAGCCCGCCGACGCACAGGGATTCTATGTATATCTTCAGAATCGACGGGAAGCTGTAATCCCAAAACGGCGCGGCGACAACAACCGTGTCGCAGGCGGCGAACTGCTTGGCGCAGTCATAGACCGGGTCGGAGAAGTCGTTTTTCTCCGCGCTCTCTATGCGCTTGGCAAGCCCCGCCGCGTCGAGCGGCTTCTGATTTGCCTCGGTAAGGCAGATTTCCTCTATATCGCCGTCAAGACGGTTGAGCGCCGCCTTTGCGAGCGCAAGGGTGCGCGACTCTTTCTCCCCGCGCACGCAGGCATTGACAAAAAGTATCTTCTCTTTCATTTTTCCTCCTGTTTTCACTCTCTGATTATTTTAAACGTTCCGCCGTAAAGCTCTTCAAGGCTGCCGCGCCCGTCCTCGAACGCGTAGCCGTCGAGCAGCCTTATGCGCCCGTGAACGCCTCTGTCCGCAGATATATTAAGGGTTATACCCTCGTTCGTTCTGCACCATTTTACGCTAACCCTGCCGCCGACCGTCTCATACGAAGCCTCGGCGCTGTCGAGCTTTTCAATAAACACCGGCGATATCTCGACCTCGGAGGGGTCGGTCAGGAAAGGATTCACTCGTATGCCGCCGATATATTCGATAAACCACGCGGAAATGTCGCCGTACATATGGTGATTCTGCGAATTGGGGGTGGCCTCCTCGCGCAGGAAATCCTCCGGCAATGCCGTAAGTCCGCGCTCGACGAAGTTTCCGTAGGACGGATAGTCCGGGCGGGTTATCAACTTAAACGCGAGATCGGGTTCGCCGAAATCCGAGAGCACCCTGAACAGCACGCGCATACCGAGTATGCCGGCGTCAACGTGGTCGTCGCGCCGTTTGATTATCTCAAGAAGCTTTTTGAACGCCGCCGTTTTTTCGCCGGGGGTGAACACGTCGTAATATATCGCCATTGCCTGCGAGGTCTGGCAGGAGCCCGCGGCAGTCATGGTGCCGAAGTCTGTTAAGTGCCGCCTGACGGCGGTTCTCAGCTCATCATAGAGCTTTTCACAGAAGTCGCGCTCGAGCGAAAGTCCGAGCTCCGAAAAAATATAGACGGCCTTTTTGAGTATACTCATGCAGGTGACGCTGTCCGTAAACTCGAGCGGTGATTTTACGCTCGTCACCGGGCACCAGTCGCCGAGTCCTATTGCGACAAGCCCGCGTTCGTCGCGTCGGCGTGAGATATATTCGCAGTAGCGGAATATCGCCGTCGCGTTTTCTTCGATTATCTTTCTGTCGCCGCGCAAGACATAGCAGAAATAGGGAATATATGTCAGCGCCGCATCCCAAGCGGGTCCGTTGCCCCACTCAAAGCCCCAGCCGCCGGTCGGCACTATGCCGGGCAAAGCCCCGTCCGCACGCTGAGCGGCGCGGATGTTGCGGAGCCACTCGCGGTAGCTGTTGACAGCATCGAGATTCATCAGTATATGCTCGGCAGAGAGAGCGGCGTCGCCCGTCCAGCCGTTTTTTTCGCGGTGCGGGCAGTCGGTCGGGAAATAATAAAAATTCGAGAGATCCGAGTTTCTCGTCATCGCCTGCAGCTTGTTTGTTGTCTCGTCGGAGCAGCGAAACGAGCCTATCTCGCAAAGAGCCGAATTCTGCACGATAAAAGTCAGCAGCTCCTCGGTCGCCTCCTCCTCGGTTATACCGAGCACCACGCAGTATCTGAAGCCGTGATAAGTGAACACGGGCTCAAAAACTTCCTCGCCCTCGCCTTTGAGAATATACACGTCGCGCTGGGAATATCCCTCGGGATAAAAGCAGATGTTGCTCGTATCGGGTTCACCGTCGGGCGCGATATATTCGCCGAACTGCAAATCGATTTGCCGTCCGCGCTCGCCGCTTATCCTGAGCCTTACGGTACCCGCCGAGTTCACGCCGAAGTCATATAAAAAACCGTCGCGCTCGTCGCTCGCTACTTTCTTCGCCTCTTTGACAACGTCGCCGCGGGAAATATATTCCTTGAGCCTGCATCTTCTTATCAGAACCGGCTTTATCTCGCGCACGGGCGCTATCGGCTCCGCCTCGCACAGGCGCCTTTCGCCGCGCGGCGTCTCCGCCGCAAGAGCGTTTTTCCAAGTGCTGTCATCAAACTCGGGCGTTGACCAGCCGGGAATTTCAAGGCGGGCGTCGTAGTAGCAGCCGCAGCGCAGGTCGTCAAAAATAATCGGTGACGGCGCGGTTCTGACCGAACCGTCCGCCTCGAAGGTATCGGTTCTGCCGTCGGGGTATTCAATCGAGACGCAGAAAGCCGTGCGCGGAGCGCCCCTGAACGCGGCTATATCGAAATCCCAGATCTGACCGCCCGGCGCGTTCTGCATACCGTTGCCGAGCAGTATGCCAAGAACATTTTTCCCCGGCACAAGAGCCTGCGTTATGTCGTATTCGTCGTAGTAAACAATATCGTCCGGGTTCGAGATATACGGGGCAAGAATACCCTTGGTAAGCCGCCGCCCGTTAACATAAAGCTCATAAAACCCGAGACCCGTCAGAGTAATTATGCTTTTTTTGACTTCGCCGTCTGTTTCAAAGGTCTTTCGGAAATACGGCGCGGGGACATGGAAAGTATAGTCGGTGTATTCATAGCCTGCACAGATAAACTTTTCGGAAAACATAACAACACCCCTTTGCGTTAATATCATAATCAAAAAGCGGAAAAGCCGCAAGCGCGGACTGCTTTATTTGCCGCCGAACCGAGCGATATACCCGTCCCAGCGTCTCACTACGGCTCTCAGCGGCTCATCCAGATAGGAATATGCCTTTTCCTTTATCCTATCCGGTATACCGTAGGCGGCCTCGGCCATGCTTCCCGTAATGGCCGCAACAGTATCGCTGTCTCCGCCGATAGATATCGCGTTTCTTATGGCGTCCTCAAAATCCGTGCTCTCCAAAAACGCTGTTATCGCCTGCGGCACGGAGCCCTGACAGCTAACGTCAAAGCGGTATGACGGGCGGATTTCGTCGAGCGTTTTGGAAAGGTCGTACCCGTATTCGCGCTCGATATGCTCCCTGATGAGCCTTTTGCACTCAGTCGGGTCATTATTGACGGGTTGTTCGTTTTCGCCGTGACAGCCCCCGAAGTAATACCGGCACAGGAAAATCGCATCGGCTGTTGCCACTGCTCCCTTGACTCCCTCCGGGTGGTTGTGCGTAACTTCGGCGGAAAGCCTCGCCAAATCCCTGCACCTGTCGGGCAGCTCCGCTTTACTCACACTATCGCATTCCGCTGCCCACGCGCACGGCGAGACGCGCATGGCCGAGCCGTTGCCGAAGCTCCCGTACGGAGCGCTGCCGTCCGAGAACAGCCACGCTCTGAATTTGCCGCCGTAACCGACATTCGGATACAGCCGCCCGTACTTTTTCATCGCTTTGATAAAATCTTCCCTTTTCCCGCCGTTCATAACGGCCTCAGCCACGGCGCAGGTCATGACCGTGTCATCCGTAAACGAGCAGCGGCTGCCGAACAGCGGAAAGCCCTTCGTCTTGATATTCCTCCGCTCATAAATCGAGCCCACGATATCGCCGACTATCGCTCCGAGCATTCGTATTCCCCCTTGCCGTCGCGCAGCGAAAGCGCCGCGGTTTTATGTGTCTTAGATTCGTTTTGTCTCAATGCAATTATACAACAGATACTGCCGCTTTGCAACGGGGACGCAAGCGGTATAAAATTAAAAGCGAGTGGTCATAAGTGAAATTCCTTATGACCACTCGATGTGGTCCGAGTGACAGGGTTCGAACCTGCGGCCTGATGGTCCCAAACCACCCGCGCTACCAGCTGCGCCACACCCGGTTTTATTATTTTATTTTATATTACTGCACTTATTGACTTTCTGCTTTCAATCCGCGCGCTTCCCTCAGAAACATAGTCGCGCAACGCGGGACCCCGAAAAGGCTTGCCTTTTTGGGGAGAGGACGAGGGGCGTAATGAATGAGTTTTCGCCAAAGGCGGAAACGAATGATATGGAGCAGCTGAGGACGATGAAGCGCTCGCTCCGCTCCTTGTTTCTTCACCTCGGAGCAATGCCTTCATCCGCCACCGGCGGCGGCATTCCTTCTCGCCCAGCTGCGCCACCCGGTTGTATTATTTTATTTTATATTACTGCACTTATTGACTTTCTGCTTTCAGTCCGCGGCGCTTCCCTCAGAAACACAGTCGCGGCTCTTTGTCCGACAGAGGGACAGACTCCGCAAGAGCCGTTCAAATTTACTCGTGATATTTTACCTTTTTTAGCCCGATTTGTCAACCTTGACGAGGGTGTTATCGGCGGCAAATATCCGCGCCTGTATTTTCCGTAACCTGACAAGCGGGCGGTGAATACTCTGTAATATGACTTTTCGGGAGGCGTATTATGGGTAACATCGGCTATTTTCTCGGGTGCAGCTCGCCCGAGGGCTTTCATTCGTTTTTCGGCGAGCTGTGCCCCGCTCATTCGGGCGGGTACACATATATAATAAAGGGCGGTCCGGGCACGGGGAAATCGAGCCTGATGAAAAAGATAAACGCCGCCCTGACCGACGCGGGAATCGGGACGGAGCTAATATACTGCTCCTCCGACCCCGCCTCGCTCGACGGCGTGTATGCGCCCGCTCTCAACTGCTTAGTAGTTGACGGCACTCCCCCGCACACGCTCGAACCGAAATATCCGGGCGCCGCGCAGGAAATAATCGACCTGGGCAAATTCTGGGATAAAAACATTCTGCGCTCGCGGCGTGACGAAATCATCTCTCTCAGCGACGAAAACGCGGCATATCACCGCAGATGCAGACGTTTTCTCGAGGCCTCGGCTCTTTTGCGCGAGGATATTCTGCGCCTGACGCTCGCCTGCGCCGACACGGCAAAAATAAAGCGCACGGCATCGCGCATAGCGGCGCGCGAGTTCGGCGCTCCTGCGGGGCGTATCGGCGAGGAGCGGCACATAAATTTGTCCGCCGTCACGCCGGACGGGATAACCTTTTTTAATAAAACCGTTGAGGCGATGTGCGAGAAAGTCTATGTCATAGAGGACGAAAACGCGGCGTGCTCATCGGCGCTGCTCTCCCTGCTGCGCGGATATGCGCTGTCGGGCGGGCACGATATAATAGCAAGCCCCTGCCCGCTCGACCCGAGCGGCGAGCCGGAGCATCTGCTCATTCCCGCGCTGTCGCTCGGCTTCGTGACCTCAAACAGGCTGCATGAGGCGGAGCTTGACGGAGCCGTGAAAATAAACTGCGCGCGCTTCACCGACCGCGCCGCGCTTCGCCGCCGTCTGCCGCGGCTGAACTTCACCAAGAAGGCCTACGGCGAGTTTATCGCCGAGGCGGCGGACTCGCTCAAGAGCGCAAAGAAAATTCACGACAAATTGGAGAGCATATATATCTCCGCCATGGACTTCTCGCACATGGATGAGCTTGCAAAGAGCATTGCCAAAGATATGCTTTCGAGAAGAGACGCTTAAAACAAAAAAATCGGGAAAAAATAAAGGCCATAATCCACGCTTTGTGAATTATGACCTTTGTCATTTTGCTCTGCGGTCAGCGGAAACGCGGCCGTCTTATCAACTGCGGGAAAAATTATTCGCCGACAACGTTGACAGCTCTGAGCTTGCTGGAATCCTTGGGATCCGGCTCGACCTCGAAGGTGACCTTCTGACCCTCGGTGAGAGTTCTGTAGCCGTCTGCAACGATAGCGGAGAAATGTACGAAAACATCGTCGCCGCCCTCATCGTTAGCGATGAAGCCAAAACCTTTTTCTGCGTTGAACCATTTGACTGTACCCTTCATTGCGGTACCTCCGTGAAAAAATTTGCATTCTATATTATATGTTGTGCAATGGACCCGCACATCTTCTCGAACCATCAAACGCAAACGGTCAATGGCTTACAAAAAACATGCGAGTCCACAGAAACATTTGTCAGAATACGCAAATAATTATATAATCCCGTTTCGCCTTTGTCAATAGCAATTTTGTCGAATAATCACGAAAGCCCGATAAAAATTTACAAATTGTTAATTGACAAAATATGTCCTTTAGGATATGATAAATGTAATCCATTGGGGAGTAGCTATGGGCGAAAGCCCATCTTGCTGTCACCAACCGTCGTGCAGGTCGCAATAACCGACCGAGCCCGGCTGGCAGCAGACATATGCGTTCAGGCGCGTTTGAGGCAAGACCTTTGGCAGACATAAGTCTGTCGAAGGTCTTTTTTGTTTAACCGAAAGGGAGGCATAAAAATTGAAGTACTATCTTGAGGACGTCCGCGAGGTGTTTAAGCGGACGGAGAGCTCGGAAAACGGACTTTCGCAGTCCGAGGCCGAACGCCGTCTTGAGAAATACGGCAAAAACAAATTGGCACAGGCAAAGCAGAAATCGCTCGTCAGGCGGTTTTTTGAACAGCTTGCCGACCCGATGATAATCATCCTTATCGTCGCCGCGGCCGTAATATCCGCCGTGACGACAGTCTACGAGGGCAAGGTCTCCGGCTCGCCGTCCTTCCCTACGGACACCGTGATAATCCTCGCCGTTGTGCTCATAAACGCCGTGCTCGGCGTCTTGCAGGAGAGCAAGGCGGAAAAGGCTATCGAGGCGCTTCAGGAGATGAGCGCGGCGACCTCCAAGGTCATACGCGAGGGCAAAATCATGACCGTCAAGAGCGAGGAGCTGACCGTCGGCGACGTTGTTGTGCTTGAGGCGGGCGACGCTGTTCCCGCAGACTGCCGCATATTCGAGAGCGCCAGCCTTAAAATAGAGGAGGCTGCGCTGACGGGCGAGAGCGTGCCCGTGAGCAAAATTATCTCCGTTCTCGGCGCGGGCGACGGCGGCGATATTCCGCTGGGCGACAGAAAGAACATGGCGTATATGGGCAGCGCCGTTGTCTACGGACGCGGCAAGGCCGTTGTCACCGACACGGGCATGAATACCGAGATGGGCAAGATAGCCGACGCCATAACAAAGGCGGAGGACGGACAGACCCCGCTACAGAAAAAGCTTGCGGGACTCTCTAAGACTCTCACCTTCCTTGTGCTTGGAATCTGCGTTTTCATCTTCGCGTTCTCGCTGTTCATGGAGCGCTCCACTCTCGCGGGCGGCGATCCCGCGCTGATATTCAAGAGCGTTATCGACGTGTTTATGGTAGCCGTCAGCCTCGCCGTTGCCGCCGTTCCCGAGGGACTTGCGGCGGTGGTCACTATCGTGCTGTCGATAGGCGTTACGAATATGTCGAAGAAAAATGCGGTTATCCGCAAGCTCACCGCTGTTGAGACGCTCGGCTGCGCGCAGATAATCTGCTCCGACAAGACAGGCACTCTCACGCAGAACAAGATGACCGTCGTCGATCATTACGGCGACGAAAAGCTGCTCGCAAGAGCCATGTCCCTCTGCTCCGACGCGCAGGAGGATTCCGACGGCCTCGTGATCGGCGAGCCCACGGAGGCGGCTCTCGTCAGCTACGCGATAAGCCTCGGACTTCATAAGGGCGAGCTGAAAAGCGACAGCCCGAGAATCGGCGAAGCTCCGTTCGACTCCGGCAGAAAGATGATGTCCACCGTCCACAAGACATCGGACGGCATTGTTCAATACACAAAGGGTGCTCCCGATGTTGTAGTCGACCTCTGCACCCACGCCTTTATCGACGGAAAAATCGTTCCGATGACCGACGAGATAAGGGCGACAATAGCCTCGGAAAACAAGAGGATGGCGGATAAGGCTCTGCGCGTGCTCGCGGCGGCGATGAGAAAATACGACTCCGCGCCTGACGATTTTTCGCCCGAGGCGCTCGAGCATGATCTGATATTCATCGGCCTTACCGGCATGATAGACCCCGTTCGCCCGGAGGTCAAGGCGGCTATAGAGGAGTGCCGCGGCGCGGGCATAACCCCCGTTATGATAACCGGCGACCATAAGGACACCGCCGTTGCCATCGCCTCGGAGCTCGGCATACTCACCGACCCCTCGCAGGCCATAACCGGAGCGGAGCTCTCCGCGATGAGCGACGAGGAGTTCGCAGACAGAGTCGAGAATATATATGTATACGCGCGCGTGCAGCCCGAGCACAAGACGAGAATAGTCAACGCCTGGCGCTCAAAGGGCAAGATAACCGCCATGACGGGCGACGGAGTCAACGACGCGCCGTCGATAAAGAGCGCGGATATCGGAATAGGCATGGGCATAACCGGCACGGACGTCACGAAGAACGTCGCCGACATGGTGCTCACGGACGACAACTTCGCGACCATTGTCAACGCCGTCGAGGAGGGGCGCAGGATATATGACAATATCCGAAAGGCCATTCAGTTCCTGCTCGGCTCGAACCTTGCGGAGGTGCTCGCGATATTCACCGCAACGCTTCTCGGCTTCACCATTCTCGAAGCGCCGC
>OJAR01000471.1_pt1 | contig 13013 bp, 14 predicted proteins | sample 1589431 | NCBI WGS metagenome assembly OJAR01 (sample SAMN03283242) | human gut metagenome | biome: human-associated habitat; material: feces | host: Homo sapiens | place: Peru | collected 2012 | reverse complement strand
TACCAACTTCCTGTTATGTTCCGAATCCTGTTTAACTGTGGCCTGCGCACCTCCGTCAAAAAGGTTGTGCGCCAGCAGCTCAACGGATTCTGGCTGCGTGCGCTGCGATACGCCCACCGCGACGACCTGCGCGCTCAGATTTAGAATATCCCCGCCCTCAATGCTTGTCGGAAGCTCCGGCGTGTAGTATAATGGTACACGATCAGAAAACTCCGGGTGGTACTTCAGAATGAACCGGCCATAGATCGTTTCCCGGCAGCGCGTCTGCGAATGCATTCGATTCAGACTCACGCCATTACCAATGCACGCAAACGGATCCCGGGTGAAATACAGGTTTGGTATGGGATCCATCACAAAATGGTCGTCCTGCTGCATGAGCCGGCCCAAGCAGCTTTTCTGCGAAGCCGGAAGCTCCTGCACACAGATACCGGACATTGTTTTCTCTACGAGCACATGCGCATCAGAAATACTTTTCAGGTATTCGGTCAGCTCCGGCCGGTAATACTCCGCCAGCGCTCCCGCGCCGGAAATAACGGCATCAATGAATGCATCCCGAACAGGATCGTCTGTTTCGATGGCTTCCGCCGTCAGATCCTCCAGGAATACGACCTCTGTGCCGTTTTCCCGCAGAAGCTGCACGAACCGGTCGTGCTCCTGCTGCGCACCGTGCAGATAGGGAATATCGTCAAAGAGCAAGCGTTCCAGCGCATCCGGCACAAGATACTCCAGCTCCCGCCCCGGGCGGTGAAGCAAGACCTTTTGCAGCGGACCGATCTCACTTTTAACGTGGATGGGACCTTGCATGGGTAACCCTCCTTTTTTTCAGTTTTTTTGATCGCCAGCGACCTTATAAACGTATTCTAACAGATACTTTTTGCGCAGGACGTGCGAAATGATGGATTTTCTTTGTACTTTAACAGGTTCTTGTGTGCGCTTTCACATATATGCCCGCCTTTCCATGCACGCATATAGGTCTGGCGGGAACAAGGCCTGTCAAAAATGCGAGGCAGGTGCGTGCAGATCACCTGCGGATAATACAATAAATTCAGGCCTAACTGTCCCCTCTTGCTATTTTCTCCATTTTATAATATAAATTGTAGAAATACCAGTAACTCTACAGAATTCTGCCGTTGGGAGGGCCTATGAAAGAACTGATCGAGATGCAGTCGTTCAATCGGTCACAGGTGGATCAGAGCCGCCTGTTCAGTCTGGACTACGAAACCGTGTCAGAACCGGCAGTGCCGCTCATTCACCAGGAATCGCGGTTTCTGTTTGCTTTGGACGGCGCCGGAAAAATCGTCATTCAGGGCAAGGAGTATGACTTCCGAAGGGGAGCTCTTGTGTCCATCCTGCCGTGGCAGGTCAGCGAGATCAGTGCGGTCGAGAAGCCGGTGCAGTATGTGATCATCCGCTATCACTTTGATACGGTGCAGAACGTCATACATCTGTTCAGCGACGTATCGGGCGATCCGTGCTCCAGCCTGACGCGCATTGAGGACCATGCCGTCGTGCAGCTGTCAGAGGACAAGATCGCGGATGTGCGGAACATCGTGCAGCTCATCCGTGAGGAGATCGGCATTGAATCAAGCAAGAACCTGCACGCGGAAAAAGAACTGGAAAACATTGCGGTTTTGAATCTGATCGTGTATCTGACGGTCATTTTTACGCGCGCGGCAGCGGAGCAGCCGGAGAGCGGGCGCAGCGAATGCGTGGATTCCGTGGACATTCTGCGTTATATGTATCTGCACTGCAATGAAAAGCTGACGCTCAAGAAGATCGCACAGCAGTTTTACTACAGTGAATCGACCGTCAGCGCGCATATCACACAAATGACGGGGCTGTCCTTTTTTGATCTTCTGAACGAAATGCGCATTTGCAAGACCGTGAATTATCTGTTGTATACCGACCTGACTCTGCGGGAGCTGGCGGAGATCTTGGGGTTTGTGGATGAATCGCACATTTCAAAAGTGTTTGCCACACGGGTGGGCGACCGCATCGGTCAGTACCGGGCGACATACCAGAAGGTGCAGAACATCTGTCATATCGAAGAGGAACGCATCGGATATACCATAGTAAACTATATCTATCGAAATTACGCAAGTCCGCTCACAGCCAAGAGCGTCGCGGCAAAATTCCAAATCACGGTACCAAAGCTGCAGCAGCTGCTGGTGGAGCAGGTAGAGTTCAACTTTGAGGACTTTCTGAACCAGATCCGCGTGAACCACGCATGTGAACTGCTCATTACAACGGAGCTGACCGTGCTGGACGTTGCGCTGGATGTCGGCTATAATTCGCAGAAAACGCTGACGCGAAATTTTGTCAAGCTGAAGGTCATGACACCGTCAGCGTTCCGGGGCAAATTCCGCTCCAAAAGCGGACGGGTGCTGTAAAAGAGAAAAGCGGTCATGGCGAATGTCCGCAGGAGCAGTGAAAACAAGCGGGTAAAATACAACGCTCCGTTCCTCGTGTGTCCGAAAAAAAACGTTTAGTTGTGCTAATATGAGTACTATCACAGGAAAACACGGCGTGAGCTTGTGCAGTTTGCTCAAGTTCATGCCCATCATGGTGCGGAGGAAATACTATGAATCAGAACTGGATCCACGCAAATATGGAGCATTATTTTCAGCTGGCCGGGAAAACCGCCATTGTGACAGGCGCGGGCAACGGCATCGGTCGCGGCATTGCGCAAAAACTGGCGGGGCTCGGCGCAAATGTCGTTGCGTGCGACATTGAAGCGGAAAGCGTCAGGAACCGCCGATGAGATCACGCAGGCAGGCGGCGTATGCTTGGGGCTTTACTGCGACGTGCGCAAGTATGAGGACATTCAGAAGGTCGTGGACACGGCGGTGCAGAAATTTGGCACTGTGGATATTCTGGTGAATGATGCGGCCGGCTGCGGCGGCGGCGTAACTGTGGATACCATCAATGAGCAGGAATGGATGCGCCTGATCGAGCTGAACCTGAACAGCGTGTTCCGCTTTACCATGACGGTGCTGCCGATCATGCGGGCAAAAAAACAGGGGAAAATCGTGAACATCAGTTCCGGTGCCGGGATCACCGGCGATTTCTCCGACCCGCACTACGCCGCAGCCAAGGGCGGCGTCATTGCCTTTACCAAAGAACTGGCGCATGAACTGGCAAAGGAAAGCATCAACGTAAACAGCGTTGCGCCCGGTCTGGTCGACACCCGCATGGCGCGGATCCGCGACTGGGAAGACGAGATCGCCGACACGCTGTGGCCGCGCGCAGGTCAGCCGGAGGACATTGCCAACGCTGTCGCGTTTTTGGCTTCGTCCGCATCGGACTATTTCACGGGTCAGGTCATTTCGCCGAACGGCGGTGCGTGGATGCAGTAAAGCAGGCGGTTTCTGTGCTCCGCGCAGGAGCACAGTTCCAGAATAAACAGCGGTACAGCTTCGCGCGGTACGGCTAAAACACAAAAAATATTATAAGGAGAGAAGTTCAATGAAAAAACTGACAGCAATTCTTCTGATCGTCGCGATGATGCTGACACTGGGCGCGTGCAGCAAGAAATCCGATGATGCCACTGGCCCGATCAAGATCGGCGTCGTGGGCGCAAGAACCGGCGAAAGCTCTCTGTGGGGCGACGTCATGTATCACACCGTTCAGTTGCTGGCGGACGAGGTGAACGAAAACGGCGGCCTGCTCGGCGGCCGGAAGATCGAGCTTCTGAGCTACGACAACCGCGACGACGCCGTTGAAACAACGAACGTGGCACGCAAAGCCATTCTCAACGACGGCGTCTGCGCCTTCATCGGCTGCGAAGCTTCTTCTACCACGATCGCGCTGGTCGATGTGGCAACGGAGTATAAAGTGCCTGTCATTTCCACCATGGCCACAAACACCAAGGTCACCATGACCGACGATGGGAAGGTCCGGCCCTATGCGTTCCGCGCCTGCCTGAACGACCCGCAGAGCGGCACGATCCTCGGTCAGTACACCGTTGAAAAGCTCGGTTACAAGAATGTGGCGATCATCTATGAGATCGGCAGTGACTTTTCGCTGGGCGTCAGCGGCCAGTATGCCGAGGCCGTGGAGGGCGCGGGCGGTACGGTCATCGCCAAGGAGGCCTATAACACCGGCGACGTGGATTACCGTGCCGTTCTGACGAAGATCAAGGAATCCGGCGACTTTGACTGCCTGTATATCGCAGCCGGCTACTACAAGCAGATCGGCCTGATCGCCAACCAGGCGCGTGAGCTTGGCATCACGCAGCCGCTGCTGGCTACGGAAGGCGCCATGTCCGGCGGCCTTATCGAGATCGCCGGTGACAATGTGAACGGGATCATCTTTAACGTTGCGTGCGTGACCGAGGCTCCCGGCATCGACGAGCTGCTGGAAAAGTTTATTGCGCGTTGGGGCTATGATCCCAGTGTGGACGTTGCACCGGACTGCTACATGGCCTGTGATGCGTTTAAGCTGCTGACGGGCGCCATCGAAAAGGCGGGCAGCACAGATCCCGTGGCCATCCGCGACGCTTTGGAAGCAACGGAAAACCTGCAGGGCCTGACTTGCAGCATCACGTTTGACCCGGCGACGCACAATGTGTACCGTCAGGTTCCGATCTATCAGATCGTGGACGGTGAATTCAAACAGATCGAGCTCTACGATCTGCACGCTTAAGCCTCAAACAGCCATGTCCTGCCAGGCGGCGCAGAGACTGTTTGGCAAAACGGCCCGGAGCATTCCGGGAACGTGATATTCTAGGTCATGCGGCCTGACACAGGAGGAACTTACGGTGTTTATTCAACAGCTTATCAACGGGTTGTCCGTCGGCAGCGTGTATGCACTGATGGCGGTCGGCTATGCGCTGATCTACAGTCTTCTGAACTTCACAAACTTTGCACACAGCATTTCTGTAACGATCGGCGCATTCGCAACATTTTTCTTTTTGACCTATGCCATGCAGAACCTGCTGGCGGGCATTATCATGGGTGTGATCGCGGCTGCGCTGCTCGCCGCCTTCATCCAGTTCGCCGCCTATCGTCCGCTGCTGCGCCGCAATGCACGTCGGGTATACCTGATGATCATCGGTCTTGGCATGTCGGTCATTGGCGACAATCTGGTCATCATCGCCTTTACCGGACGCTTCCGCGTGTACCCGGTCAACTTTACGGCGCAGAGCATCAACCTGTTTGGGGCAAGCATCGGACTGGTGGACATCATCATTTTTGCCGTCAGCATTCTCGCGCTTGTTATCGTGGAGCTGATCATCCGCAAGACCAGACTGGGCCTTGCCATCCGAGGTGCCTCATTCAGTTTGGACATCACTGCGCTTATGGGCGTGAATACATACAAGCTCATCACGGCAATATTCCTTATTGCCGGCAGTCTTGCCGGAATTGCAGGTGCACTGCTGGGTGCAAAGTATACCACATATCCCTCTCTTGGCACGTTCTACACGAATAAGGCTTTCATCTGCGCAGTCATCGGCGGTCTCGGCAGCCTGCCTGGCGCAGTGCTCGGGGCGCTGATCCTGGGTGTTTCGGAGGCGCTTATTTCGGCCTATGTATCCACAGCGATGCGCGACCTGTTCGCATACATTCTGCTGATCCTCATTCTGCTGGTGCGGCCGTCTGGTCTGATGGGCAAATCCAGCGAGGACAAGGCGTAAGGAGGAACGGATATGCAATATTGGATCGGTGTTTTGACGATCGTCGGCATTTACATGATCGCAGTGCTCGGCGTATCCATCCTCTGCGGCTTTACGGGAATGTTCTCCATGGGTCATGCAGGTTTTATGGCCATTGGGGGTTATGTTTCGGCGCTTTTGACAAAAAACTGCGGAATGCCGATTTTTGTGGGCATTCTGGGCGGTATGCTGGCAGCAAGCCTTGTGGGTTACCTCATCAGCTACCCCACACTGCGCCTGCGTGATGACTACTTCATCATCGTGACGCTCGGCATTGGCGAGGCCATCAAGCTTATCATTCAGAATACGGAATCGATCACCGGTGGTGCGCGCGGTTTTTCCGATGTGCCGAGCGGCTCAAACGTATTTGTGGTTTGGGGCGTCGTGATCCTGACCGTGATCGGACTGCGGTCGTTTATCAACTCCAAGCACGGACGCAACTGCATTGCCGTGCGGGAGGATGAGATCGCGGCGCGTTCCGTAGGCGTGAACATCTTCAAATACAAGATGGAAGCCATGATCATCAGCTGCGCATTGTGCGGCTGTGCGGGTGCATTTCTGGCGCATTATATGCACTTCCTGCATCCCAACATGTTCACCATGGCAAAATCGGACGAGCTTATCATCGTGGTCATTCTGGGCGGGCGCGGAAGCCTGACCGGCACGATCCTGGCCGGTCTGCTGCTGCTGCCGCTGCCGGAGCTGCTGCGCTTCGGATCTGCGGAACAGTGGCGCATGGTGTTCTACGGTCTGCTGGTCGTGCTTGCCATTCTGTTCCGTCCGTCCGGCCTGATGGGAACGTCGGAGCTTTCCTGGCGCGGCATCAAAAACGGCGTGCGCAAGCTCGGCGCAGCGCTCAAGCGTCGCACGGACGCGCGGAAAGGAGGACGCTGAAATGGGAAACGAATACATTCTGGATATTCGCGACATCAGCAAGCACTTCGGCGGCATCAAGGCGACAAACCATGTAAGCCTCGGCGTAAAGCCGGGTGAGATCTTTGGCGTCATCGGTCCGAACGGCGCGGGCAAAACGACGCTGTTTAACCTTATCACCGGCATCTATGCGCCGTCGGAAGGCGACATCCTTCTGGAGGGCAGCTCCATTGTGGGCCGGCAGCCCAACGAGATCGCAAATCTCGGCATTGCGCGGACATTCCAGAACATCCGGTTGTTCAACGACCTGACCGTATATGAGAATGTGCACATCGCTTATCAGCAGAACATGAACTACAGCTTCTGGGACGGCGTGTTCAAAACGCCGAAATGCCGCCGCGAGGAACAGAAGGCCGCCGAGGTCTGTGAACAGACGCTCCGGCGCGTAGGGCTGTGGGATCTGCGCGACCAGATAGCGAGCAATCTTCCCTACGGTCAGCAGCGTCGTTTGGAGATCGTGCGCTCCATGGTCTGCGCGCCGAAGGTGCTGCTGCTGGACGAACCGGCAGCTGGCATGAACGAAGGCGAATCGGAGGAGTTGTCGCAGATCATCCGCAATATTCGTGTGGATCATCCGCAGATCGCCATTCTGGTCATCGATCATCATATGGATGTCATTATGAATGTCTGTGACCGGCTGACGGTCATCAACTTCGGCAAACAGCTCGCAACAGGGCTGCCGGAGGAGATCCAGGCGAATGAGGATGTGATCGAAGCATATTTGGGGGCAGGTGATTGACGATGCTGACCATTGAAAATCTGGAATACAGCTATGGAAAAATCAAAGCGCTGAACGGTATCAGCGCAACTGTAAACACCGGCGAGATCGTTTCGATCGTCGGTGCAAACGGCGCAGGCAAATCCACGCTCATGCGCTGCATTGCCGGGCTCTTGAAGCCCAAAAGCGGTGAGATCTTGTATGACGGCAAGCCGCTGCCGCACACACCACACGAGGTCGTGGCCAGAGGGATCTCTCTGGTGCCCGAGGGGCGCTGGATATTTCCAAACCTGAGCGTGGAGGAAAATCTGCTCATGGGCGGGTATCTGGTAAAGGATCGCAGCGCCGGCATTGCACGCTCCTTTGCAATGTTTCCCCGTTTGGAGGAGCGCCGTCACCAGCGTGCCGGTACGCTTTCCGGCGGCGAACAGCAAATGCTGGCCATTGCCCGCGGGCTGATGTCCGATCCGAAGCTGCTTTTGCTGGATGAGCCGTCGCTCGGTCTGGCTCCGCTCATCGTCAATGATGTCATCAACATCATTCAGCAGATCAATAAAAAAGGCATTACGGTGTTGCTGGTGGAACAGAATGCGCGCAAAGCCTTAAAGATCGCGGATCATGCATGCGTCATTCAGCAGGGCCGCATCGTGCGGTATGGCACGGGTGCAGAAATTTTGCAGGAAGAGAACTTCCTGTCATCGTATCTTGGGAACAGTAAACAGGTAAAACAGGAGGATTGATTCTATGAAAGACTATCTGGGTATCAGCGGCAAGGCCGCTATCGTGACCGGCTCCGGCCGCGGCATTGGCCAGGGAGTTGCCGAGGCGCTGGCGGAGTACGGCGTGCGCGTGATGGTATGTGACATCAATGACGAAAACGGCGAAGCAGTCGTTGCGGGCATCCGCGCCAAAGGCGGCACGGCAGAATATTGCCACTGTGACATTATGCAGACAGAACAGATCAACGCTCTCATCGCCCGCACGGTCGAGGTGTTTGGCACGGTCGATTTTCTGATCAACAACGGCGGAGGCGGTGAAGCCCCGCGCGACTTCTTTGATTTGGACGATGCGAGATTTGACCACTATGTGCGGCTGAACCTATACAGCGCATTTGCGGCCATCCGCGCGGCATTCCCCTATATGCGCAAGCAGAACAGCGGGCGCATCGTAAACATCAGCTCCGGCTATGCGCTGTGCGGCGGTGAGCAGTGTGCGCACTATGCTTCCGCGAAGGCCGGCGTGATCGGTCTGACGACCTCCATTGCCAGAGAGGCCGCTCCGTTCAACATCAACTGCAACGTCATCGTGGTGCCCACAACGGACACTCCGGGTCTGCATGAAGCCGACGGCGAATTTGTGGACGATGAACTGCCGCTCATCCCGAAGGGGCGCATTGCAAAGCCGCTTGACATTGCAAACGCAGTGCTGTATCTGGTCTCTGAGGCTTCGGACTATGTGACAGGTCAGATCCTCGCGCCGAACGGCGGCAGAAGAATGCTGGTATGAGTGAAGAAAAAAAGGTCGTGCGGCCCGTTTCGTGGCCGCAGGACGCAAAGTGCGCGTTTTCGCTTTCATTTGATTTGGACGGCGATACGATTTGGCGCAATAAAACCGTAAAGCTGCCGAACGGAAGTCAATACATCAAAGGACGCTCCATCGGTCTGTTCGGTCCGGAGCGCGGCGCCGCACGCATTCTGGATATTCTTCGGAATTATGATCTGAAGGCGACCTGGTTCGTGCCGACAGACATGATGCAGGAGCATCCGGATGTGATCGAGATGATCCGGAAGGAAGGGCACGAATTCGCGCATCACGGTCTTGACCATACCGGTCGTTACGGTGAAACATTTGACCAGCAGTGTGCGCGCATCGGTCTTTCACAGGAGCTTTTCAAAAAATACACCGGCGACATCGCGCGCGGTATGCGCCCGACGGGAATGCTGCTGCCGCAGACGGAGCGCTGGCTGTATGAATCAGCTGGCTTTGTCTATTCCAGCGCCGGAACAAGCGGCGAGGGAGACGGCTGGTACTATGTGAACGGCACGGCCACGTGCGGCGTAAATGTTCCGTGCCGGGATGAGCAGATGGACGACTATGTGCAAACGGTGCTGCATAACTATCCAGCTGTTCTGGAGGGAATGCCGCGGCCCGCAGGCTATGATGTGGTATACCGCAACTGGGTGCGTGAGATCGAAGGCATGGCCCGCTTTGGACGAATGGGTTCTTCGGCTTTTCATCCGCAGATCGCGGGAACGGCCGGCCGGTCCGTCATGTTGGATCGTCTTTGCGCATATCTGGCGGAAAACCGGGAGGTCTGGTGCAGTACATGTCTGGACATCGCGCAGCACTTTTTGGCAGCACAGGAGGTCACAGCATGTTGAGCAGAACATTTCTCTGGCCGCAGGGCTATACAAGTGCAGCCATGATCTCCGTCAATCTGGACGCGGAGTTTTACGGGCGCATTTTTTACCCGGGCATCGACGTATCCGAGGGTGACATCCAGCGGCTCGGCTGGACAGGGATGGAATACGGTCTGCCGCATCTGCTGGATTGCTTCCGGGAGCACGGCGTGAAGGGCACATTCTTCATTCCCGGGCGCGTTGCGGAGCTGTATCCGGATGCTGTACGCGCCATTGCGGATGCCGGTCACGAGCTGGGCTGCCACGGATATGAACACGAGATCCTGGCGCATTTCACGCCGGAAGAGCAGTTGGAGCTGCTGAAAAAAGCAAAGGCGGCCATTGAGAAGGCTGCGGGGCGCGCCGTAACAGGCTTCCGCATGCCGGAGGGTGAGATCACAGAACAGACACTTGTGGCGGCAAAGGAAGCGGGCTTTGCCTATTCCAGCTCCCTGTCCAACACGGATGTTCCCTACATCCGCCAGCCGGCGGGGCTGCCGGAGCTTCCTATCTCGTGGACGCTGTTTGACCTTCCGTATTTCACCTTTGCGTTCGATCCCCCCATTCCGCCGGGCTCGGCCCGCAGCGCCGGAATGGATCAGGTGCTGGATAACTGGCTGTGTGAGCTAACGGGTACGCGCCGTTGGGGCGCCCTGTTCAGCCTGCAGCTCGACCCGCAGGCCACCGGCGAGCAGGGAAGGCTGTTCATGCTCGAACGTGTGCTGGATGAAATTCAAAAGGCCGGCGACGTATGGCTGGCCACAGGCAGTGAGCTTGCTGCGTGGACGCAGAAAATGCAATAAAACAATCATAAAGGAGAAGCAAACTATGTCGGAAACCATGCTCAACACGCTGGCGCAGGACTATCTGGATCTGACGCTTTCCAAAAGCCGTTATGATGAGATCGACATCCAGTGGTTTACCGAGTCGCCATTTTGGCGCAGAACAAGTATGCGCTACTCCCGTGAGTATAAGATCCTGCCGGACTACGAGATCGGTGATCTGAAGCACGGCAAAGCCCTGCGTGACATTCTGGATGAGTCGGAGAACCTCATTGGTCTGTTGAAAGCCTATCGCGCCACGGCGCAGGAACAAGAGCTTGCGCGTATCGACTACATTATCGAACACGTGACGAGCGTGCATGTGCGTGCGCAGCTGCTTTCAGGGCAAACAATGTCCTACGACGAAATGACAGACGGACTGTACGGTCTGGTCGCGCCAGAATACGATCCGAAGCCCATGCAGGATCTGCTGTCCGATCTGCAGCAGGCGCTGCCCGGCAGCGGCAGCGTACAAGAGAAGATCGCCGCATTTCGCAGCCGCATCACCGTGCCCACAGAACATCTTTTGCAGGTACTCACCGGAGCAACACAGTTTTTCCATGATGAAACGGTACGGCATATGCACGTGACCGGCAACAGTATGCCGCGCGTGCGCGTGCGTGCGCTGGCGGACCCGCGTTCAGACTTTTTGTCCATTCTGTTCGGCTATGATTACAACCATTTGGAATATGAACGCAACTTCAACACGCTTGTGCGCTGGAGCGCCGATAAGATCGTCGAGTGCATCGGTCATGAAATGGAGCCCGGTCATCTGACATATTATGAAAAGCGGACGCAGGCCATGATCGACACCTGCTGGCCGGAGATGGCTGTGGTGTCGCAATATTCGCCGTCGTCGGCGTTTACGGAAGGCTCCGCACGCGTCATCATCGACACCTGTTTTGAAAACAGCATGGCGAAAAAAATCGACTTTGAGCGTGCGTACATTTTTGAGCCAGCAGGGTTGGATGTGCAGCTGCTGGAGCTCATGCCCCTGTGGCATCGCTACATGGAAACAGCCGGCTATGCCAAGCTGGAAGCAACGCGGCAGTTGTGGAATAACGTCTGGACGGCCAAGCAGGCTGCGGCAGAGCTGCGCAGCTGTGGCGCGCTTGCGCCGGATGCATCAGATGACGATGCATTGCACCTGGCGGGCGACGATGGTCACTTCGTGGCGCACGATTATGCACGGGATGTTATTCGCAGCTACTTTGCACGCCACTGCAAGACCGTGCAGGACGAGTGGGATCTGTATGAGCGCCTGTGCAGCGCACATATGTCCATGCGCAGGATGAAGGAACAGCCCGATGTTGTACAAGTATAATTTTTTCCGCGATAGAGGGTGACATATATGATATATGAAATCAACCGTCTGTCTGCGGCCGCTGTTGTGCCGGTCGTGGTGCTGGACGATGCAAAGGACGCGGTCGCGACGGCAAAGGCTTTGCTTGCCGGCGGCGTGGACGTGATGGAAATCACGTTCCGCACGGCTGCTGCGGCGGACTCGATCAAGGCGGTCGCGGAAAGCTGCCCCGGGCACGGTCATCACGCTCGACCAGTGCCGCAAGGCCATCGAGTGCGGCGCGAAGTTCATCGTTGCCCCCGGCTTTGACGAGGAAGTCGTCCGCTGGTGCGTGGAAAACGGCGTTGCCGTGACGCCCGGCTGCGTGACGCCGACGGAAATCATGGCAGCCATGAAGCTGGGACTGAACGTCGTAAAGTTCTTCCCAGCAAGCGTGTATGGCGGACTTTCTGCCATGAAGGCGCTCTCGGGTCCCTTCGGCGGGATCAAGTTCATTCCGACCGGCGGCGTCAACACGCAGAACATCGGCGAGTTTATCGCCGCGCCGTTTATCCACGCGGTCGGCGGCAGTTGGGTCTGCCCGAAGGCGGACATTGCAGCCGGTAATTTTGAGAAGATCACAAAGCTCTGCAAGGAAGCAAGAGCCGCTGCGCTGGGGTTCGAGGTAGCGCACGTCGGCGTCAACTGCGAAGATGCCGACGCGGCATCCGCGGTCTGCGAGAAGCTGAACGAAGCGTTTGATCTGCCGGTCAAAGACGGCAACCCTTCGATGTTTGCATCCAGCGGCATCGAGGTCATGAAATCGATGTTCAAGGGCAAAAACGGTCATATTGCGATCCGCACCAACTCTGTGGAGCTGGCGGTGGCAGAGCTTGCCAAGAAGGGCTTTGCGTATGACGAAAGCTCGGCAAAGTACAAAAACGGACGTATGACAGTTGCATACCTCAAAGACGAGTTCGGCGGCTTTGCCGTGCATCTGCTGCAGAAGTAAGGAGGGGCGAAGATGAAAGTTCTGACATTTGGTGAAATTATGCTCCGTCTGAAAGCGCCGGGACACGAGCGCTTCTTCCAAAGTCCGATGTTGGAAGCTACCTTCGGCGGTGGCGAGGCGAACGTGGCAGTCTCCCTTGCAAATTACGGCATGGACGCGGAATTTCTGACTATTCTGCCGCAGAACGATATTGCA